>ENA-OQOA01000590-OQOA01000590.1-human-gut-metagenome-genome-assembly--contig:-NODE-590-length-14919-cov-3.393524_pt1 | contig 14919 bp, 12 predicted proteins | sample MGYA00242633_ERZ504888 | MGnify/ENA primary metagenome ERZ504888 (study PRJEB26092, sample SAMD00036372) | human gut metagenome | host: Homo sapiens | study: EMG produced TPA metagenomics assembly of... | reverse complement strand
GATAGTGTATTTCAGTTTCTTTGTATAATTAAATGTGAAGAGGAGACGGGAGAGATATTGTACTAATGTGCCGAAGAAGAAGGCTACTGCTACTGAGAGGAAGATACCTAAAATGACGGATAATGCCTTTTCCGTATTCAGCAGATCAGCAAATCCTAGCATTCCGGTTTCGTCTTCTGCTATTTTGATAAGAGCTAGAACGAAAGTTCCTCCCAATAGTTCGAATACCATGGATACGGTAGTGGAGGTAGGCATTCCTAAGGAATTGAAAATATCCAATAGGACTACGTCTGTTACCATAACTGCTAGAAAGATACACATTAACTCCTGAAAATAAAATTGTTCAGGTCTGAAAATACCGTGTCGTGCGATTTCCATCATACCGTTGCTCAGTGTGGCGCCGATGAAGATACCGAAAGCGGCAATGGCGATGATGGTCTTGAATGACGCGGCTTTAGCACCAATGGCGGAATTCATAAAGTTCACTGCGTCATTGCTGACGCCTACTACCAAATCGAATATGGCTAGCAGAAAAAGGAATACAACGATTCCCAAAAACATAGTTTCCATATAATTTTGTCTCTCTATTTTATTGGGCGCAAAGGTACGGGAGGTATATTATGATAAAATGTCATATATGTTACATTTGTGTTACAGGTGTTTTTTGTTCACCATAGATTGCACGGATTCACACAACTTGATTTTTAATTTATTATTATCCATATTTAGTGGCGAATCTCTTCTTTTTTGAGACAAATATGAGTGGATAAATAATATTTCACGTTTATGTGTGGAATTTATAGAGTGAAAATTTATACCTTTGTAGCCCAAATACTTAATCTATAAAAAATGTCAGAGGCTAAGAGAATTAAAACCGCATTGGTGTCGGTTTATCACAAAGAAGGTTTGGACGAGATTATAACCAAACTACACGAAGAAGGAGTAGAGTTCCTGTCAACAGGAGGTACAAGACAGTTTATCGAATCTTTAGGTTTCCCTTGCAAAGCGGTGGAGGATCTTACTACTTATCCCTCTATTTTGGGCGGACGTGTGAAGACACTGCATCCTAAAGTCTTTGGAGGTATTTTATGCCGTCGTGGTTTGGAACAAGATATGCAACAGATAGAAAAATATGAGATACCCGAAATAGATTTGGTCATTGTTGACCTGTATCCGTTTGAGGCAACTGTGGCTTCGGGTGCCGAAGAACAAGCTATCATCGAAAAAATTGATATAGGTGGTATTTCTTTGATTCGTGCTGCTGCTAAGAACTTTAATGATGTAGTGATTATCGCTAGTCAGGCACAATATAAGCCGTTCCGTGATATGTTGCTGGAACATGGCGCTACTACTTCACGCGAGGAACGCCGTTGGTTCGCAAAAGAAGCGTTTGCTGTTTCTTCTCATTATGATTCTGCTATCTTTAACTATTTTGATGGTGGTGAAGGTTCGGCTTTCCGTTGCGCGGTGGAAGAACAAAAACAACTTCGTTATGGTGAAAATCCTCATCAGAAAGGTTATTTCTATGGAAATCTGGATGCGATGTTCGACCAGATTCATGGAAAAGAAATTTCCTATAACAATTTGTTGGATATCAATGCAGCTGTTGATTTGATTGATGAATTTGATGAGGTGACATTTGCCATTCTGAAGCATAATAATGCCTGTGGATTAGCTTCGCGCCCTACTGTGCTGGAAGCATGGAAAGATGCGTTGGCAGGCGATCCGGTGTCGGCTTTCGGCGGTGTGTTGGTTACTAATGCCGTGATTGATAAAGAAACAGCAGAAGAAATCAATAAACTGTTCTTTGAGGTAATTATTGCTCCGGATTATGATGTAGATGCATTAGAGATTTTGGGACAGAAGAAGAACCGTATTATTTTGGTTCGTAAGGAAGCTAAATTGCCGAAGAAACAATTCCGTTCTTTATTGAATGGGGTTTTGGTTCAGGAAAGAGACCTGGATGTGGAAAACTCCTGCCGACTTGAAGCAGGTTACTGAAAAAGCTCCTACGGCGACTGAAGTAGAGGATATGTTATTTGCAAATAAGATTGTGAAGAATAGTAAAAGTAATGCTATTGTACTGGCCAAGAACAAACAACTGCTGGCTAGCGGTGTCGGTCAGACTTCACGTGTGGATGCATTGAAACAAGCCATTGAAAAAGCGAAGTCATTTGAGTTTGATTTGAATGGCGCAGTGATGGCCAGTGATGCTTTCTTTCCTTTCCCCGATTGTGTAGAGATAGCGGATAAGGAGGGTGTGAAAGCTGTTATCCAGCCGGGAGGCTCTGTAAAAGACGAGTTGACTTTCCAATACTGCAATGAACATGGCGTAGCTATGGTCGTTACAGGGATTCGTCACTTTAAACACTAAGATCATTGCAATTTACCATTTGCGGCTACAATCGGACTGTTTATACAGCATTGTTCAGTAAATGGTCAATTGCAAATGTCAATTGTAAATTGCTAAATTGTAAATGAATTTATGGGATTATTCTCCTTTACACAAGAGATTGCGATGGACCTTGGCACTGCCAATACCATCATTTTAAATAACGGGAAGATTGTAGTGGACGAACCTTCGGTCGTTGCGCTTGATCGCCGTACCGACAAGATGATTGCCGTAGGCGAACGGGCTAAAATGATGTACGAGAAGGAAAATCCGAATATTCGTACTGTACGTCCGCTACGCGACGGGGTTATTGCCGATTTTAATGCCTGTGAACAGATGATGCGCGGTTTAATAAAGAAAGTGAACATGGGTAATCGTTTCTTTTCTCCTTCTTTGCGTATGGTGATCGGAGTCCCCTCGGGTAGCACTGAAGTAGAGCTTCGTGCGGTACGTGACAGTGCTGAGCATGCGGGAGGACGAGACGTTTATTTGATTTTTGAACCTATGGCCGCGGCTATTGGTATCGGTATTGATGTAGAGGCTCCTGAAGGTAATATGATTGTTGATATAGGTGGTGGTTCTACAGAAATTGCCGTGATTTCATTGGGTGGTATTGTTTCCAACAATTCGATACGTATTGCCGGTGACGATCTTACAGCCGATATTCAGGAATATATGAGCCGTCAGCATAATGTGAAGGTTAGTGAACGTATGGCTGAACGTATCAAGATACATGTAGGTGCTGCCTTGACTGATTTGGGAGATGATGCTCCTGAAGATTACATTGTACGCGGGCCTAATCGTATCACTGCTCTTCCCATGGAAGTTCCAGTGTGTTATCAGGAGGTGGCGCATTGTTTGGAAAAGAGTATTGCAAAAATTGAAACAGCTATCCTTAGTGCATTGGAACAGACTCCGCCTGAACTTTATGCTGATATTGTTTTGAACGGTATTTATTTGGCTGGTGGTGGTGCTTTGCTGCGTGGTTTGGACAAGCGTCTGACAGACAAAATCAATATTCCGTTCCATATAGCCGAAGATCCTTTGCTGAGTGTGGCGAAAGGTACCGGTATTGCACTGAAGAATGTAGATCGTTTCTCTTTTTTGATGCGGTAAATAATTTGCTAATGAGGCAGTTTGCTAATTTGCTAATGCCATGCGGTATGGATAGCGCAGTACATTGGCACATTGGCAAATTAGCACATTGAACAATTAGTATTAATGAAAAATCTGCTGAATTTCTTTTTAAAGTATAATTACTGGTTTCTCTTTGTTCTTTTGGAGATAATCAGTTTTGCTTTATTATTCCGCTTCAACAGTTATCAGGGAAGTGCGTTCTTTACATCTGCTAATTTTGTGTCGGGAGCTATGTATGATGCAGCCAATAATGTTACCGGATATTTTCATTTGAAAACGATTAACGATGAGTTGGTACAGAAAAATGTGGAACTGGAATTGCAGTTGGAGAGTATTCGTAAAGCTTTGATTGAAGCAACGGAAGACAGCAGTGGTGTGGAACAGCTTAAGCAGGAAGCACTGGCAGGATATGATATCTTTAAGGCTAGCGTGATAAATAACAGTGTGACCCATGCTGATAATTATATTACACTTGATAAAGGAGAAGTAGATGGCATTCGTAGTGAGATGGGAGTGGTAAATGGAAGCGGTGTGGTTGGTATTGTTTATCTCACCTCTCCACATTACTCCATTGTCATTCCGGTATTGAATTCCAAAAGCAGTATTAGCTGTAAAATAAAACGGAGTGATTATTTCGGCTTCTTGAAATGGGATGGCGGTTCATCCGAATTTGCTTTTATAAAGGATATGCCCCGTCATTCATTATTTTCTTTAGGTGACACTATTGTAACCAGTGGACACAGTGCTGTTTTCCCTTCCGGCATTCCGGTGGGTACGGTAGATGATATTGCCGATAGTCACGATGGCTTGTCTTATTTGCTGCGGGTGAAACTATTTACGGACTTCGCCCGTTTGAATGATGTGCGCGTAATTGCTCAAAAAGGGCAGGAGGAACAATTGGAGTTGGAAAAGCAGGTAAAAACGACTAAGTAAGAAGGTTGATGTTGACTTATCTACAAAGAATAGAGTGGTTTATCGGACTGGTACTGTTGCAGGTGTTGGTGCTGAATCATATGCATATCAACGGGTATGCCACTCCTTTCTTTTTTATCTATTTTATTTTGAAGTACAATTCGGGAGTTAGCCGTAATGTCCTTATGATATGGGCATTCCTGTTGGGATTGGCAGTCGATATATTTGGCAACACTCCGGGGATGAATGCGGCTGCGGCCACTGTACTGGCTTTTATGCGTGAACCTATTTTAAGATTAGTCACACTCCGCGATAGCGTCGAGGATTTTGAACCAGGTATCAAAAGTATGGGATTCTCGCCTTTCTTCCGGTATATCTTATTGTGTACTTTCTTATTTTGTACCATTTTACTTGTCATAGATACTTTTTCATTCTTCAATCTGCCTGTCTTATTGTTGAAAATATTGACAGATGCCTCAATAACCGTCATTTGTATATTGTGTGCTGAGGCAATCAGGAGGAAAAAATAGTGGAAAGAGATTATAATCTGGAGAAGCGGAAATATGTAATCGGTGCATCGGTAATCGTTATTGTGCTGATTTACTTGATACGTCTTTTTACCTTGCAGATTATGAGTGAGGATTATAAAAAGAATGCAGATAGCAACGCTTTTCTGAACAAGACACAATACCCTAGCCGTGGGGTAATGTATGATCGGAACGGTAACCTGCTGGTATACAACCAACCTGCCTATGATGTAACGTTGGTGATGAAAGAGGTGCATAATCTTGATACGCTTGATTTATGTAAAACATTGAATATTACTCCCGGGTATTTCAAGAAGCGTATTCGTGAGATAAAGGACAGACGTTCCAATCCGGGTTACTCTCCATATACTCATCAAGTATTTATGACCCAGCTTTCGGCAGAAGAGTGTGGAGTCTTCCAAGAAAAGCTGTTCAAGTTTCCCGGTTTCTATATTCAGCGGCGTACTATCCGTCAGTATAATTACAATTCGGCTGCTCATGTTCTGGGAGATATTGCAGAAGTGTCCAAGGGGGATATTGAAGCGGATGATTACTATGTACGCGGTGACTTTATAGGGAAACAGGGGGTGGAACGCTCATACGAAAAACAGTTGAGGGGGGAGAAAGGAGTGGAGATATTACTGCGCGATGCCCGTGGACGTATTCAGGGACGGTATATGGACGGGAAATATGACAAGACTCCCGTTCCGGGGAAGAATCTGAAACTAGGTATAGACATAGAGCTTCAGATGTTAGGAGAGCGTTTGTTGGAAGGGAAGATAGGCAGTATAGTGGCTATCGAGCCATCCACAGGAGAAATACTTTGTATGGTATCTGCTCCCACTTTTGACCCAAGATTGATGGTGGGGCGCCAACGGGGTAAAAATCATCTGGAACTGGCGCGTGACAGTTGGAAACCATTGCTGAACCGTTCTATTATGGGGCAATTTCCACCGGGATCTACTTTTAAGACTACTCAGGCGTTGACTTTTCTGCAAGAGGGGATTATTACTCCTCAGACAGCCTATTCTTGCTATCATGGTTTTGTGTATGCCGGTCTTAGGGTGGGTTGCCACTCTCATGGGTCGCCCCTGCCTTTGGTGCCTGCCATTGCAACTTCCTGTAACGGTTATTTTTGTTGGGGGTTGTTTCACATGATAGGGGCAAAGAAGAAGTATGGTTCTGTACAGGCTGCCATGAATACATGGCGTGATTATATGGTTTCTATGGGATTTGGTTATCCTTTGGGAGTAGACCTTCCGGGTGAGAAGCGTGGGATGATCCCGAATGCTGCTTATTATGATAAGAACTATCGGGGATCATGGAACGGACTGACGATTATTTCTATCTCCATCGGTCAGGGGGAAGTGACGGCTACTCCGTTGCAGATTGCTAACCTTGGGGCTACTATTGCTAACCGGGGCTACTATATAACTCCGCATGTAGTGAAAGAAGTAGAAGACGAGCCGTTGGATACCCTGTATACGACCAAACATTATACTAAAGTAAGCCGTGAACATTATCAGACAGTAGTCGAAGGTATGCGTTCGGCAGTATTGGGAGGAACCTGCCGTAGTGCGAATATTCCGGGGATTGAGGTGTGTGGCAAGACAGGTACGGCGCAAAACCGTGGAAAGGACCATTCTGCTTTTATGGGGTTTGCACCAATGAATGATCCTAAGATTGCCGTGGTAGTCTATGTAGAGAATGGAGGTTGGGGAGCAACTTATGGTGTACCTATCGGTGCATTGATTATGGAGAAATATTTGAAAGGAGAACTTTCACCGGAAAGTGAGGCGAAAGCGGCGGAAATACAAAACAGACGAATAGATTATGGCATACACGAACGATAGTATATGGAAATCAGTGGACTGGATGACTATCTGCATTTATCTGATGCTGGTTATCTTTGGATGGTTCAGTGTATGTGGAGCCAGCTATGATTATGGTGAAATTGATTTTTTTAGTTTCGACACTCGTGCAGGAAAACAATTTGTATGGATCTGTTGCTCTTTGGGGCTCGGATTTATCCTGATGATGTTAGAGGATAAGTTATATGATATGTTTGCTTACATTTTATATGGAGGCATGATGCTGTTGTTGTTGATAACACCTTTTCTGGCAGAGGATACCAAGGGATCTTATTCATGGATAAAATTCGGACCTGTAAGTTTGCAACCGGCGGAATTTGCTAAATTTGCTACGGCTTTGGCTTTGGCTAAATTTATGAATGTCTATGGGTTTACAATGAGTAAGTTAAAGTATTCATTGCCTGTAGTAGGGATGGTGTTGCTGCCTATGCTGCTCATTATTTTGCAACGGGAAACGGGGTCGGCTTTGGTTTATCTGGCTTTCTTTTTTATGCTGTACCGGGAGGGGATGCCAGGTTCTATTTTGTTTGCTGGGATTTGCGCTGTGGTTTATTTTGTAGTTGGGATCCGTTTTGGCAATGAATTGATGGCGGATGACTGTACTTCCATCGGTGAATTTTCTGTGTTGCTGTTGATAGTCATTCTTTCTGCTTTATTAGTTAATAGTTATTGTAAAAAAGCATCGGTAGTGTGGTATATTGGAGGGGTTGGTGTTGGTGGTACCTTGCTGGCTTTATTATTTTCGTTTTATGTTATCCCTTTTGATATTACTTGGTTTCAATATGGATTGTGTGTAGTTTTATTGTTCTATTTGATCTTCCTTTCTATGCATGAACGTATGCGTAATTATTTTTATATTGCTCTATTTGCGGTAGGTTCAGTGGGATTCCTTTTTTCTGCTGATTATGTTTTCAATAATGTGCTGGAGCCACATCAGCAAATACGTATTAAAGTGGTACTTGGTATGGAGGAAGACTTGGCTGGGGCAGGATACAATGTGAACCAAAGTAAGATTGCTATTGGTTCGGGAGGCTTATGGGGGAAAGGCTTTTTGAATGGTACACAGACTAAACTGAAGTATGTGCCTGAACAAGATACAGACTTTATCTTTTGTACGGTAGGGGAAGAAGAAGGCTTTATAGGTTCGGCAGCTGTATTGTTTCTTTTTACCGGACTTATTTTGCGTCTTATTGTGGTGGCAGAGCGTCAGCATACTCGTTTTGCCCGTGTTTATGGATATTCGGTATTAAGCATTTTCTTATTCCATCTGTTTATTAATATAGGTATGGTTTTAGGACTGACCCCCGTTATAGGCATACCATTGCCTTTTTTCAGTTATGGGGGGTCTTCTTTGTGGGGATTTACGATCTTGCTTTTTGTATTCTTGCGTATTGATGCTGGGCGGGGAAAACGTTAGAGTTTATTGGTTTTCCAGTTTGCGCAACTGGATACCTATATCACTGATTCCCGTCAACGGGTTATCCCTCATGATATGGACGATGCGGAAAGTACGTGTGCTTCCTTCTGTACGGATAGGAATAAATGCTTTATAAGGCAGATTACATTGATATAATCCACAAAGACCATTTCCTGTTTTATTTCCAGCTTCGTCAACTAGAAAAAGTTGTAAAGTGTCTGTGACGTAAGTCAAAGTATCCTCTGTGTTATGGCTGACTCCTAACCAAATATCTCTGTAAGGATAAGATTCTTGATAACGGATGCCGATTTCTGCTTCGTAATTTCCGGCAGGGATAGAATTGGGCAGGGTATAAACAAGAGTATCACTTTTATTCCATCCGTCAAGGGGGACGGGGTATAAGAGTGATAGATTATATTGTTTTGACAGGCTGCCAATATGATTATTGGCAGCCATGTCAGTTTATTCTTTAGTTGATACAGGAGTTTGTGGCTTTTCATTCGGAATTTGGCTATTGTTTCCGTTGTTCTTGTTGTCATTTTCCTTCCCTCCTCCGTTATTCCGGTTTTCACTGCCTCCTTCATTATTACCATTATTGGGGCGGCGTTTATTGCGGTTCCGGTTTCCGTCTTCCCGATTTTCACGACTGCGTTCTTCCCGGCCGCGACTTTCCCTGTTGCGATTTTCTTCTTTAGGGCGGTTTCCGTTCTCTTCGCGTGGCTGCTGAGCCTTGTTTTCTTTAGGCTCTCTAGGTTGTTTGGGACGTCCTTCTCTAGGTGGCCGGTTTTCCTTGGGTTGTTGTGACCGGTTCTCTTTAGGTTGTTGCGGACGTCTGTTTTCATTGGGAATACTTTCTCCGTTATTACCGTTATTTTCCGGCTTACGTTTTTTCTTTCGGTTGCTGTTGTTGCCTTTTCGTTTATCGAATCGGGTTAAGCTTTCTTGTTCTACTAAATCGACAGGTTTTTGAGGTTCGTTCTTTTTTTACTGATTCGGTTAAGCCTTTCCGGTTTCTCACCACGTCGGTTCATATTAATAATTTCAAAAGCACGGCGTGCGGTGATGGTTACAGCATTAGCTATGAAATTTTTGTCAGTAGAGTACATGATAGTTCCCTTCAAAATATCCGCTTTGAAAAAATAGAATGTACCATCTGTCGTTTCTAAAGTCATTTCTTTGCTTGGAAGGCGTTTTTGGGATTCTACATAAGCGTCTACCTCATAGTTTAGGCAACATTTCAGTTTGGCACATTGTCCGGCTAACTTTTGAGGATTCAGAGAAATATCTTGATAACGTGCCGCACTGGTAGATACAGATACAAAATTTGTCATCCAGGTAGCGCAGCACAATTCACGTCCGCAAGGTCCGATACCGCCAATGCGTCCGGCTTCTTGACGGGCGCCAATTTGTTTCATTTCTATACGTACACGGAAAGCTTCGGCCAGTACTTTGATCAGTTGGCGGAAGTCTACGCGTTCGTCCGCGATGTAATAAAAGATAGCTTTGTTACCATCGCCTTGATATTCCACATCACCGATCTTCATGTCCAGGTTCAGATTTTTGGCTATCTGACGGGATCGGATCATTGTGTCATGTTCTTTGGCTTTTGCCTCCTCGTATTTTTCCATATCTACAGGTTTTGCCTTGCGGTAGATACGCTTGATTTCGGCATCGGGTTTGATGTTTGCCTTACGCATTTGCAAAGGTACCAATCTTCCCGTCAGGGTTACTGTACCGATATCGTGCCCGGGACTTGCTTCTACAGCTACTATATCTCCTTTTCCCAGCTTCAGTTTGTTGCTGTTCTTATAATACCCTTTGCGGGTATTCTTGAATTGAACTTCAACCATTTCCTGTTCCTCGGTGTTGCCGGGAATATCAGCCAGCCAGTCGTAGGTGTTCAGCTGCTTATCCTGTCGTCCGCAGCCTTTGCAACACAAACAGCCGCTTCCGTTCTTTAATTTGAATTCATTGTCCATAATTCTGTTTTAATTGAGAATTGAAAATTGAGAACTAAGAAATAAATGCCATGCAATTCTGTTATTTTTTAATACTCAATTCTCAATTTTTAATTTTCAATAGCACAATCATTTTTAAAGAGAAATCAAAGAACACCATTTTGGGATTCACATTCTGTCCTATATGTAATTGTGCTTCACTAAGTTCGTCCATTATGCCCATCACATTCCGCTCGTTGACAAACGGTGCAAAACGGGTGGAAAAATTTTGTTCTTCGGGATTCATATACACTAAATCACGTTGATGAAAGTTGTATATGAAGTTTTCTCGTATCATACGTTGGCAGTAAGCCAGAAAATTCTTCTGACGTTCACGCCCCATGGAGGCTACCGCATCGCTCCATTGTTTCATTTCGCGTATCTTCCGTTGATAGGAGAGACGCATCAAATTTATAAAGAGTTCAAAGAACAGTTTGTTCTCCTCACTCAGGTGTATGGTTTCCAGTGCTTTCAGAAAATTGCCTTCTGAGCGATGTGCTATATCGTCAGCATCTTCCGGTTGTAATCCATATTTGGTTTGCAATACTTTTGAAATCTCAGGTTCTTTGATCCCATGAATGTTAAATCGTTGGGTACGGCTTTGGATCGTTTGCAAAATGGCATCAGGCTCTTCGGATACTATAAAAAGACAGTCATGGCAGGAGGCTCTTCCAGTAACTTCAGCAGTTTGTTGCTGCATTCCACATTCATCTTTTCGGGAAGCCATATAATCATGATTTTGTAACCGCCTTGACTGGATTTCAAACTGAGCTTTCGTACAATCTCATCGCTTTCTTTTACAAAGATTTGCGCCTGCTGGTTTTCTGCTCCCATCTCTTTCAGCCAATGGTTCAGATTAAAATATGGGTTCTGCAGGACAAAGTTGCGCCAGTCTGCTATGAAATCATCGCATACAGTATCCTTTCCGGCTTTTTTCTTGATAACAGGAAAAACGAAATGCAGGTCGGGATGTATCAGCTTATTGAATTTCACACAAGTGGGGCAAATTCCGCAGGCATCTTGTTCACCACGGTTTTCACAGCAGATGTAACGGGCATAAGCTATTGCCAAAGGTAACTTTCCTGTACCTTCGGGACCGCAAATCAGTTGTGCATGAGGGATTCTTCCTTCTTTTACCTCGGCTATGAGCCGCTGTTTTGCTTCCTCTTGTCCTATTACATCTTTAAATAACATTGCTTTTATAGTCATTTATTTACTGTTTAATAAATTGCTTTTGCAACTTCCTTTACACTGTTCACGGCACTTACGGTATAGAAATGAATGCTGGGAACACCACAGGCTATTAATTCACGGCACTGGTGTATGCACCATTCTATGCCAAGACTTTCCGCTTCTTCATCTGTTTGACATTTCATCGCTTCGCTTGCCAGTTCCTGCGGCAAGTCTATCTTGAACGTCTTAGGTATCATGTTCAGCTGAGATAATTTTGCGGAAAGGCTTGATACCCGGAATAATAGGCACGTTGATTCCTTCTTTTCTTACTTTTTCTACAAATTCGAAATATTTGCGGTTATCATAGAACATCTGTGTCACGGCATATTCAGCTCCTGCTTCAATTTTTTCTTCAGCCAATAAATATCTTGTTCCATATTGGGTGATTCCTCATGTTTTTCAGGATAGCAAGCTACTCCATAACTGAATGGAGTTCCTGTTATCTTGATAGGGGAACCGTCTACAAATACGCCTTTATTGAAATCATTGATCTGCGCTTCCAGTTCTATGGCGTGGTTGTAACCGTTGTTTTCGGGTACGAAAGCTGATTCGTGTTTTGCCTTGTCACCACGCAGTACCAACAAGTCGGTGATGCCCAGGAATTGTAGATCTAACAATACATATTCTGTATCTTCGCGGGAAAAACCGCTGCACAGGATATGTGGCACTGTCGTTATATTGTATTTGTTCTGCAAAGCGGCGGCAACAGCAACTGTTCCGGGACGGCGGCGCTGGCGTGTACGTTGGTACAGCCCGTTTCCCAGCTCTTTGTACACATATTCGCTGCGGTGGGTTGTAATATTAATATATTTAGGGTCGAATTCGCGTAGCGTATCAACCGTTTTATATAGTTTTTCAATACCCGTTCCTTTCAGCGGAGGGAGAATTTCAAAAGAAAAAGCCGTATTGTCCGTGCTTTTTATTAAATCAACTACTCTCATCGTTCTGTCTCGTTCTCTTATGCCTTCTCGGGCGGAATTACATATTTGGGCAAAAATAAGAAAAATATCGTAGTTTATGGGGATGAAAAAGCGATTTATTTTATCTTTGTTCTATAATAAAGTGAAACATACGGAGAGAAAAGCATTTCCCTGCAGTTAAGCCGTGGTTTTCCATACTTGTCAGGGATACCGTCCGTGATGGTGGAGTAACATTTCTCATGATTACAGGCATTGTTCTCTTAGAGGATGACCTGTCAAACTTTACTGCATGGAGAATAAGTTGCAGATGGGATAAGTCCCGTCCTTGCAGGAGATGAAACAATTTGTAAACCTTTGTTTGGGGAAGTTGCAGAGGTTTATAGGAACGGACTGAACAGATTGGCGAACCAACCGACGAAGCGTTTCCATCCGGAGCGTTTTTTATATTCTTCCTTAGTGAGCAGAGTGCTGTCCAGCTTGTCATGGTCAAACATGGTACTCAGTTCATGTGTGGTTTCTTTGTCAAAAATAAAAGCGTTGACTTCATAGTCATAGCGTAGGCTCCGGCTGTTCAGATTCGTACTTCCCACAGTGCAGAACAGGCTGTCCACCATCATGATCTTAGAGTGATGGAACCCGCCATTATACACATAAATCTTTGCCCCTTTCTTACGCAGCTTGTTTGCTGTATAGAATGCGGCGTCGGGGGTAAAAGGAATATCCGATTTGCCCGGTATCATGATTTCTACTTCAACACCTCGCTTCAGAGCCCGTTTTATGGCTTTTTTAATGCTTGGAATGGGAGTGAAATAAGGGTTCACTATTTGTATTTTATCCTGTGCGGCATCAATGGACTTGATATAAGTCTGCCTCATCAGTTTGGGCTCTTTTTTCGGAATACGGTCTACAATAGCTACATTCTTATTTCCCTTGAAAGTAGAATCGTTTCGTAGGGGATAGTATTGGCTTCCGCTTATGTGTTGTTTAGTGCTTTTGTTCCACATAGTCAGGAAGATGTTCTGCAATTCGTTTACGGCATTTCCCTCTATACGGATATGCATGTCACGCCAGTCGCCTATTTCCGGCAGACCCTTTATGTAGTAATTGGCTATGTTCATTCCACCAGTATATCCTATTTTTCCGTCTATGACTACAATCTTGCGATGGTCTCTGTGCAGGGCATGATTGATATAGGGAAATTTGAAAGGGTCGAATTTGACAATTTCTATACCTTTGTCACGGATTGCTTTTATGTGTTTCTTTTTTAATGGCTTGTTGTTTGACAAGTTGCCGAAGGCATCAAATAAAGCTCTAACTTCCACCCCTTCTTTTACTTTCTCCCCCAATAAATCAAATAGTGCGTTCGCTATGGAATCGTTACGAAAATTGAAGTATTCTAAGTGGATATGATGTTTGGCATGCCGTATTTCTTCAAAGAGATCGATGAATTTGGCCCGACCGCTTTTTAATAATTTCAGTTTGCTGTTTTGGGTGATAGGAATGCCGGCGTCCTTTAAGAAGTTGATAACGGCAGAGTCGCTTGTATAGGCTGGTACAGTATCTGTTACCGCTATATGGATGTTGGTCACTTCTTGTGACTGCGCTGTTTTTACAGTGAAGGGTAAGATGAATAAAAGTATTAAATAAATATGTTTTTTTATATCAAACTTCATTGTTTTTTTATTAAGGCTGCAAAGGTATTTATTATTCTAGGAATGAACAAGCCATCGGTATTATTTATGTTTAAAAGGGAGAAATAGAACAGTGTGGTCATTCTGTTTAAACAGTTGATAAATTGGGCGGTAGAAATTTAATGGAGACTGCTTTTTATTATTCTATTCATATCTTTCTTCAGGTTCGGTATAAACATCTGTAGTGTGTGTGAAAGAAGTTTGTCAGTCCGGCCTTTCTGCTGTTATGACATTCAAGAGGAGGAGATACTGAAAAAAATAATAACCTGTCAGCGGGATTAAAAGAATGCATATCGCATCTCCAGCCCTGTTGCATAAGCCTTTTCTGTCTTCTGATTAAACCTTTTTATACGGATGTATTCTATCTCCATAGCCTTTGGAGTTATCTCCATAAGCTTTGGAGTTATCTCCCAAGGCTATGGAGTTAACTCCAAAGGCTTGCGGAGATAAAACACACGGGAAGAAAACCCTTAATCATAAGGTAGGAAAGGTCTGAGGATACATATAAAATCTTTTAGTGGCGAATCTGATGTATGTGCAGGCCATACATACATTATGTTCATTCTTATGTGTATGTATATGAACTTCCATACGTCCAGAATGAAATTCCACATCAGAAACGGGGGTGTTTTTTATCTTTGCCGACGCATCGTAAGCCGTCATTCCGTGGAGGTACAAATCCTTTATGGTGCTTTTTTACGAGGAAAAAAGTTTTGGAATGCTCTACTTTGTATCAAGCTGGAATAGTTTATAAAAAAAGAGAATATATAACTGATAACCAATATGCTATGAGAAAAATTATGGGTCAACGTAAAAATCCTG
>ENA-OQOA01000589-OQOA01000589.1-human-gut-metagenome-genome-assembly--contig:-NODE-589-length-14958-cov-2.650260_pt1 | contig 14958 bp, 14 predicted proteins | sample MGYA00242633_ERZ504888 | MGnify/ENA primary metagenome ERZ504888 (study PRJEB26092, sample SAMD00036372) | human gut metagenome | host: Homo sapiens | study: EMG produced TPA metagenomics assembly of... | reverse complement strand
CGCATTTTCCAGTGCCCCATGTGACAAGAATGGACACATATTTAACGCATAACGGATCTTCTTAAACCATTTGCCATTGCTCACCATCCATTCCCACACATTTCTGTCCATTGCGGATCACCTTCAGCTGGGCCATAAAGTGAGGCACAAACCGAAGCGCCATAGACAGCATCAGAGACATCGCAGGGATAATCCTGCCAAAAAGATAGATAAATTTATCACTTGTCATGATCTGGTTATAGCAGGAGAACCACAAAATCATAATAAAAAGTACACATCCCAGAACGATTCCATATACCATTGCCTCCAGCGTAACCCAGTTTCCGCTGCTTTCTATATAAAGAAGCGGTGTGACTCCGTAATGGTTAAACATCGGGTTTAAGAGTGCCACGATAAGGAGACTCGGTAGCGTCAGAAGAAAATTGATTTTCAGAACCTTCTTTACTCCGTTAAGCCACATGGAGTAAGCTGTGGCAGCCACAAAAGAGACTGCCAGGTAAACCGGGTGCTGGATAAACATGGTAAACCCCAGCACCACGGCAAAATAAAAGAAATTTAAAACAGGATGGCACCTGGAAAAAGCATCAGTCATAATACTGATCCCCCACATCCCTGCCAAGATTGCAGGTATAACGCCATTCTACGGTATCCCCGTCTTCCAGCGTATACTTGGAGCATCCATAATTCGGATACCAGCCATTAACACAGTACATCCATCCGGAGTCCTTGCCACAGTCAAATTCATACAGATTGTTGATACCTGAAACATAATAACTGTTATACATAGGAGTCCATTCCGATTCCATCTGGATTCCAGCCTCATTGCACACACGTTTCAGTACATCAAATACAGTTTCGCCTTCATAGAATTCCACTTCAGAAGGATACAGGATCCATCCGTCTGCAGGGACAAACTCTGCTTTGGACTCCTTCAGGTCATTCCAGTTATTCAGGATCGTAGAACATTCGATAGAGAAGGTACAGGTCATTGCTGTATCTTCATCCGAACTGTCTCCGCTGCCTGATGTGTCCCCGGAACTGTTGTCTGCAGAAGAACCATCCTGCCCGGAGGTCGGGTTTCTATCTGTATCTGCCTGGTCTGAGGAACTACCGGTAGATTTATTGTCTTTTGACTGTGTATCTTCTCCTTTTGCATTATCTTTGGTATTATCTTTGGTTTCATCATCCGCCTGGTCGTCTGCAGCTTCTCCTGTGGTGGAGCCTCCGATCAGATAAAAATCTCCGCCTGTTTTTGTTACATTAAAAGTAAGGGTTGTCCGTTTTACTTTCTTTTTGCCACTTTCCCTGGTAGAGATCTTCGCAGTATCCAGTTGATAAATCTTTCCATTCTCTTCCAGACAATAGAGAACTTTATCTGCGTTCCATTCTTCTTTCAGATTAAGGGTCAGTTTTGCCGGAGCAGCCAGGTTCATCTTCTCCAGTGTAACCTTCAGTGCATACGGTGCATTATTGGCAGCTTTCTTTATTTCTTCTGTCCCGTCCTCTGTACACTGTACCAGAAGCTTCTGTTCTACAGGATTCTGAATCTGGCTTCCATTGTAGGTCCATTTATATCCAATACCACTGTCTGTTTTTCCCACAAATAAAACTTCTCATCTTTTCCCGCAATGGTCTCCATCTGCGCCTGGGTGATAATCCCATCCTCCGGAAGCTGCGTCTTTGTTTTTAATGGTTCTACATCTGTATCCTGTTCCTCATCGGAACTGCTCATGATATCTGCTCCCTTTTGGGAAAGCTGTGTCATATTGTCATTTCCGCTGCCGCAGCCTGTGAGGGAACTTACTCCCAGAAACAATGCAAGCCACAGAGCAAGTCCCTTTTTCTTTCTGCTCATTTCTTCTTCCTCCGCTTACGTATAAGAGCTTTCACTCCTGCTTTAATGCCGCTTCCTGCCAGACCTCCTGCCAGAGCACCAGCTGCTGCAAATCCAAAGATCATACCATATTCTTTCTTATCAGAAGTCAGAACACCGGATCCGGTATCCTCTGCTGACTCTATGCTGCCATCTGCATGGTCATCCGCCAGAGAGGTTTCCTCTGATTCCACATAAGGCTCTGCCTCAAAATCCCATCCTACGGAATTTTTACCATTCTTTGACTTGCTGTTCTTTGATTTACTGTTTTTGGAACTGCTTTTAGAGTTCTTATCCGAAGAGTTACCAGAAGCACTCTTTCCTGAATCTCCTGCATTGCCTGAACTTCCTTTGCCTGATGACTTGCCGCCCAGAGATTTACCGGAACCACCGGGCTTTTTCGTATTTATATTACCGCTGCTTCCCGATGGGTCTGCTGCAGGAGCAGAGGTTGGAGTTGGAATAGGAGTCGGCTCCTTTAAACCAGTGCCGGTTCCGTCACCCTTTCCCCCTTTACTGATACTTACATCTGACATATCATAAAGACCTGTTTTTCCGTCTTTCAGACGCTGATAAGCCACCAGTGCATAATACCCCTGTTCTGTAGCCATACCATCCAATGTACCTGCAGCAGCACCGCCATTATTTCCGGCGCCTGCTTTTACATGCATGAATCCACTTCCTGCAATATGATAAGTAATGAGATTCTCTATTGTCCAGTGTCCGCCCTTTATAAAACGGGAATCTGTTTCCGGATCAATGCCCAGACTGCACAAAGCAGTAATGACCTGTGCACAGGATTCCTCTGTTTCGACTCCCATGGTAGAATAACCACCACTGTCGTTCTGCATTTCAGACAGCCGGGCAAGTCCACGGTCAATGGCAGCAGTCACATTTTCATATCCTGCTTTATGGTAGTATGGTGCCAAAGCCTGCAAGGTCATTCCTGTAACATCCGAATCCGCATTACTTCCCATCAAAGCCCATCCACCCCGGACAGCTCACTCTGCAGCAGGGAATTTACCAGTGCAGCTTCTGAGTTCTGTTCTTTGGCAGACGGATTATCAGGAAAAGAATATTCCGGATGACAGTTCACTGCCAGAAGTGCCCAGATAGGACCATTTAATCCCTGCTCCTTTACCAGACTAAGATCAGAAATGTATTTAAAAAGATTGTAACCGCCTACATTACGGGCATCCTTCCTTCTGCAGTCAGTACAAGAACCCTCTTGGAATACTCCGTATATTTGGAAGTATTGGTCAGAATTCCTTTCTTTTCCTCAATATAATTTGCTGTATGATTATAATAAGTAGAGAAATATTTCTCCTTCAGACTCAGTCCACCCCTTGCCAGCCCCAGCACATACCATTCACTTCCTACCGAAGGATTGGTATCTGTGGCACGCATATAGGCACTGGTCTCAGCCATGACCTGACTGACAGATTTCTTCAGGGTATTCGCCCCCTGCATAACAGTTACCTTACAGGTCGCTGTCATCTCCGGATGCTCTGCTACTGTCGCTGTGATCGTAGCTTTGCCATTCTTTACTGCTGTGACAACTCCTTTTTTGCTTACCTTTGCAATAGAAGTATTACTGCTCTTCCAGGTAACATTGTAATTTTCCGTAACGGATTCCGGTATTGGAACTACTTTAAGGGTATGTTTCTGGCCACGGTTGATCTTTATGGAGCTGCTGTTAAGAGAGATTCCCTGCAGACCTGCCGGAAAATCTGCCACGATCAGATGCGTTAAAGTTCTGGCACTGTCCAGATAGAAAGTTCCGTCTTCCTGCATCTGTGGGGTCAGTTCCATAAAAGAATCTTCCGCAGATCTGAGGATTCTCGGTTTTGTCAGGCTCTCATACCCTTCCGGTACAGGAAAGGCCAGCGAGATCATTGTCATGGGTTGATATGCTTCTCCTGTACGGATATCTGTATAGGAAATCTCTATGTCATAAAGAAGCTGCGGCAGAGTACCCGGATAAGTTTCTGACAGCTGCTGCATTGTCTGCTGTCCATCAGAACTCTCCTGTACATGAAGCTGCACATACCAGGGATTCCCTGTTACTGTTACTCCATTGACAGAAGAAATCTGAGCTGCAATACGGTTCCGGACAGTTTCCAGTGCCTCTCTGATCCCGGAATTCACCGCTGCCTGCTCATCCTCTGTCAGACTGTCGTAAGTGTCACTGGCAAGACAGAAATCTGCGATCATCTCTGAATCCAGATCTATTTCCTCTGCTTCTGCAGCTTTCTGAATATAAGAACACATGGTCTGTATATCCAGCATGGTTCCGTTGTCTTTCTTATTTTCATTTTCCGATGTTTCTTCTTCATATGCGCCAGTTTCTGTTTCTGATCCGGACGGTTCTGTTTCAGACTGAAACTCATCCGCAGCAGTCCCCTCCTGTCAGAATCATCACTGTGTACTGCGGCAGAACTTTCTTCGGCCTGTTCTGTATGTATCTGTTCTGCCGGTGGCTCCTGTGCTCCCGGTACAGGACATGTAGTAACTGCCATTCCTGCACTGAGAAGCAGTGCCATCCATTGTTTATTCATTTACTTGCTTCCTCCGCTTTTTCTGATTCTACAATCAAACGGATAAAATCCTCCGCTTAGCAATTATTCGGTTAAATCACAAAATGACAGATGATTCTCTCCTGCAAAATGACAGGAGAGAAATAACATCTGCCTTATTTTATTTATCTTTTTTTCCGAATTTAACAGCAATTATCATGGCTATTACAATGTTTATCACAAAATTCCATCCAAAAGTATGTAGCCATATCCCTGACAGGTCTTTGATCCCTGATATATTATTATGGAATACAAATTCTTCTGAAATGAATATACCCGCTAAAACTTGCGAAAAACATTGCCAAAACAGCCAATAGAAATATTTTTATTATTCTTTTCATGCATTCAGAAACTATTTTTTTTGATTATCTTTGCTTTTTTTGGAAGAATGCAGTGTGCCAATAATGACACATTGCATTCTGACATTTTATTATTTAATGACTACTTTTTTTACTTTAGAGAAAGAACCGTATACTGCTTTGCCGTTTACTTTTCTGTAAGCGCGTACTTTGTAATAACGGGTCTTGCCTGTGGCAAGTTTCTCTTCTGTCATGCCAGTTCCTTTTGTGGCTTTTATACGGATATATTTACCATTTTTTGAAGCACTGGCATATACCTGATATCCATCAGCACCCTTTACCTTGCTCCATTCCAGAACTGCAGTTTTGGATGTAGATCCTACAGACAGAGCCGGGACAGAAAGAATTGCTTTCCCCTTTACTGCTGTTGAAGAACTTCCATAAATCTTCTTATCATTTACATTCCTGTAAGCACGTACTTTGTAATAATAGGTTGTTCCTGTAGCTGCTTTCTTATCAAGGAAGGTAACTGCACTGTTCTTTGCGGTTGATCCAATTGCTGTATACTTGCCATCCTTTGAAGCAGAGCGGTATACTCTGTAACCGTTTGCTCCGGAAACCTTATTCCATGTGACACGGATGGTGGTATAGTTCTCGGAATCAGTTGCTGCGATCTTACTTTTCCAAGCTTCGCTTTTCCAATCACACCATCTTTGTCATAACTGCTTACAGTCTTTCCGCCCCATGTATAAGAATAAGCTCTTACTGTGTAATAGTAAACTCTTCCTGTAACTGCTTTCTGATCCTTATAGGAAATATCTGTTACCTGATCTGCAATCTTCTTCCAGCTTCCTGTTTCTGTTCTGCGGTATACTATATATCCATCTGCATTATCAACACTGCTCCAGCTTACCTGGATTGTCTTGTAATTGAGGGATTTTGTCTGCAGGTTAGCAGGCATATCTGCTTTGAAGGCGTCCTGTTTGCCTGCAAGTTCAATATGATAATCTGCAACAATGGTCTTGATCAACTCTAATTGCTTTGCATTCCACATATAGGACTTGCCTTCTGCGCTCATGCTGTCAATGAGTTTCTGAAGTGCTGCAAGTTCTGCTTCTACACTTGCAATGTTTTCTTTAGTAACAGCTGTCGGAAGGTTGCTGATCCAGTCGTCTGCCTGCTGTGCATCAGAGATATCTTTGCCGGCCTTGTCAGCCTGTGCTGTCAGTGCAGCGATCACTTCTGCAAAAGTCATTTCCTGATTTCCGACTTTGACTTTCAGACCTGCCATTGCGCTTTCCTGTCCCTGATAATCTTTCGCATAACGGTCAAGGAATGCTTTAACCTGTGGATAAGAATCTCTGTCTACAGGGTGGTCTTTTACAGTTGCGTAAATTAAAGCTGCTTCATCTGCGAAGAGCTGCTGGTATTCATTCTGGCCTTTTTCATAAGTCAGAGCCATGGCGATCAGCTTCTCCATGTTCTCTACCAGTGCGGTGTTTTCACTTCTGAATTTCTTTTCTTCTGTTTCTGTTAACTGATCATAAGCATTCTTAGCTGCTGCAATCTGTTTCAGTTCTGTTTCAGTAAGTGCACGTTTCGCAGTATCACCTGCTGCAGGAATTTCCTCTTCTGTGGAGAAATCTGCATCCGGTACTTCTGCTTCATCTGCAATTACAGAGTCAGTGTTCTCTTCATTAGAAACATCTGCATTGTCTTTTGATGGCTGAATATCCATCTGCGCTGCAGGCTGCTCACTGATATCAGAAGTAAATGCATCTGCGCTTCCGTCTGAGAAATCAGAACCTTCTGCCGGAACTTCCTGTGCCGGGAGCTCATCTGACTGTACAGCTTCCTGTGCTGCAGGTACTGTAGTCGGCTGAGGCGCTTCATAAGCGCGGACAGTTTCTGCATCCGGGAGTGCCTTGAGCATCGCTTTCAGTGCATCAGATTTCAGCTGATAGAGATAACCTTCTGCTTTTTCCAGAGAACTTAAGTTTGTAACCTGAGCTTTCTGCTGATCATCAAGAGTATTGTATAATGCTCTTGCATTTGCCACATAATCTTTCCAGCTATTCCAGATCTTCTCTGTCGGTACGTTGTTATTCTTTTCTGTCAGTTTCAGAGGTCCGTCAGACAAAGCACCTGTAGAGGATGTGGTGATATTCAGTTCATCAATAAAGGAAATCACATATCCTACTTTTGCATCTGTACTCTGGCGTCTGATAAACAATTCTGTCTTTTTCAAGCTCTGCATAGTTCGTAACACGTTTCTTCTGATCTGCTGTCAGCGCATCGTAAGCGGTTCTGGCTTCTATGACAAGAGCTTGTTTCTTCTGATAATTATCGGAAGTCACTTCACCGATTGCATTGATCTTATCTACAACTGCGGCTGCAGCTTTCAGATCAGGAATCAGGCTTCTCAGTGCCTGTAAAACGCTGTAGTTAGTTACAAGTTCTTTCTGAGCTTCAGTCAGTGCGTTATACTGTGCCTGGATGTTGTCAAGAAAGCTGCAGAACGTACGGATTAAGAGTTAAGTCATCTGCAGAAGGAAAGGGGCATTAATTGCTGCGATCACCTTCTCTGCTGCTGCTTTATCTTTTTCTTTCTGTTCCTGCTGTTTCTCCAGTTCTTTTATCTTAGCTTCTGCTGCTGTCAGCTTAGAGTAATTGGAGATTACAGTTTTGGATTCATCATCAAGTGCATCATAGAGATTTCTTGCCTTTACGACAGCGTCTTTGTCTTCCAGTGTCAGCTTATCTGCTGCCGGGAGAGCATCGATGGCTGCGATTACTTTGTCAATAGAATCGCCTTTGCCGTTCTCGGCAGAAAGGAGCTTTCTCAGTGTGTCTTTATTGAAGATTGATTTGTGTGTTTCGTCTAATGCATCGTAAGCGTCTCTTGCTGCTTGGACTTGTTCTTTTGTGCTGTTATCATTAAGCGCAAGAATCAGGTCGTTGACAGTTTTGGTTGGAACTTTAACATCTGAGAAATCCCAGAAGTTTTTCTGTCCTTTGCGCTGACGGACAAACGCATTTAATCCGCGGGCAATCTGTGGAACGTCATAGTTAGTAAATCCATGAATACTTCCATCTACCTCTCCATCCACATCAACCAGATCAAAGAATGCATCCAGGAGATTGTTTCCATTTTTGTAAATCCTGTACTGCGGTCTAATACATTTACATTATAGATGGATGCGAAAATCAATGCCTGTGCATCATTCCATGCATTATTTCCATAGGACATACATCCTGTTTCAAACCCTGCGGTACAGAAAGAACCTGTTGCACGCTGCGCAATTTCCGGAAGTTTGTGTAATGCCTGATCAATAGCTTTCTTTACATCTCCAAAACCATCTTTACCATACCAGTAAACCAACGGCTGCCAGTTCATCGTGTTATCTGCATTTGAAAATGAACCATTATCTGCATTCAGAAGACTTTCAGCTCTTTTATGTACCCATTCTGCCATTGCATCATCAGTAAAAGTAGATGAGGTATAGCCACCTGATTTAATGGCATGAATCGCATACTCCGTATTAAGATAATTATCACCATTTCTGTTTCCTACTGCATCCAGAAGATTTACAGAAGAAATATCTCTTGGATCATATCCGATTGCTTCAATAGCAAGAATCAGTTTTGAAAGATCTGTTGCCTGCCATTTGGATAAATCTGATCCGGAATCTTTTAATTCCTGCAGATAAACTTTAGTATTTGTAAACCATCTGTCAAAATAGGTACTATCGTCATATGGAACATAACCACATCTGGCTGCAGTAAAGATTGCCCAGATATCTGTGTTTTCATAAGAAGGTGAATCTTTAGGTCCAAACGCATTTTTATCTTTGCAGTAATCCAGAATAATTTTGATGGCTTTTTCCGCTTTGGTCAGATATGTTTCCCAGTTAGCCGGATTATCTGCTGCGCTTGCATCTCTATTATCTTTGACTTCACAAGTACCGTTTATTACTTTTATCTTGAAAGTATATCCGTCTTCTTCCGCCTGTGCTTCCTGGCCTTCGTCAAACTGCAGAACCGGTTCTTTAATCCATTTCACTGTTAAAGGACGCTGACCTAAAAAGCTGGTGTCTACAGTAGCTGATTCAATATCTGTTTCAGGATTACATATTGCTTTGATACCATATTTATCAATCAATTCCTTTGTCTCTTCTGTCTGATTGACAATTTTTGCACCATTTATAGTAACTTTGTTATTATCACCATCGTCGTAGATATTAGTTTTTGTGCCATCGATTATTTCAACACGATATGGAAAATGATAATTCGTGGAATAATCTTTGAACCGGTTATAATCACGAGCATAATTGGTTTTCCATACTTTGGGTTCTGCATCTGCCTGAACCTCTAAAGTTATTTCAACTGTTCTTGGATCATAGTATGGATAACCGTCATTTATATCCGGTGAAATGGACCACGTTTTTTCAAAATCGAAACCTTTATAGGTTTCTTTATTCTTCATTCAGCAGTTGATTTGCCTAATTCTGAATAATTGGGTAATTCACTGCTTTCAAATATTTCCTCTGTGTTTTTCGTAACGACACGAATATCTTTTAGAAGGTCTTTATCATAATAACAATTGGAAATTGTGGAATCACCATTTTTATAACGGAATGAATATACTACATATATTCCAGACACAACATTTGCTTCCAAATCTATTTTTTCAGACATAGACTTCGCTACATCAGATATTTTAGAACTGTAACTTCCATGACTTATACAATTCACATATTTTATATTTGAAGTAGAATCTCTATTTCCGAACTGACATAATGTCCAAAGTGTTGTTTGGTCAATGATTTTTTCAGCTATTTCATCAGAAGACATCGGACTTTCTAAATTGTAATTAATAGAAATTTCGCAATCTTCTAATTTTCCATCACCGCCGCCAATACTTACCGACGTTCCCCATTTTTTTGTAGATTCGTCACATACTAATGTTATATTTCCTGTAACGCTAAGACCTTTTATGCTTCCATCGTTGCCATCAAATATTGTGGATACATAGTCATTATCGCCCACATATAGTTTTGCATCATTTATTTGAACTTTAGTATTTTCTAATACTCCTCCGTAACCTATATTAAATGCAAAACAGAAATATTATTTTCTTTACTAAGTTCTCTGTCAGTTGCAGAATAACTAATTGTATGTCCCTGTCCATCAAACGTTCCTTTGAACATACCTACTCCCTGCACTTGATTTGTTATTTCAATATTGTTAGTTAAAATAATAGTACTTGTTTTGTAGGGCTTTTTATTATTGTTTTCTACAAAAAAATAATAATCATCTGCTGTATTAATGCAATAACGTCCTTTATCATCTTGGTTCAAAGTTGTTACGGCTGCTTTTACAGTATGACAACTTAGGACTATCATCATGAATGTTATGCATAACAACATAGATTCTACAATTTTTTTATCTTTACTTTTTTCATATTATTATTCCTATGATGTTAGGATTAAAAATATTAGAGTTTATAAATCGTACTAAGTGTTCAAAAATTGTGTAGCAAATTATTGTATAAAATAAATTTTTTAATTAATTTGATATGATTAAAATACACAATTCAAAAACAATTAATAAAATTTAGTAAGAAGATACATTTTTTCCTAACATCCTCCTATATTAATATAAGGAGAAGACTACATTTTTGTAATCTTCTCCTTTTGATATTTAATCGTTTAACCCTATTTTATTTAATTCCAACCTGGTACAGGAACCCATTCATTGTCTGTGTTTTCAACATAACTACTATATCCTAAATCTAAGCCCATCATCATGGAAAAATCTAATTCGAGAGAGTGATTTTTTACCATCAGAGAGTACAGTATCTACACCGTTGTTATATGTACTTTTATCAATTACACACATCCATCCGGAATAATTATTATAGTCTTTTTCAGATAAGTAATTTGCAAAATGAACTGTATTATTCCATGTTGAATTGGCCTTTACTTCCATATATTTTTTTCAGTTTCATTTAATTTTGACGTTTTAAAATAAGCACCTCTATTTGCTGCTAATGTACTTGTACTTGCTGTTCCATTATCCTCGAAGAATTTTCCGACTGCGCTGTTATTATGTCCATCTAATTTAATTGCAGAAATATAATTGCCATATTTGCTTTCATACCATTCCAGTAATCCTTTTCTATAATAGGTTCTTTTAGTTCCTTCTTCATCAATAACTCTGGTATCTTCGACAGGTTTTCCTTCACCTGGTGCAGCTAATTCTTTTAATACATCCATAGCAGTTACATTTCCCGTGTCAGCAATCTCTATTGAATCTGAAAGCATTGTATCTACACTTTTAGAGTTTTCTCCCTGCAATCCTGTTGCCTGAATTTTTACAGTAATAGTTCCTGCCATAGCCGGTACTGCTGTGCTTCCTACCATTGTTGTTGCCATTAAGAATGCAATCACGCTTTTTCTTACTTTCATGTTCATTTTGTTTCCTCCTTAAATTAAATGTATTATTTTTTTGCAGGTTATCCTGCAAAATATATCATTTCGCAGCCTTTTCAGACCACGTTTGATACCTGTTTTACATAAAAAGGGTACAAAAATAAACCTCCGTTATGCCTACAGATGTTTGTTTTTTCTTTTACTAAAGTCCGTCTCCTGACTTAAAGTTCCAACCTACTTGCTGCCCTTCTCGGAAAGGATCTTTCCAATGGTTCCGCAGTGTTCGTCCTTATTACAGTGGGGATAAACCGTACCGGTATCTCACCGGATTTCCGAAAACTAAAGGGATAAAAAGCGACTTCCGATATTCAGTTATCAAAGTGCAAAAAATCCCCGCCAAATGGCAGGGAATGTAATGTACAGATTGAACTTCACTCATATCCTTCGCATTACAGTATTCCCTTTGAATACCATTACAAGAATACAGTGAACTGCAGACTAAATATACTGCAAGGGACTTATACCCTGTTTGGGATTCTCACCCAACAATTCTTTAATTATTACCGTAATAACAAGCTGTACGTGTGCGCTAAACGCTATTTATTTTAACAAACTAATCTTAACACCCACCCAGTGCTTTGTCAATCTTTTTCACAATTTTACATAAATGAAAATCCAAAGATGACCAAAAACTTCCTCCTGCCAGTTATTCTTATTTTCCGACCAGCAGAAGGAAGTTTCCTTTGCGTTACATATTATACTCTTTATAAAGTTCTTTCCGTTTCTCAGCATCCGTCGCAGCACCCTGAACTTCCGCACTTCTTCCATCCAGGATCAGACGATTGATCAAAACACCAAGACGCGTTTCGCCCTGAAGCTCTCCAATGACTTTTCCTCTTGCCTCTCCACGTGCTTCTCCAATAGACTCTCCCAGAACCTTTCCTTCCGCACGTAATCTTTCAGATTCCAATTCTAACACTTTTCCACCCATAGTCTCACCTAACCTTTTCCCGGACTACTTCCTCATCACGGCAAATGTAATCCGATATTTTTGTAATCAGTTTATTTAAATTCGTGTATAACTCTGCCCTTCCTGTTTCTGTCAGTTCTTTTTCCAGCATTACTCGGATATCTTCGTATTCATCCAACAAAGACTGCAGCTTTTCCGGATCTTGATTTATTCTATGTATCTCTTTCTCATACCGCATAATATAAAACGGCAAAAACATCAGCAGATTCTTCTCGAAAATTTTATCTTTTGTATATTCATCAAGTTTTACAGTAGGGATACGGTATCTGCGTCCGTACTTTCTGGCCGAATCTAAAGCAATAGCAAAATCATACTCGATCATCCGGATTGCCATTGTGGTATCATCAACACTCTGACATTCGATATGATACAACTTCCTTCCAATCCTCAGGCAGGAGTCTGTAATAATCTCACCATTCTCCTGATGATGCTCATTTCGAAGCTGTATAATCTCTACATCCTCCGGATATGAAGTCTGAAATACTTCATTGATCAACGGTATCGCCAACTGCGGTATCTTCTCGATCATTGTACGGAATACGTCATCAAAGATCGTATTATTATTCATTGAATCCCTCACTTTCATTATAGCATTTCTATATGTTTTCTAAAACCCCCGAACTACTACTGACCGCAAAAAAAATAATTCACTTTTAACCGTTTATGCCTCCTCTCCTTCAAACAAGGCAAAAAAAACAGAATACCCTTCTTTCACAATCATTCATCCCTGTCCGAATTATAAAGTTTGAAATATCCTAATGAAAATGTCGGCGAACGCCAGATGAACCTGCCTTGAAATGCCAGATCAGGCAGCAGGTGATAAATTTTCACTACAATCACAGTTTAGATTACATTGTTCCAAAATGCAAGGCCTATTTTCTCACATCCTATATTCAGCCCAGAAAAGCTATTTTCAATGCCAACCATAATATATTTCCATACATCCAGTACCCAGTCTGGAAAAATCCACCATTTATTTGCATTTTTTTCAAAAAACCAATTGATTCTTCTCACAAAACATATATAATAGAATCAAACCAAATATTTACAAACAATTACCGGTTTTAAGTTCTGCTGGTCACGGCACAGGATGTCGGACCTTCAGCCAAGAGGGAATCAGGTCAGAATCCTGGACAGTCGTGCTGCTGTATACGTGCAGCTGGGTCTCATATCCATTGCATATTATCATGTGAGAAGGAGAGATTACAGCGTCACTGCGTGAGTCAGAATACCTGCTTAAGGCTGCCGCCACCAACTACACGCAATGGGAAGTGGAAGGGTGATCTTATTTAGTGTACCCATTTTTGTACTAAAGAAAGATCCCTTTTTACCAGATGTTTTCTCTGTTTCTTACCGGAATACGGAGTATCGGCAACCTGACGGTTTTTGTTCATGCATTTCATCAACCTGCCCGTTTATGAAAGTATTACATTGCTCCGTTGCAGAGAAAACAAATATTCTATTGCAAAGGAGTTTTTTTATGACATACAATATATCCGGCAGAAAACAAAACCTGACACTTCAACGCTGTAACTGTACCCCATATTTAAAAAGAGACATAGACATTCCGGCAAACTGTACCATTATTTCTGAAAAAACCTTCCAGAACAGATCCATGATCCAGTCTGTTTCATTTCCATATGGTCTGAAACAGATCGGCTCAAACGCATTTTCGGGATGCAGCCGCCTGAAACATCTGCTTCTTCCTGAAAGTCTGTGCCAGATTGGAAAGGAAGCATTTTCCGACTGTACCACTTTATCCTCTATCTATATCCCTCAATATATTTCCACAATTTCAAAGGGCATGCTCCGCAACGCCCACAAATTATCAGAAACTCTTTTTTCCAATGAAAGCAGGCTGCTTAAAATCCAGGCAGACGCCTTTTCAGAATGCTCTGCATTAAGAGAAATCTCTTTTCCTGATTCGGTTCAGGAGATAGGTAACGGCAGCTTTTACAAATGCAAAAATCTGAGTGAAGTCCATTTTCCGGAAAATCTGAAGGTAATCAGTAATCAGGCTTTTTTATTCCTGTGGCCTGACTTCCCTGGAGCTCCCGATTCACTGGAAATTCTGGATGAAAGTGCTTTTTTCAAATGTAATAACCTGATTACTGTTACTCTCCCGCCTAATGTCCGTTATATCGGAAAATGGGTTTTTCACGGATGTAACCGCCTGCAGTACCTGGAAATCCGCCATGATCCGGAGTATATCGGAGAATGGATCATTAACCGTGCAGCTACGATCCGTTGCTATAAAGGCTCCAAAGCAGACCGATATTGTCAGGAGTCCGGATTTAAAGTGGAATATCTTTGAATATTAGAGAGGCATTATAATGAATGATATATTTACTTACAGTCAGAAAAACGGAAGTACGATTTTACTTTTCCAGGAAGGACAAAGGTTCTCAGCACCAGTCCTCTGAACGGCGGAATCACCACACATCTTACCCATGCACTAAATATTAACTGCATGAACGGTGATTATGAATGCGAAATGCTGGGAGATACCTATGAGAAGGATCTGATGGTACATGCACAAAGACTGGAAATCAACCCACAGACTGCCACCGCACTGAGCACAGCCGCCTGGACAGAGCTCTGCGCAGTGGAAACGCTCCGGCATCAGGAATTATCTGTAACTGCTGCTGTCACAGGAGGAATTGATTCCAATGGAATGTGTCCGGGAGACCCTTCCTCCTATTGTGAGCACAATGGTTTTTATGAAATGCTGCCTCCCGGAACCATC
>ENA-OQOA01000588-OQOA01000588.1-human-gut-metagenome-genome-assembly--contig:-NODE-588-length-14976-cov-3.948347_pt1 | contig 14976 bp, 15 predicted proteins | sample MGYA00242633_ERZ504888 | MGnify/ENA primary metagenome ERZ504888 (study PRJEB26092, sample SAMD00036372) | human gut metagenome | host: Homo sapiens | study: EMG produced TPA metagenomics assembly of... | reverse complement strand
ACCTCCCCGTACCGAGGGGAGGCTTTGGCATACCGCAATGCTTTCCCTCTTCGCCAGAGGCTCCCCTACAAGGGGCAACGGCGACGACCGCCGCCAGCGGCGGAAACAGGGAGTCGCTGTTGGGGCCGCGGCCAGCAGGATGCAAGCGACAGCGAAGCAGACGCTGGGTGCCGCAACCCGGCCTTGACGAGGAGCTTGCGACGAGACTGAGAGGTTGGACAGAGGACGACCTTGCCTTGAGGGAAGAGAGGGAAAGCTTCCGGGTGAAGCTTAACCCTTCGCAAACAGCCCCTTCAGTGCCAGCGGCGTCACGATAGAGGACACGACGATGAGCAGGATGACGGCAGTGAAGTAGACAGGGTCCACCACACCGACCCCGAGGCCCTTCTGGGCCACGATGAGGGCCACCTCGCCGCGGGTCATCATGCCGACGCCCACTTTGAGGGAGTCGCCCCAGTTGAAGCGGCAGAGCTTCGCGGCGAGGCCGCAGCCGATGATCTTGGTGAGCAGGGCCACCACCACGAAGCAGGCGCTGAACAGCAGGATGGTGGGTGTCAGGCCGCTGATGTCGGTCTTGAGGCCGATGCTGGCGAAGAAGACGGGGGCGAAGAGGGTGTAGCTGCTGATGTCCACTCGGCGCTCGATATAGGGCGCATCTTCGAGAGAGCAGAGCACGATGCCGGCAATGTAAGCACCCGTGATGTCCGCGATGCCGAAGTACTGCTCCGCGATGTAGGCCATGGCAAAGCAGAAGGCGAGGCTGACGATGGTGATGCGCTGGGTGTGGGGGTTGCGATGGTCCAGCCAGAGCATGGCCTTGTGGATGATGAGGCCGATGACGATGGCTGCGATGAAGAAGAGGACGGTGTCCATCAGCACATCGACGAGGCTGGTGTCTGTGCCGCCGCTGGCACCCAGCACACAGGTGAGCACCACGATGCCGATGACGTCATCAATGACGGCTGCGCTGACGATGGTGGTGCCGAGGAAGCTCTTGAGCTTGCCCAGCTCCTGCAGGGTGGCGACGGTGATGGAGACGCTGGTGGCCGTCATGATGGTGCCAATGAAGAGCGCCCGATAAAACTCCGGGCTGCCCAGCGCCGAGAAGCCGTAGAACAGGCTGTAGAGCAGGGTGCCGCCCGCCAGAGGCACGGCCACGCCCACGCAGGCGATGAGGGTGGCGATGGGGCCGGCCCGCATCAGCTCCTGAAGGTTGGTGCCGAGGCCGGTGGTGAACATCAGCAGCACGACGCCGATCTCAGCAAAAATGGCGATGGAGTCGCTGGGCTGGACGAGGTTCAGCAGACAGGGCCCGATGACAAGACCTGCGATGATCTCACCCACCACCTGCGGCGCCCGGCATTTGCGGGCGAGCAGCGCAAAGAACTTGGCGCTGATGAGGATGAGGGCGAGATTCCGAAAAATGGAATACATAAATGATCCTTCCTTTGACGTTAGCAGTCGTTTCGCTCCCCCATAAGCCCTGCCATGCGCCGCGCACAAAGACAGAAGGGGAGAAGAACATCTTTTATTATAGTCCATCTTTCGGCGAAATGCAAGGAAACTGACTTGGAAATGACGAAGGATGCCATATAAAAGAGATATGACGGATATACTGGAAAAGCATAAAAAGATGATGGGGAGATTTTGCTGTCATGCGCTCAAAAATACGAAAAAAATCCTGTGGGAGGGCTTGACAATTTTTGCGGGGATTGCTATAATAAATTGCTGTCTGAACAGACACGCCGCACAGTCCGCGCGACGCCGCGCGGACTGTGTACCCTTGGCCTCATATTCTTGAGGCCCTTAAGTCCAAAAGGAGGTGCTACAAAATGGCAAAGTACGAAACCATGCTGATTACCAGCGCTGCTCTCGACGAGGAGGCTTCTTCCGCTCTCATCGGTAAGTTCAAGTCCCTGATCGAGGCTAACGGTACCATCGATTCCATCGATGAGTGGGGCAAGCGCCGTCTGGCCTACCCCATCAACGATGAGGAGGAAGGCGTCTACACCGTGATCAACTTCACTGCTGACCCCAGCTTCCCCGCTGAGCTCGACCGTGTGTACAAGATCACTGAGGGCGTTATGCGCAGCCTGATCGTTGCCCACGAGGAGTAATCTTTTCGTGACGAAAAAGGAGTCCGTATTATGTTGAATGTTGTAGCGATTATGGGCCGTCTCGTGGCGGATCCCGAGCTTCGCACCACCCAGAGCGGCACCAATGTGTGCAGCTTCCGCATTGCGTGTGACCGCAACTTTGCCCGTCAGGGCGAGCAGCGTCAGGCCGATTTCATCGACATCGTCGCATGGCGCCAGCAGGCAGAGTTCGTCTCCAAGTATTTCCAGAAGGGCAGTCTGATCGCCATCGAAGGCAGTCTCCAGACCCGCCAGTATCAGGACAAGAACGGAAACAACCGCACCGCTGTGGAGGTCGTGGCAAACAACGTCAACTTTGCTGGCTCCAAATCGAATGGCAGCAATCAGGGCGGCGGCAGCTATCAGAATGCTGCTCCGTCCTACCAGAACGCAGCCCCTGCCCGTCCGGCTGCTGTGGAGGCAGCTCCCAGCTATTCTGCCGGCAATGCAGATGACTTCGCCGTCATCGACGACAGCGACGACCTGCCGTTCTGATTCCCGAACCGGTGTTTTAACCGTAAAAATCCAACAGGAGGTAATAAGCAATGGCTTTTGAAAGAACCGAAGGCTCTCGTCCCGCACGCCCCATGCGTCGCGGCCGCAAGAAGGTTTGCAGCTTCTGTGTCGATCGCATCGACACCATCGATTACAAGGACGTTCCCCGTCTGCGTAAGTACGTCTCTGAGCGCGCAAAGATCATTCCCCGCCGTGTTACCGGCACCTGCGCTTTCCATCAGCGCGCACTGACCGTGGCTATCAAGCGTGCTCGTCACGTTGCTCTGATGCCCTACGTCAGCGACTAATCTGAGATAATCAACCCAATCAAAATAATCAGCGATCAGCAAAGCGCCCTCACCGATGACAAGGTGAGGGCGCTTTTTGGTTGTCATTCAGGGGCATAGAAAAGAGCTTCGGGATCTCCCGAAGCTCTTTTCGCTTGATCAGTTACAGCGTCTTGCAGAACTCTTTCAGGTAGGCGCGGAATGCCTCGCCGATCTCGGGGTGCTGCAGGGCCAGCTCCACCTGTGCCTCAGCGACCTTGAGCTTGTTGCCCATGTCGTAGTGCTTGCCGGTGAACTCCACAGCCGTCATGCCGCCGTAGCTGCGGGCATACTCGGCCATGGCGTCGGTCAGCTGGATCTCGCCGCCGGCACCGGGCTTGGTCCTGGCGAGGATGTCGTAGATCTCCGGGGTCAGCAGCACACGGCCCAGAATGGAGTAGTTGCTGAACTCCTGACCCTTCTTGGGCTTCTCGATCATATCGTCCACAAAGAAGTAGTTGTCATGGATGGGGGTGGTCTTGAGGCTGCAATAACGGCTCACGTCGGCCCAAGGCACGGCGGACACGCCGGCAGCCGGACGGCCGAACTCCTCGTAGGCACGGATGAGCTGGGCGCAGACCGGGTCCTCGCCCCAGATGACGTCGTCACCGTAGATGACCACGAAGGGGTCGTCACCGGTGAAGGGCTTGGCCATGCTGACAGCGTGGCCGAGGCCGAGGGTCTGCTGCTGGCGGACGAAGAAGATGTTGGCCAGATCGGAGATGCCGAGGCACTCTTCCAGCATCTTCTCCTTGCCGGGAGCGGCAAGTTTTGCTTCCAGCTCGGGGCTGCGGTCAAAGTGGTCCTGGATGATGTCCTGATTGCGGCTCACGATGATAAGGATGTCGGTGATGCCGGAGCGGACAGCCTCCTCCACCAGATACTGGATGGCGGGTTTGTCCACGAGGGGGAGCATTCCTTTGGGCATCGCCTTGGTGGCAGGCAGCACCCGGGTGCCAAGACCAGCGGCGGGAATGACCGCCTTGGTGATCTTTTTCATGATTCAGACTCCTTTGGTTTATAGTCTCGGCTGAGGGTGCCTCAGCCGGCAAGAGCAGTAAGCAGAGCCTGCAGATCGGGGCCCAGCAGCAGGGTAAAGGCGCTGCCCCCCACCATCAGCAGCAGCATACACAGCAGCACGGCCCCAAGGCTGACGCCGCCCTGGGCGCGGAGCACGGCCTGACGCTGCTGGGCGTCGGGGAACTCGGACTGGATGCGGCGGATGTGGTCGGCGGCGCTTTTGCGGTAGAGCCACTTGCCGTACATACCGCGCACCAGCATCAGCACGAAGCTGAGGACAGAGCAGACCCGGGCAAATACCGTCAGAGCGGAAGCGCTCATGGCGGGGGCGAGGGCACTGCCGGAGAGCTGCAGCATCTCGATAAAGGTGGGCGCTGCCAGCAGAAGTTCAGCGGCCAGAAAGCCGAAGGCCGGCTTCCACGCCTTGCGGTAGAAGAAGTAGAAGGGGCCGAACAGCAGAGCCGAAAAGCTCATGGATACCTTGCTCTTCTGGAGCTGCATCCGGCTGTAAGCGGCGAGGTAAGCGGGGGCGGCGGGGCCGATATAGTCCAGCCAGTCCTGACGGGCGATGCCGTCCATCTTGGCCTCTTTGCCGAAGGCGTCCTCAAAAAACTCCTTCTCCGGGTCGGCGGAAGTGCCGAACTGACGGTACATCTGGGAGTAGTCGAAGGTCTCTTCACCGCTCTCGCGGGAAGAAGGAGGCTCCTGCCCCTCGGGGGGGAGCACAGCACCGCAGCAGCGGCAGGTCTCCTCATCCCGCAGGGTGCGCTCGCCGCAGGACGGACAGGTGCGGAGCTGGCTCTCCTCGTAGGGGAACTTCCACTCGTAGCCGGCGGCGTGGGCGGGGCGGTGGATGCACTGGCTCAGCTTCTCGTAGCAGACGCGGTGATAAGGCGCGCCGCAGTCGGGGCAGACCACGATGTCATCCTGAAGTGTGAGGGGCTTGCCGCAGCCTTCACACGGACAGCCATAGTATTTTGGCATAACATCCTCCAATGAATAGGGTAGTTTATCAGTATTATACACTTAAAATGCGGAAAAGAAAAGGCGGAAATCTTCAAATTTCCAGCACAATGGTATTTTTTCCTCTTTACTTTATCATGGATTCTGGGTATACTAATGAAGTATCTGTGTATAAACTGTATCTTTTGGGAGTAAATTTCTCCGTCATTGGCCGAGTCCTCGGGCAGGCTTTCCTTCGTACAACCTCTCCGTCACGCCTACGGCGTGCCACCTCCCCTGGTAGGGGAGGCTTTGGCAGTCCCCGCAAAGTGAACGGTTTCGCCAGAGGCTCCCCTACTAGGGGAGCTGTCGAGCGCCAGCGAGACTGAGAGGTTGTACTAAGACGGGCCTGCCCGTGTGCGTGGCTGATGATGAAGAGGCTGCTCCTGTTCTTTGAGACGAGAGGAATAAAACGATGATCACCACTGATGAACTGAAAGTACAGCTGGCTGAATACCACACCGCTGTAAAAGACTTGGAGGAGGCGCTGGCCATCGACGCTTCCCGCAAGCGCGTGCAGGAGCTGGAGCACACCATGTCCCGCCCCGGCTTCTACGACGACGCTGAGCTGAGCAAGAAGGTCTTCGACGAGGTGGGCGACCTGAAGGGCAAGCTGACCCGCTTCGAGAAGCTGCAGGGCCTGTACGATGACGCCGAGACCATGCTGGTCATGCTGGATGAGGAGTACGACCCCGAGATGGTGCCGGAGGCCGAAGAGGCCGTCAACGCCGTGGGCAAGGCTGTGGACGAGCTGCAGCTGATGACCATGCTGAACGGTGAGTACGACCACAGCAACGCCATCCTGACCTTCCACGCAGGCACCGGCGGCACCGAGGCACAGGACTGGGCCGAGATGCTCTACCGGATGTACAACAAGTGGGCGCAGGCTCACGGCATGACCGTCGAGGTCCTGGACTATCAGGACGGCGACGAGGCCGGCATGAAGAGCGCTTCCATGATGGTCAAGGGTGCCAACGCCTACGGCCTGCTCAAGAGTGAGAACGGCGTCCACCGTCTGGTGCGCGTCTCTCCCTTTGACGCCAACGCCCGCCGTCAGACCAGCTTTGCCTCTCTGGAAGTCATGCCCGAGCTGGACAACACCATCCAGGTGGACATCCGCCCCGAGGACATCGAGATGCAGGTCTACCGCTCCTCCGGTGCCGGCGGCCAGCACATCAACAAGACTTCTTCCGCTGTCCGACTCATCCATAAGCCCACCGGCATCGTGGTCAGCTGCCAGACCCAGCGCAGCCAGTTCCAGAACCGCGACTACGCCATGGAAATGCTGAAGGCAAAGCTGTACCAGATCGCCAAGCAGCAGCACATGGATAAGATCGACGACATCAAGGGCGTCCAGAACGAGATCGCATGGGGCCACCAGATCCGCTCCTACGTCTTTATGCCCTACACCATGGTCAAGGACCACCGCACCAACTACGAGACCGGCAATGTGGACGCTGTCATGGACGGCGACCTCGACGGCTTCATCTTCGCTTACCTCAAGGCCGCAAGCCGTGGTGAGCTGCAGGATACCTGAGCCGGAGCACGACCCTGAAAAAATCAGCACCCGCTTTTCTGCCCGGATGGGGGAGAGAGGCGGGTGTTTTTTTTGTCCGGGAAAAAAACGGCCCATGGACAAATCGCTCATGCCGCTGCACGGAAGGTGTGGAGAAGGTGTGGCGCAGCGGCCTTTTTGTGAGAAATGACAAATATTCGTCCGAAAAGATTGTTGACAAAAGCCATTGAAAAACCTATAGGGGGGGGGGGTAAAATAAAAGAAGGAAAAACCACGAAACAGGAGGTAAAAATTATGCGGTTACGGAAAAATATGAAGCGGACGGCAGCTGTCGTCCTGGCCCTGAGCATGGCAGTGTCGGCAGTTGCTGCCCCGGCCTCGGCTGCTTACATCTGTGATGTGAGTCAGGGCAGTGTGGAAGTCTCGGTGAATGAGAAAGGCGAGAAGACCATCAAGGTCGGCGACGACAGTGTCACCATCAAGAAGGACGGCACCAAGGAAACGACCGGAAAAGGCATCAAGGATGATGGTACCGGCGTAGAGGGCATCATCATCACCGGCGACAACACCAAGCCCACCGAAAGCCAGAACGCAGAGGAAGAGAACACTTCCGAGGCCGAAAAGTCCGGCGAAAACACCTCCGAGGTTGAAAAGTCCGGCGAGACCGAGGAGCAGGCCCAGGAGCCCGGCTCTCTGGAGCTGCTGGCCCCGGAGGACGAGGAAAAGCAGGCCCAGGAGAAGGAGACTCAGGAGAAGCCCGCCGACTCTCAGGAGCCGGAACAGACCGAAAAGACCGAACAGGCCTCCGATCAGGTGATCGAGTACGACCAGTATGACCCCGAAGCCCAGCAGGAGGCCGCAAAGCCCGCCCCAAGCCTGCTGCGGAGCAGGAGACCGGGGAGAAAAAGCCCGCTGAGGAGAAGACCTACGAGGACACCAACGCCCCCATCTCCTTTACCGAAAAGGCTCAGGACGCTGCCAGAAATGTGGTAAAGATCATCAATAATTATACCAAGCCCCTGACGGTCATCTTTAGTAACCTGAAGGTGGATGCAGGGGATACGGGCAAAGATGCTGTGAAGATCGAGGGCACCGGCGATGTGACGCTGGAGCTGGAGGGCAAGAATGAGCTGACCGGCGGCAACAGCGGCGATTTTGGGACGAGAGGAATAACATCTGATAAAGGCAAGCTGACGATCCAGGGCAAGGAGGGCTCCTCTCTGTCTACCACCGGCGGCTCGGGCACTCAGGGCGGATCCTTTGGCATATGTGCTACTAGTGGAAAGCTGGATCTGGTGAATGCAACGGTTACGGCCACCGGCGGTTTCGGCGGCGGTACAGGCATATCTGCCAACGATGAGGTTAACATCAAAAATTCGAAGCTCACTGCAAAGGGCGGCGGCCAGCTGCACCCTGGAGAGGATACAAGTACAGGTGGCGGCACAGGCATTAGCCTCTTCGTGAAGGGAAAGCTCGTTGTTGGAGAGGGCAGCGAGGTCATTGCCATTGGCGGCGATGATAAGACTGTGAAGAGAAGTGCCTGGGGTGGTGCTGCTCTCCGCTTCTTGGGGACAGGCGTTGGCTGCGGCTATGAGGTCCAGAAGGGCGGTAAGCTGACGGCGATCGGCGGCAATGCAGAGTCGAAAAGCGGCGTTGTTACCGGAGGCGATGCTCTCAATGGAATGGGTGGCGGTATCGTGTCCTCTGGTGAGACTACGCTCATCGGTGGCAATGCCAAGTCGGGCTCGGGCAAGGCCACCGGCGGCAATGCGAGTTTCTATGATGGTAATAGTAACCAAGTTACTGTGAAGGGAGGCACGACAACTGCGCTGGGCGGCAAGGCAGAGGGCGCCGACGGCAAAGCCACCAATGGCAGCAGCATCAAGACTAGCAGGAGTGGCAAGATTGGCCTGAGTGTTGAAACGGGCGGTACCCTTGTCACCGCCATGCCGGGCGAGCGGGATGGAAAGGGAAACGGTATCATCGGAAATGTCGAGATCAAGACCGATGGCGGCAAGATCGAAGAGGTGGAGAACGCCAAGGTAGTCAAGAAGGAGGACGGCAGCATTACCGTCACAGGTGACCTAGTCGGCATCAAGCAGGACGGCCACAGCTACGAGCTGACGGCTACGGTGGAGCCCACCTGCACCACCCCGGGCAAGCGGGTCTACACCTGCACCACCCCGGGCCATACGGACGATACCTACGAGGAGACCATCGATGCGCTGGGCCACCACTTTACCGCAGTTGAGGTAGTGGCACCCACCTACACCTCCGAGGGCTACACCATCTACAAGTGCGAGACTTGTGGCGAGACCGAGAAGCGGGAATTTGTGCCGATGCTGGTACCCGAGAGCAACGGCGGCTCCTCCGCTGTCACCCTCACCGTTACCGGGGCAGGGGCCTACGAGACCTCCATGGCCGATGGCCGGTATGTTGTGGCAGTGCCTGCTGAGACTGCCGTCCTTTCCGGCTGCCTGGGCAACCTGAAGGAGCTGAAGGCGCAGGGCGCAGACACCCTCGTGTTCCGCACCCAGCTCCGTGAGACCGCTCTGAACATCGACAGCATGCTGTCTCTGGGCGTGGACGACACCCTCTTTACCCTCACCCACTCCGGTGAGAGCGCAGAGCTGACGGTGGGCGGTTTTGCACACAACGAGCTGCTCCGCTAAGCTTAGCCTCCCCCGCAGGCGGAGTTTACCGCAAGGCTCCGCTTTCCTATAAGAATGCCCCCGGCACTTCCGCATGGTGCCGGGGGCTTTTTGTACCTATCTTATTGTAAGTCGCCCAGGATCCCCGGCCAGAGGGCTTCCTCCTGCCGCATGGCGACGAAGCAGCAGTCGAGGTACATCTTGTTCACGGCAGCGACGATGGTGCCGCGCAGCAGACGCTTTTCGTCGGCGGCATCCGGGTCGAGGTCGCGGATGGTGCGGCTGGCCCCGAAAATGTAGGGCAGGCAGTTCTCCACCTCGTCGCAGAAATAGTCGTAGGCTTCGGCGGCGGTGCAGTGAGCCCGCTGCATCTGGAACAGGGTGTCGATGTTTTCCAGCGAGAGGACATTTTTAGACAATACGATATAGATGAGAGAAGCCAGCTGTTCGCGGGAATACTTCTTTTTGACGGGGTGGGAGATGACTCCTTTCTTGACGTAGTTGCTCACCATGGAGGGGGTGAGCTCCACCCCGGGGAAGCCCCGGAAGCAGCTGTTGACGAGCTGCACGGTCTGGTCGAGATACAGCCCCACAGAGGGCAGCTCCCGGTAGCGCGGCAGGGAAAACCCGGCGGCGCAGGCCGTGACACGGCGTTTCATTTCCTGATTCATGGTGGTAGTATATCGCATTTTTGAGTCGGGGTCAACCGTTTATGAAAACGATATTAAGAATTTTGTAAATCGCTTGACAGGTTTTTGAAAAACTGATATAGTGGACTCACCGAACGTAAAAAATGCGGCGGACACCCGCCGGAATGGAGATAGATGAGATGAAACGAATCGTTGTGGACTCTTCCGCCAGCCTGTATGCGCTGGACGGCATTGATTTTGCTGCCGTGCCTCTGAAGATCGTGACCGACGAGAGGGAATACCTCGACGACGGCACGCTGGACGCCGTGGAGATGGCGACTACCCTGCGCACCTATAAGGGCAAGACCAGCACCTCCTGCCCCAACATCGGCGACTGGCTGGAAGCTTATGAGGGCGCAGATGAAATTTATGCCATCACCATCACCGGCACCCTGTCGGGCAGCTGCAACGCCGCCCAGCTGGCCGCAGAAGAGTATCAGGCAGAGCACCCGGGCGCTCAGGTCTTTGTGTTGGACAGCCTGTCTGCCGGCCCGGAGCTGGTGCTGCTGGCAGAGCATATCCGTGCGCTCATCCAAGAGGGCAGGGAGTTTGACGACGTGTGCGAAGAGATGCTGCGCTACCGTCACCACACCCATCTGCTGTTCTCGCTGGAATCGCTGGCGAATCTGGCCCGGAATGGCCGGGTGAAGCCCGCTGTGGCCGCTGTGGCGCGGATGCTCAACATCCGGGTCATCGGCAAGGCCAGCGATGTGGGCGAACTGGACGTCCTCTGCAAGACCCGCGGCGAGCACGGCGCTCTCGAGCGCCTCGTGCTGGAGCTCAAAGGCCACGGCTACACGAACGGCAAGGTCATCATTGCTCACTGCGGCAACCCCGCTGCCGCCGAGCGCCTGATGCACATGGTGAAAGCTGTCTTCGAGGGCGCACAGGTGCGGGTGACCGAGTGCGGCGGCCTGTGCAGCTACTACGCCGAGCTGGGCGGCCTCATGGTGGGCTTCGAGGACGCGGACGCCTGAGCTTGAATTATTCCATCCGCTGCGCTATACTATTCCCATAAAAATGCTGCCGAAAGGCAGCGGGGAGGCGCAGATGTTCTTTCGGCTGCCGGTCGTCCGGTTCTTCAATCGTGTCATCAACAGGGCCACGGTCACAGTGGCCCTGTTTTGCTGCAGATCGGCTGGCTGCTCTGGGCCTTCTTCTCCCTCACCGCCGGAAAGGTATGGGTGAATGCAGGGCTGAACGTCCTCAGCCTCTTCATCACCCTCTACCTCGTGCGGAAGGACGAAAACAGCGACTATAAGATCATCTGGCTCGTCCTCATCGGCATGATGCCGCTGCTGGGCGGTGCGCTCTATCTGGCCTTCGGCAACAAGGCCCCCGCCAAGCGGATGCGCCAGCGGATGCAGGCGGTGGAGCGCCAGCACACTGCCGACCTCGCCCAGCAGCCGGGCCAGACCGACGCCCTCGACCCCGCCAGCAGGGGACTGAGCCGGTATGTTTCGGAGTACGGGCCGTACCCCGCATGGAAAAACTCCACGGCAAAATATTACCCCTGCGGTGAGGCCATGTACCCTGACCTGCTGGCCGACCTCGAAAAGGCAGAGCGGTTCATCTTCCTCGAGTTCTTCATCGTCCGCACCGGCAAGATGTGGAAGGGGGTAGAGGACATCCTTGTCCGCAAGGCGGCGCAGGGGGTGACGTCCGGCTCATCTACGACGATTTCGGCAGTCTGCTGGGCCTGCCGTCCGATTTCGTGGTGCAGATGGAGCGGGCGCATATCCGCTGTATCCCGTTCAACCCGGTGGTGCCGCTGGTGTCGCTAGTCATGAATCACCGCGACCACCGGAAGATCGTGGTGGTGGACGGAAATACAGCCTATACGGGCGGCATCAATCTGGCCGACGAGTATATCAATGAAGAAGAGCGGTTCGGCTACTGGAAGGACGCAGCTCTCCGCACCGAGGGCGCGGCGGTCTGGAACTTCACGGTGATGTTCCTCGACCACTGGAACGCCTTCCGCCCCAGCGAGGAGGATTATGCGCCCTTTATGCCTCAGGCTGAGGCCCTGTCTGCCCAGTCGGACGGAGTGATACAGCCCTACGGGGACAGCCCGCTGGACGAAGAGGCTCTGGCCGAGACAGTCTACCTGAATATCATCAATCAGGCCCAGCGGTATGTCTATATCTATACGCCCTACTTTGCGGTGGGCGAGACCATGCTGGAAGCGCTGAAAGCGGCGGCAAAGCGGGGCGTGGACGTCCGGCTGGTGCTTCCGGGCATCCCGGACAAGAAGCTGGTCTTCCGGCTGACCCGCTCCTATTATGTGCCGCTGCTCCGGGCGGGGGTGCGCATCTACGAGTTCACGCCCGGCTTCCTCCACGCCAAGTGCTACGTCAGCGATGACCGCGCCGCCGTGGTGGGCAGCATCAACATGGATTACCGCAGCCTCTTCCTCCACTTTGAGTGCGGGGCGCTGCTGCTCTATAACAGTCAGGTCATTGCGCTGCGGGACGATGTGCTCCGCACCCTGCCGGAGTGCCGGGAAGTGCAGCTGGCCGACTGCCGCACCTCGCTGGCCGGGACACTGCTGGACAGTGTGCTCCGCCTGCTGAGCCCCCTGATGTGAGGGATACTGCGGTGGAATAAGTGGCAAAGTTCCATAAATTGAATGATATATCGTTCAATATTGATTGTTTGCCAACCTGGCAAAGTTCTCCTGATTGGCAAACTACCTACTTTGCCAGCAAGCCTTAAGTTTGCCAACGTGGCAAAGTTTGATTTGTGACGATAACACGCTGGTATTTTGGAACTTTGCCAGATAACACGTCGGTCTCAGAGCAAACGTGCATGATTGGCGCTGTGTCGGGCTATACTACTCCCAAAGAGATGAAAGGGAGCGTAACGCTTATGACACAGAGACAAAAAGCTCTTCTGAGCTGTGCCGTGGCGGCGGCACTGCTGCTGTCCGGCTGCCGCAAAGGCAGCAGCGATTCCGGCAGCATGAGCAGTTCGAACGCCATGTCCGGCTCGTCCGGCAGCGCCAGCACCACCCAGACCGGCGGCTGGAAGACCGGCCTCGGCATCCTGACCGAGGCCTCCGACGAGGCCCGCACCGGCACCATCCATACCATCGCCGCCGCCGTCCTGCTGGACGGAGACGGCAAGCTGGCCGACGTGATGCTGGATGAGCTGGAAGTGGAAGTTACCGCCGACGGCAAAGGCGTCGTCACCATGCCCACCGACTACCGCACCAAGCGCCAGAAAGGGGACGACTACCCGCTGGCAGCGGCATCTTCGCTGAAAAAGGGCTGGGCCGAGCAGGCCGACGACTTCGCCGACTACCTCATCGGCATGACGCCCGAGCAGGCATCCATGCTGGAAACGGATAAGGACGGCAAGGCTGTGGACGCCGACCTGCTGTCCGGCTGCACCATCCGGGTGGATCGGTACCGCGACGCCGTGGCGAAAGCCTGCACGAATGCGGCCGCCCTCGGCGCGGCGAAGGGCGACCGGGTGAGCCTCGGCGTGGAGGCGGAGAATGCCTCTTCGGACATCACCGCCACCGACGACAAGGATGTGAACGCAGAAGTTGACCTTACCGTCGTGGCCCTGACGCTGGATGCCGATGGCCGTGTGACCAGCGCCATCGGCGACATGGCAGAGCCTGCGCTGACCATCGCGGCAGACGGCGGCGTCACCGCCCCGGACACCGTCCGCTCCAAGCTTGAGCTGGGCGACAGCTACGGGATGCGGAACGCATCCAGCCTCGGCAAGGAGTGGTACGAGCACAGCGAGGGCTATTGCAGCTACCTCAAGGGCAAGACGGAGGAAGAGGTGGCGGACATCCCTGCCGACGGCTCGGACGCCGACCTCGCGGCTCTCTGCACCATCTCCATCGACGCCCTGCAAAAGGCCGCAGGGGATGCGTTTGAGAATGCGTCATTATAAATTGAACGGAAAGTCTGGCCGTCACCGTGAGGTGACGGTTTTTTTGCGTCTTTCGCTCATGGGTAGCCCTCACCTTTGTCCAACCTCTCCGTCATTGCTGCGCAATGCCACCTCTCCTTGTAGGAGAGGCCTTGGCATACCGTAAAGCTTCACCTCTTCGCCAGAGGCTCCCCTACAAGGGGCAACGGCGACGACCGCCGCCAGCGGCGGAAACAGGGAGGAGCTGTTGGGGCAGCGGTCAGCAGGATGCAAGCGACCGCGCAGCAGACGCTGGGAGCCGCAACCCGGCCTTGGCGAGGAGCTTGCGACGAGCCTGAGAGGTTGTACGAAGGAGAGCCTGACCGTGAGCTGCAGCGATGACGGAGAGGTTTAGCAAAGGCGGGCCTGCCCGTGAGCCTCTGGGAGCCTTTTCACCCCCAAATCTGCGCGAAAGGGCCTGAAACCTGCGTGAATCGCACTTGCGGGGGGGGGGGGGGTATGGTATAATAAAATCACCGAGACACACCCCACGATTGGAGGTAGCGACGATGAAAACTGCAAAACGACTCCTTGCCCTTGCCCTCGCGGGCGTGATGACGCTGGCCCTGCTCACCGGCTGCTCGGACAGCAGCTCCCAAGCCAAGCAGGTAGAAGAGTATTTCCGGTACAGGAGGGGACAATTTGCTGACTATCAGAAGGACGAGACGCTGGACAAAAAGCTCGAGGCCATCGCACAGCAGTTCCAGCCGAGCTGGCTGAATAATGAAGCGGGTGGGCTGACCGGGGATGCACAGATCATCATTAAAAATGAATTGAAGGACTATCTGGTGACAGGCAGCGTTCGGCTTTGGGTCGGAGAAGTGAAGCCGGGCCAGAGCGCGCTGGCGCAGGCGGAGAGTATGAAGTACAGCCAGGGGATAGAGATTTATCCGCTAGCTTCCGGCATACCGATTCTGAAAGCCATAGCCTTTACAATGACGGACAAGAAGAGTGATGGCCACCGCTATTACCTTGCACTGGAAACAAAGGCCACCATCAATACCCCGCGGACTTGACACAGGAGGAATCGATGATGAAATTGAAAAAGCCTTGGGCCTTGCGGGATGCGAAAGCCTCTCCCCTTGGGAGAGGTGGCATTGCGAAGCAATGACGGAGAGGGCAAGCCCGTTTCCCAAAAGTATCTGCACAGCGATAAGCATTGGCTTTTGTCAGAGCGATGCTATCGCTGTGCTTTTTGTTTATGATAGCATCCTT
>ENA-OQOA01000587-OQOA01000587.1-human-gut-metagenome-genome-assembly--contig:-NODE-587-length-14992-cov-3.042651_pt1 | contig 14992 bp, 16 predicted proteins | sample MGYA00242633_ERZ504888 | MGnify/ENA primary metagenome ERZ504888 (study PRJEB26092, sample SAMD00036372) | human gut metagenome | host: Homo sapiens | study: EMG produced TPA metagenomics assembly of... | reverse complement strand
TTGTTTGAACGTAGCTGCGGGCATTTTGGCTCGCAGCAAGTGAGTTATCGAAGGAACAGGCGCGGATCAGCGATTTGTAAAAAACGCTTTCAAAAATGCGGAGTGTCATCCTTTTTTCTTATAAATAGTTCTTCTTATCTTCTTTCTGACTCATACATGCAACACTATTACAATCAAAACTTGTCATGAAATAATACTGACAAACTATAAATACTGACAACAAAATGTCACTATTGAATGTCGTCAAAACCATCATATCAATCGCTTGTCCAAATCACCCATTGTATATATAATAATACGTGAAAGGGGATGATACAGAGTGTCTAAGAAATCCGGATTAACAAAAAGACAGAAACTTATCATTGAGATGTTAGCAGCTTTTAATGCTGACGATCCAATTACAATACAGGCAATATCAGAAAAACTGAAATTAAGTTCAAGAACCGTATTAAGAGAAATGCCTCGCATCAACGAATGGTTTGAGGAGAATGACTTTAAACTAGTCAAGAAACCAAGAATCGGGATGTATGTGGATGAAGATACAGAAACAAGAAACTATATTAAAGAACTCGTAGATATGGATGAGAACAAGCCAGTATACAGTAAAGCAGATCGCCAGATGATCATATTACTTGAACTGTTAACGATCAACGAACCACTCAAATATTTTACTTTACATCCCTTTTTCATATTTCGGATGCAACATTAAGTAATGACCTGGAAGAGGTTGAAACATGGCTTGATCACTATAATCTGACTCTTTACCGAAGACCGGGAATGGGAATTTACTGGGAAGGAAAAGAGGAAGATTACCGTCAGGCAGTGACAATGGTATTGAGACAAAAGTTAAGAGGACATTCCTTAAAAGTATTGTTTGATGAAGAGAAAAAACTCAAAGAACGAATGTTTCCGAATCTTACGCAAGAAGTGTTAGATGATACAAGAGATATCATTAAAAATATGCAGGGAGTGTTAGATATAGAATATACTGACCATTCCATTAGGCATTTAAGCTTGTATTTATTGATCACACAAAACAGGGTAAGAATGGGACATGAGATCAAAGAAGAGAAAGACGTCAGATCGATCACTCATTTACCAGAATATCAGATTGCAAAATGGCTGGGAGGCAAGTTAAGCAACTTTGAAGGACATCAGCTCTCACAAGGAGAAGTATATAACATAGCAATGCAGCTTTTGGCAGCGAAGATCTGGAAAAACAAAAGTGAGAATAAGATCGATGAAGAAGTTTTAAAGTCAGGCAGTTGGTCATGCGGATCATTGCTGAGATGGAAATACTTTTAGAAATGGAATTTTTTGAGAATGCAGTATTGATCGATGGATTATGTAATCATATGAAACCAGCGATCAATCGAATGAAACAAGGTGTATTTACGGAAAATCAATACATTGATTTTTTAGAAGAAAAATATTCCAAAGTTTATGTGGCAACGATCAAAGCGTGTGAGTTCTTAAAAGAAGAATTACATATAAAAAAACTCCCGGAAGGGGAGATGGGGTTTATCGCATTATACTTCTGTGTAGCGGTTGAACAGCAAAAAGATAAAGAAGAAAAGTTATCTGTTTATGTTGCCTGCCCACATGGAGTTGGGACATCCCATATGCTAGCCGTTCATCTGAAAAAAGAATTTCCGCAGCTGATGGTACAAAAGATCATCTCGACAGCAGAGATCAAAGAAGAGGAGCTGATCGAAGAAGGAATTGATTTTATCGTTTCCACAGCAAAATTAAATCTGACATTTCCAAATGTCTATGTGAACTCTATTTTAACAGAGACAGATAAGAAAATGATCAATGCCATGATCAAAAATATCGACAAGAAGAAAAGAAAAAATCCCATAAAGACTGTAAAACCAGTCAAAAGGATTGGAAGAGAAGACATCGAGTATATGACACTTCTTGGAGAAGAGATCTTACAGGTATTAGATAACATTAAAATATCAACAGGTGAAAACATTAAGAATAAGAAACAATTGATCGAATATGCAGGAGAATTATTTGCAAGAAATGAAACGACAGCAACAGAGATTACTTTTGCATTAAACAAACGCGAGAATATCGCAAGCACATTTATTCCGAGTATGAATGCATTATTTTTACATTGTGAAACAAAAGGCATCAGACATTGCAGATTTGGTTTTGTCTATTTAAATGATGAGATCATTGAAGATGGGCAGCCAATCAAGGGTGCGATCTTGATGCTTGTTCCACAGGGAGATGGAAGTAAGGTTTATCGCGAAGTTATGAGTGAAATAAGCGGAGCATTAGCCGAGAAAGACCAGATCATCACTTACTTATTTGACAAAAACAGAAATGCAGTTGAGGCAGAACTTGAAACAAGCCTTGGTAACTATTACGAAAATAAAATGAAGAGAAGATAAAACAAAAGGAGGATATTGTAAATGAAAAATGGATTACAAAAATTCGGTAAATTTTTAAGTGCAATGGTAATGCCTAATATCGGAGCATTCATTGCATGGGGATTCATTACAGCATTATTTATCGCAGATGGATGGATTCCAAATGCGAAGTTAGCATCAATTCAGCCATACATGTTAACATTCTTATTACCAATGCTAATCGCCTACACAGGTGGTAAACAGGTCGGTGGAGATCGTGGAGGAGTCATGGGTGCGATCGCAGTCATGGGTTGTATCGCCGGAGTTGGTGGATTTGATGGACAGCCAATGTTAATGGGAGCCATGGTAATGGGACCATTTGCAGGATGGGTCATCAAGAAATTTGATAAAGCAATGGACGGACATATGCCAGCCGGATTTGAGATGTTGATCAATAACTTCTCTGTTGGTATTTTAGGAATGATCGTAGCGATCATTGGATACTTTATCATCGGACCATTTATGTCAACCGTATTAGCAGTGTTAACAGCAGGAGTTAACGTACTTGTAAAAGCAAAATTAATACCTTTAGCAGCAATCTTTATCGAACCTGCCAAAGTATTATTCTTAAATAACGCGATCAACCATGGTATCTTTACACCAATTGGTATTGAACAGGCAAAAGAAGCTGGTAAATCTATCATGTATATGTTAGAGGCAAACCCAGGACCAGGACTTGGAGTATTATTAGCATATGCAGTATTCTCTAAAGACAAAGTAACAAAATCATCTGCACCAGGTGCGATCATCATTCATTTCTTCGGTGGTATTCATGAGATTTACTTCCCATATATCCTGATGAACCCAATCGTGATCATCGCTCCGATCGTTGGTAACATTTGTGCGATCACATTCTTCACATTTACAAAATGCGGACTTATTGGACCATCTTCACCAGGATCAATCATCGCTTATTTATCAATGTCACCAAAGAGCCAGATTCCATTAACGATCTTAGGTGTACTGATCGCAACTGTAGTATCATTCTTGATTGCATCACCTATCATTCGTATGTCAGATGGTAAGAGTCTTGAAGATGCACAGGACGATATGGCAGCAAAGAAAGCAGAATCTAAAGGAATCACAGTTGACCCAGGAGAGAAGAAAGACGCAGATAAAGTTAAGAAGATCGTATTTGCATGTGACGCAGGAATGGGATCATCTGCAATGGGAGCTACAAAATTCAGAAATCGTGTGAAAGCACAGCGCCCAGATCTTACAGTGATCAATACATCAGTAGATAACATCCCAGCGGATTGTGATATCGCAGTTGTTCAGGCAGTCTTAGCAGACAGAGCCAGAAAATCTGCACCACAGGCACAGTTAGTTATCATCAATAACTTCTTACAGGATCCAAACTTAGATGGATTATATGAGCAGATGACAGCAAAAGTTGATGCATCAGCACAGACAGCTGCAGCTGTTGAAGAAGTTGAGACACCAGTAGCTACAGGAAATACAAAGATTCTTGTAGAAGAAGGAATCAAAACAGGATTAAAACCAGTCGACAAATTCGAAGCGATCAAAGCAGCAGGAAAACTGTAAATGAACTTGGATATGTTGAAGAAGGTTATATTGACGCTATGGTAAAACGTGAAGAAACAGTTACAACATACATGGGATTAGGTGTAGCAATTCCTCACGGAACAGGAGATGCCAAGAAGAAAGTACAGAAAACTGGTATCGTAATGCTTCAGTATCCAGAAGGTGTAGACTTTGATGGAGAAAAAGCTCAGTTAGTCTTCGGTATTGCTGGAATCGGTGATGAACATCTTGGATTATTAGCTAAGATCTCTGAAATCATCGAAGATCCTGAAAGATTAGAACAGTTAAAAACAACAAAAAACGTTGACGAAATCATGGAAATGTTTAAATAAGATTTAAACAAAAAAGGTCAATTTAATAAGCGGGAAATTCTTCTCGCTTATTAAATACCTAAGATATATACTTATAAATTTATATTTTAATTTTAGGAGTGAAGAAAATGAAGAAAGCAATTCAGTTTGGAGCAGGAAATATTGGACGTGGATTTATCGGTGGACTGTTAAGCAAAGCAGGATATCATGTAGTATTCGCAGATGTAAATCAGGAAATCATTGATAAGATCAACGAAGATAAGAAATATACAATTTTTGTAAAAGACGTAGAAAGCAGCGAGATCGTGATCACAGATATCAGCGGAGTAAATTCAACAAAACCTGAACTGATCGATGAAGTAAAAGAGGCTGAGATCATCACAACAGCCGTTGGAGTAAGAATTCTTCCGATCATTGCTCCATCTATCGCAGAAGGAATCAAAGCAAGAAAAGAAAATGGTTCTGAAGAATACTTAAACATCATTGCTTGCGAAAATGCAGTCAAAGCAAGTTCTCAGTTAAAAGAAGCTGTTTATGGAAACTTAAATGACGAAGAAAAAGCATATGCAGACAAATACGTAGGATTCCCAGACTGCTCTGTAGATAGAATCGTGCCTCCAGTACGTTTAGATAATCCAATCGACGTCGTTGTAGAAAACTATTATGAATGGAATGTCGAAGAAGCATCCTTTAAGGGAGCTGTTCCACAGATCGAAGGAATGAATCTTGCAGATAACTTAATGGCATATATTGAAAGAAAATTATTTACATTAAACACAGGACACTGCATCACAGCATATCTTGGAAACTACAAAGGATTCAAAACGATCGATGAAAGTATCGCTGATGAAGAAATATTTAAAACTGTTAAAAAAGCAATGCAGCAGAGTGGTATGGCATTAGTCAACAAATATGGATTTGACAAAGATGCTCACTTTAAATACATCGACAAGATCTTAAATCGTTTCAAAAACCCATACCTTGTAGATGATACAGCTCGTGTAGGTAGAGAACCATTAAGAAAATTAAGTGCAACAGATCGTTTAACAAAACCAACAATGACAGCATTAGAATATGGTCTTCCAGTGGATGCATTATTAGCAGGAATGGCAGCAGCATTAAAATATGATAATGCTGAAGATCCACAGAGCGTAGAATTACAGGATAAGATCAAAGCAAACGGAGTAAAAGCAGCATTAAAAGAAGTATCTGGAATCGCAGATGAAAAATCTTAGACGAAGTTGTAGCAATTTACGAGGCAATGTAGTCGGAACAATATCAATAAAAAATCAACCAAAAATCAAATCAACAACCTTTTTTCTTAACGCATATAATCATATGAAAAGAGGCGGCCGAAAATATTTCGGTCGCCTCTTTTGGCACTTACATCATTTTATAACAGGATATAAAGAAAACCAATAAGTCTTTTATAGAAAATCTGTTGACAATTAAAAAGGATAGTGGCATAATACAACACATAGAAAATATAAATCATATTAATAAACTATGAAAAGTAGGAAATAAAATAACTGACTGGAAAACCAGAGGTTATGATCAAGGAAGCAGAAGAGACTGCACTTTTGATCATAACCTCTTTTTTTATACAAAAGTGAAGGAGGAAGAAAAATGAGCCAGAGCAGATCACCACAGGAAATCAGAATTCAAAATGAGATCAATCATAAGAAAATAGCGAATGTGCATGAAAACAGAGCTACAGAAATTTTAAAGAAAGTAAGAGAAAGTAAACCTCAGATTGATATAGAAAGAGGGTTATATTTTACAAAATCTTTTCAGAAAACGGAAGGACAGCCATTGATCTTACGATGGGCAAAGGCATTAAAATATTATGCCGAAAATGCAAGCATCTATATTGATGAAAATCAATTAATCGTAGGAAGAAGTGGAAAACCAGGAAGATATGGGATTCTTTATCCAGAACTCGATGGAGATACCTTAGATGAAGCAATCAAAACATTACCAAGCAGAGATGTATCACCATTTGATATTACTCCGGAAGATGCGAAGATCATTACAGAGCAGATCACACCTTACTGGAAAGGGAAGACGTTTCATGAGGATCTTGCAAAAGCACTTCCGAGGGAAACAAAAAAACTTACTTATAATGGAGATAAAGAGTTGACTTCAAGATATATTGTCAATGAAACAGCATCTTTTCGATCATCACTGCAATGGGTACATGATTACGAAATTGTTCTCGAGAAAGGATTTGAGGGAATTAAAGAAGAAGCCTTAGAAAGATTACAGCAATTAGATTCAGATAGTCCGGTGGATCAGACAGAGAAACGACCATTCCTAGAAGCACAGATCATAACAAGTGATGCGATTATCTTATGGGCAGAACGACATGCAAAACTTGCAAAAGAATTATCAGCAAAACAAAGGGATGCGGATAGGAAAAAAGAGCTTAAGATCATAGCAGAAATCTGCGAAAGAGTTCCAAGATATCCGGCAAGAACTTTTTATGAAGCATTGCAATCCCAATGGTTTACACAGATGTTTTCAAGAATTGAGCAAAAGACAGGAACGATCATATCCAATGGCCGAATGGATCAATATCTGTATCCATTTTACCAAAAAGACATCAAAGAAGGAAGGATCACGGATGAACAAGTACAGGAATTATTTGAATGCATGTGGGTAGCAATGTCCGAATTTGTTGATCTGTACTTATCAGAGGCAGGTGGATCTTTCAATGAAGGATATGCTCACTGGGAAGCTGTGACAATCGGCGGAACGACAAAGAAGGGATACGATGCAACGAATGAATTAACTTATATCTTATTAAAGTCCAAACGAGAATTTCCGCTAAATTATCCCGACCTTGCGGCAAGGATCCATATGGGAAGCCCGAAGAGATATCTCTATGAAGTAGCAGAAACGATCAAAGATGGAACTGGATTTCCAAAGCTTATTAATGATGACGAAGTAGTACCGATCTTATTATCCAAAGGTGCAAGTTTAAAAGAAGCTTATGATTACAGTGTTTCTGGTTGTGCAGAATGCCGTATGCCAAACAGAGATACCTACACAAGTCCAAACGCATACATTAATTTTGCAGCAGCACTTGAAATGGTGTTATACAATGGGAAAATGAAAAATATGGAGATGAGATCGTAGGATTAGAAACAGGAAATTTTGAAGATTTTGAAAGTTTCGATGAAGTGTTGGAGGCTTACTTAAAACAACAGAAAAATTTGATCCGACATGCATTTATTCAGCAACATGAGATTATCAGACTTCGAGGAGAACATTTTGCTACACCGCTTGGATCATCACTTCATAAACTTTGCAGAGAAAGTTACAAGGATCTGCATCAGCCATCTATTCCTGGAGGGATCGATCTTGGATATTTTGAATTTATCGGATATGCAACTGTCGTAGATTCTTTATCAGCGATCAAAAAGCTGATCTTTGAGGAAAAACGTCTGACAAAGAAAGAGTTGTTAGAAGCAGTGAACAACGATTTCAAAGGATATGAAGCAATCAGACAGTTATTACTTCATGCACCATCTTATGGAAATGATGACAGCTATACCGATGAAATCGGACAGTTATTAGATTTGGAAGCACAGAAATTTACACATAAATATGGCAAAGAATTAGGGGTTCATATGGATCTGCGATTAGTACCATTTACATCCCACGTACCGTTTGGAAAAGTCATAGGGGCAACGCCGAATGGAAGATTTTCTTATACACCATTATCCGATGGCTCCAGTGCATCACAAGGGGCAGATCTTAACGGACCAACAGCAGTATTATTATCAAATTATAAAACAAAAAACTTTGATTACGAAGACCATGCAGCAAGATTATTAAACATCAAATTAAGTCCATCTTGCGTAGAAGGTGAAAATGGAACTGAAAACTTGTTCAGTTTATCAAAGCATGGCACGATCTGAGATTATGGCACTTGCAGTTTAATGTATTAAATACAGAGACATTAAGACAGGCACAAAAACAGCCACAATTATATAAAAAATCTTCTGGTAAGAATTGCAGGATACAGTGCTTATTTCACTGAATTATCAAAAGATCTGCAGGACGATATCATTGCCAGAACAGAGCATGAGGAGGTGTCATAATGGTCGATCCATTGGTATTTAATATTCAGAATTATTCCCTGAATGATGGCCCTGGGATCCGAACGATCGTCTTTTTAAAGGGATGCCCGATGCGATGTCGTTGGTGCTGTAATCCCGAATCACAGGAATATAACATCGAGATGTCTTATACAAGAAAGAATTGCATCGGAGAAGAAGAATGTGGATTTTGCAAACGATCCTGTCATCAAAAAGCAATCACTTTCGATGAGGAAGGGAAAGCAAAGATTGAGAAAAGTTTATGTACAGACTGCCTTTCCTGTACCAAAGTATGCCCGGCAATGGCAATGAAACAGCAGGGAAAACCAATGGAAATTTCAGAGATCATAGATCAGGTACTAAGACAGGAGTTGTTTTATCATCATGGAGAAGGAGGACTCACCGTCAGTGGCGGGGAACCTCTTTCTCATGGAGACTGGCTGATCAGACTGTTAAAAGAAGCGAAAAAACACCGGCTTCATACAGCAATTGAGACTTGTGGATATGCTTCCTATGAAGTATTAAAAGAGGTCATAAATTATCTGGATGTCATCTTTTTGATATCAAATCCATGAATGATGAAAAACATAAACGCTACACAGGGAAGAGCAATCAAATAATCTTGGATAACTTTAAACAGCTTGTACAAGATGCGAAAACCACAAAGATTACAGCGAGAACACCAGTGATTCCAGGATTTAATGATACAGTTGAGGAATTAGAAGAAATTCAGCGTTTTGTAGCAAAAGGAAAAAATGTTTCCTATGAAATGCTCCCATATCACCGATTCGGAAAAGGAAAGTATGAAATGCTTGGAAGAACTTATCCGATGGGAGATGTTTTATTATCAGAAGAAATCAAAACATATATCCAGAAACAAAATGAAAAATGGAGGAAGAAAGAATGTCAAAGTTAAACAGGGAACAAACAATAACATATGATAAAAAATATAATCAGCATCCATGGTTGAAAGGAAATACAGAACCCATTCCAATTGAAAAGGCGGAAGGAATCTTCTTTTATGATTTTAATGGAAAGAAATATTACGATATGTCGAGTCAGTTGTCCTGCGTTAATATCGGATATGGAAATGAAGATGTCATACAGGCAGTCAATGATCAGGTAAAAACATTGCCATATATTGCACCAGCATATGCCAGTGCACCAAGATCAGAATTAGCAAAAATGTTAGTCGAACTTGCACCAGATAATATTGCCAAAGTATTTTTTACCTGTGGAGGTTCTGATGCAAATGAAGCAGCGATCAATATGGCAAGAACTTATACAGGAAGGAGTAAGATCTTTTCCAGATACAGAAGTTACCACGGATCAACATTAGGATCGGGGAATCTGTCTGGAGATCCAAGAAGATTTGCGTTAGAGCATCCAGCAGCAACAGGATTTGTAAAGTTTCAAGATCCATATGTATATCGAAGCGATATTCCATTCAAAAATGATCAGGAAGCTTCCGCTTATTATATCAATAAGATCAAAGAACAGATTGCATATGAAGGTGCAGTAAACATCGCAGCGATTTTTGTAGAATCCATTACAGGGGCGAATGGTGTGATCATACCGCCAGATGGTTATCTTCAAGGAATCCGAAAGATCTGTGATGAAAATGGTATTTTAATGATCTGTGATGAAGTTATGGCAGGGTTTGGAAGAACTGGAAAGATGTTTGCGTTTGAACATTGGAATGTAAAACCAGATATCATTACATTTGCAAAAGGTGTGACAAGTGGTTATGTACAGCTTGGCGGGATCATGATCTCAAAAGAGATTGCAAAATTTTATGAAGACAAGGTATTTCAGTATGGATTAACTTACAGCGGTCATTCCCTTGCATGTGCAGCAGGAGTTGCTTGTGTAAATTATTATAAGAAAGCGGGACTATTAGAAAATACACAGAAAGTTGGGAAAGTACTTGGAGAGCTGTTAGAAGAAATCAAACAAAAACACAAATGTGTAGGAGATGTCCGTTATATTGGCTTATTTGCAGCCGTAGAATTTGTTAAAGATAAAGAAACTAAAGAACCATTGGTTCCATATGCAGACCAGTCAGGAACGATGGGAAAAGATTATCGGCTTATTGAAAGAACGAGGTTTTGCAACTTTTGGAAGAGAAAACAATATCAACATTGCACCACCACTGATCATTACAGAAGAACAGTTAAGGGAAGCAATGAAGATCTTTGATGAGGTGCTTGATATTGTAGATGAGACATATTTTATAAGGAGAAACAGATGGAACATACAAAAAATAGCACAAAAACAGAACATCTGATCAGCTTATCCGTTGTACTTGTCATTTTGTTCCTATGGTTTTATACCACATCTATGGGACTTGTTTCAGAAACACTGGTGCCATCCCCGATCAGTGTGTGGGACAGTTTTCTTGATATATTAAAAAACGGATATAAAGGTTCAACCTTGATACAGCATTTGGCAGCCAGTATGGGGAGATTAATTAAGGCATATGTTCTGGCAATGATCACAGCAATTCCACTGGGACTTTTAAGTGGATACAATTCAAAGATCCGGGCATTATTAGAGCCAGTCATTGAATTTTACCGTCCACTCCCACCACTGGCATATTACACATTATTAGTACTGTGGATGGGAATTGGAGACGGGTCAAAGATCATGCTGTTATTCTTGGCAGGATTTGCACCAATTTATATTGCGTGTGCAGCTGGAGTTAACAAAGTAAAAAAGATTATGTATTAGGAGCACAGACATTAGGAGCCAATGCACGACAGATTTTTATTACGTGATCTTTCCAGCAGTACTTCCGGATATTTTTACAGGACTTCGAACATCACTTGGTGTTGAATATACGACATTGGTAGCAGCAGAAATGGTCGCGGCTGTCAGCGGAATTGGATGGATGGTGTTAGATGCCAGTAATTATCTAAGAAGCGATATCATGTTTTTTGGAATTATCTTAATGGGAATTACAGGAATCGTGTTAGACCAGATTTTGAAATTAGTGGAACATTATATGGTTCATTGGAAAGGAAAGAATTAGGAGGAATGAAATTATGAAAGAGAGAAAATTAAGTATTAGAGAAATTATCGTATTATTGATCGCAGTGATCCTGCTGATCAGTGCAACTGCATGCAGAGCATCAAAAGCAGATCAAACAAAAGAAAATAAAAAGTAAAAGAGATTAAAATTGGAACCATGGATCTTGTAAATCCAGACTTGGTTGCTAGAAAAGAAAATATTATGAAAAACAGTTAGGGATCAAAGTAAAGATCGTGAAATTTGATTCTGGAAAAGATGTCAATACAGCATTGGCAGCAGGAAGTATCGACGCATCAGAACTTGGAAGCAATCCAACAGCATTAGGAATTGGAAATGGACTTAACTATGACGTGATCTATATCGGAGACATCATCGGTTCTGCAGAATCACTCGTTGTAAAAAACAATGCCAATGTAAATTCTGTAAGCCAGCTAAAAGGTAAAAAGATCGCGGTGCCATTTGCATCCACTTCACACTATAGTTTATTAAATGCCTTAAAACAGGCAGGACTCAAAGAAAGTGATGTAAAATTATTAGATTTTGAACCAAATGATATTCATGCGGCATGGAAACGAGGAGATATTGATGCAGCTTATGTATGGTATCCAGTGCTTAATAATCTAGTAAAAGACGGAAAAATCTTAACAGGAAGTGACAAACTTGCAAAACAAGGAATTATTACAGCAGATTTAGTTGTTGCAAGGCGTGATTTTGCAAAATCAAACAAGAATCTGGTAGTACGCTATATTAAGGCACTGAATCAGGCAAATGATTTGGATCAGAAAAATAAAGAACAGTCAATCAAGGATATTTCAGAGATTCTTAATATCAGTGAAAGTGATGCCAAATTCCAGAGAAATGGTTTTTGAATGGATTGATGGAAAGAAACAGTTAAGTAAAGAATATTTAGGTGAAAATATAGCAAATGTATTGAAAAATACAGCAGATTTCTTAAAAGAACAGGGAAGTATTAAGAAAAGCCCGACTTTAAAGGAATATAAAGACCATGTACAAACGAAATATCTGAAAGAAGCATTAGAAAAATAGGAGATGAGACAATGAGTGAGACAAAGAATACATGGAAAGACAAACTATATGAGACAGACAATCCACTGATCGAGGTAGAAGAGCTTGATTTGGATTATCAGACAGCAAAGGGATGTGTAAATGCTTTGTCTCATATCAATTTTAGCATTCATCGAGGAGAGTTTATTACTGTATTAGGTCCAAGTGGTTGTGGAAAATCTACCTTATTAAAAATTCTTGCAGGATTTATCAAACCAACAAAAGGAAGTGCAAAATTAGAAGGAAAGCAGATTAAAGGAACAGATTGGAGTAGGGGAGTAGTATTTCAGAATCCGCCGTTATATGAATGGTTTTCAGTCAGACAAAATATCGCTTTCGGTCCGAAGATGAGAAAATAGCAAAAGAAGAATATGAACCAAAAGTAGAAGAATATTTGCAAAAGGTTGGACTGACAGAGTTTGGTGAAAAAAGATTTATGAATTATCAGGAGGAATGAAACAGAGAGTTTCGATTGCAAGAGCTTTGATCAACAAACCAGAAATTCTGTTAATGGATGAACCATTCGGTGCATTGGATGCATTTACAAGAGAAAATATGCAGGAATTGATCCGCAAGATCTGGTGGCAGAGTGGAAAAACGATCTTTTTTATTACACATGATGTAGAAGAAGCATTGCTGTTAGGAAGCAGGGTTTTAGTGTTAAGTCGACATCCAGGAGAAATTGTCGATGATATTCAGGTGAATTTCTCAAGAAAGATCGTAGAAGAAGGAATCAGTGATATTCAGTTCAGTGAAAAATTTTATCATACAAGAGAACGTTTATTAAAACTGATCCATGCCCAGTATGACAGATAGGAGGATTTGTATATGAAGTGGTATTATGAACAGCCAGTCAAGATTATATTTGGAGATCATAAAATACAGGAATTATCAACAATCATTCAAAAAGAACAATATAAAAAAGGAATTCTGGTGACAACCACACATTTTATTAAAAATGGATTTGCAGGGCAGTTACTGGATGATAAGAAAAATCATCTGGCAGATATCTTTGCAGGATTTTCACCAAATCCAGATGTAGAAGAAGTGAATAGACTGGGAGAACATTTAAGAAAAGAAAAATAGATTTTATCGTAGCACTTGGTGGAGGAAGTGTGATCGATGGAGCGAAGGCGGCTTCTGTTTTAATAGAAAAGAAACATCAATCCGAAAATATCACAATACAGGAGAGAAAGTTCCAAAAAAACATTTGCCATTGATCGCAATTCCAACAACGGCAGGAACTGGAAGTGAAGTAACCAATGTTTCTGTATTAACAAATAGAAACCAAGGAATCAAAGCACCAATTGCATCGGAAAGTTTTTATCCACAATATGCGATCGTAGATCCAACACTTACATGGAGCATGCCAGCAGATCTTACGGCAAGTGCAGGAATTGATGTGTTATCTCATGCAGTAGAAGGATACTGGAGCCGCTTGCACCAACCAATTTGTGACGTATTGGCTGTCTATGCAGCAAAACTAGTTCTTACAAATATAAGAACGGTATACAAAGATCCAAACAATCAGGCAGCAAGAGAGAAAATGGCAGCAGCATCTCTGATCGCAGGACTTGCATTTGGTCAGCCAAAAACAACTGCTTCCCACGCATGTTCTTTTCCATTGACAAATTTATACCATATTCCACACGGAGAGGCTTGTGGTTTGACATTAGATTTCTTTATCCGATTAAATGGAACCAAAGATTTTTAGGACAAGAGAATTGACCAGTCAATTAGGATTTTATGATTATGAACAATTTGCAGATGCCGTACAGAGATTAAAAAGAGATCTTCATTTAAGAACAAATTTAACCGATCTTCATATCAATGAAGAAAAGAAAGAAGAATTGATACGATTAAGTCATCATGCCAATTTAAAAAATAATCCAGTGGAAGTTACAGATGAAGATTTGAGAAGACTTTATGATGGTTTATGTGACTGAAATATTGACAGAAATATGAAAAATAGGTATAATCGAATAAAACAGATAAAACATACAGGATTAATAGGAAATAAGGTGGGCATATGGAACATAAAATAAAAAGATCACAAGAACAACACCAATGGAAAGAAAAATTGAAGAGTTATTAAAAAATATGAAATATGGCAATATAACGATCATTGTTCAGGATGGAAAGATCATTCAGATTGATAAGACAGAGAAACATAGAATATAGCAAATCGAAAATCAGTCTCAGAAAAGGATTGGAAAGCGATCATCAGTGGATTATGATTCTCAAAAAAGGAGATGTAATTATATGGAAAACATAATTATCCTGTGAATTAAAAAAGACGATTTAAAACTATCAAGGTGCAAGCAATATTTTATCATTCTAACTGTCTCAGTCCATTGATATGATCCAAAGTTTCATAGTAATTCTTTTGATATGGACAGTAGCTGCATACTTAAGGTAAGTATATCTTGCTGAATGAACTAGTTTTGCTGCTACTTTTAATAGTTTTAAACGGATACGTGAATATAGACTTTGGATAAAATCTTGACTAACAAAATC
>ENA-OQOA01000586-OQOA01000586.1-human-gut-metagenome-genome-assembly--contig:-NODE-586-length-14999-cov-2.900551_pt1 | contig 14999 bp, 21 predicted proteins | sample MGYA00242633_ERZ504888 | MGnify/ENA primary metagenome ERZ504888 (study PRJEB26092, sample SAMD00036372) | human gut metagenome | host: Homo sapiens | study: EMG produced TPA metagenomics assembly of... | reverse complement strand
CACATAGTTGATATTTTCCCAAAGTGCAAAACCGAGTGCAACAAATACCGCATATACAACCCCATCATACTTACAGTTAAACTCTGGATTATCCCAGGTCTGTTTCTTTAAGAATATATACTTGGAACTTTCCTCTGCTATTGCAACGATTACGAAGTAAAGGATTATCTGATATAGCCACGTATTCTCAGGAACAAAGCATGACAAAAGCCATTCTCCCACCTTTTCTTCTACTAATGCAAGTAAAGTAGATATAATACCTGCCACAACAAGTTTTCTTAAAAGGTAGCCGCTTTCCTTTTCTATCCTGTCCGACCTATATACCTTCACCATAAGAAATACCGCCGGTATAACTGCTGCTAATATTAATATCCAGTTATACATCATAATAGGTTCTAACAAAAAATAAAACATATATTCACTCCTTAACATGTATTCTTTCACAGTAAACTACTTGTAATAGCCCTGCAGCTCTTTACCATGAAATATGATAAAAGCTAATCATTCTACCTCATAAGTATATATCTCACACTTCCTGTTAACAAGCCCATTCTTAAACACCAACACATGTTCTTTATATGTAATTGAGTCCTTTGAGTACATAAATGGCTCTTCTCTATACAATAAACACTCATAGCCCGCTTCCTTATAGATATTCATAGCCTTAAGAGCCTTTTATGAACATTCTCATACTGTGCTTCTTCTTCACTGCCAAACCGCCTGTTTACATACTTGTCAGCCTCTTTCCTCACATCCATAATAAGCTTATCTACAAAGCTGCTATGCACTTTTCTATGAAACATAGCCGCAATAATATTACACTTAAATATGTCCGGTTTTTTCAAATAACTTTCAAGCATATATGCCATGCTCTTATCACCAACATTCTTTGCTGTTTCTATAAGATAATAGGCTGCCTCCAAATATATAGTATCCGGATATGGTACATAATACTTATCCGGAACAGACTTATACTTCTTAATCGGAGGAAAGTCGGCAAGCTGCATAAATACAAGTTCCTTCTTAGTACATGAGCCATTCCCCAGATACCTGTACTTATCCCTTACATCTGCAAGCTGATACTCAAGCTGCCTTAAATACTCATATCCCTTAACCCAGAAATGTCCCATACAGCCATAATTAAAATAATCAGTCCTAATACGAAGATTAGTAAATCTTATTGTAAATACATTCTCTCCACCCTGATTAACTATAAGCATGTATCCATCTGCAAGCTTTTCTATCCCTGCTATCTGGTCACAGTCAATATCCTTATATTCACCTGTCATTACCGAATTATCAAATACAAAATAGCTTTCAACTGAATCATTCATAAGGTAAGCTGCATATATATCATCCTCACCTTCCATGTGAATAGGTTCAAAGACGTTCAGTTCAAACACCTGTGCCAGCTTTACAAACTCTTCTGGCATATCCTTTGTCAATCCGTCAAGATATTCCATATAATAATCTATGTTATCAATCATTATTAAATCCACACCTGTAACTTAATATAATAATGTCATGATTGCCTCATTGCTTGCAATTCACGCAATCATATCTTAATAGTTACTTTTTAATAACTTCTATCAGCAAAATACGCATTTTCTATATATTTCTTAATATCGCCAATATTATCATAATGTGCAAGTGTCCACATAAGCTTCATAGTCAGCGCCTCTGTTGTCATATCACCTGACATAATGACATTTAATTTGGCCATTGCCTGTCCAACCTCATATACATTAAGGTCTATTCCCTCATATATACACTGTGTTGTTATAACAACTGCAACCCCTGCCTGTATAAGTTCATAAATCTTTCCTGCTATGTTATTGTTATTACCTTCATTGGGAATTCCACCTATGCCAAAACTTTCTATTATAACACCTTTATAGTTGTCTTTTATATAATCAAATATTCCTGTTCCTATTCCAGGAAACATTTTAAGCAGCATAATATCCTGGCACATATCCGTATCCAGGATAAGACGGTTATCAATGTCATTATTTAGTTCATTCTTATACTTTAAAGATTCCAGTACTTCATTATAAGTTATTCTTCCATGCTTAATATGTGCAATAACTGGATAATTAATACTCTTAAATGCATCAGCATTCCTTGTTTTTACTTTCATCGCATGTGTACCATTAATAACGATTCCGTCAAATACCACATATACTCCTCTAATTTCCTCACATGCAAAGCGGATGGCATCTGATAAATTTTCCTTAGCATCTGTATACATAGCTTCTATAGGTATCTGCGAGCCAGTAAATACAACCGGCTTAGAAAGATTCTTAAGCATATAGGTAACTGCTGCAGCACTATAAGCCATTGTATCTGTTCCATGTGCTACAACAAAGCCGTCATAGTATCCATAATTATCTGCCACTGTTTTAGCTATACTTTTCATCAATGCTGGTGTCATATTGGTACTGTCAACATTCATAACAGATATTCCATCAAGCTTACATACTGTTTTTATATCTGGAATATATGAAAGCAGGCTGTTAACGTCCATTGATGGAGCAAGACCATCCTGTGTTTGTTTCGATGCTATTGTACCGCCTGTAGCTATTAATAATATTCTTTTCATATCTAATTTCTTATATTTTCCCTTTCTATTATGATTGTGTCAGGTAATGTGCAAATTAAATCACCACACCACAGCAATGGTCTATTTCGTGTTGTATGACTTGTGCCGTAAACCCACTATACTTCCCATGTTGTGGCTTAAAATTACTATCAAGATAATCAACCTCTATCTCATCATATCTTATGCAAGGTCTGACACCATCTAATGATAAACAACCCTCTTCCGTCTTATATTCACCAGACTTCTTAGTTATAACAGGATTAATCATTGCAAACTGAAATGGACCTGATGCCACAACTATTATTGACTTATTCACACCTATCATATTTGCAGCCATTCCAACACATATTTCCCTATTTGCTCTTAACGTATCTATCAAATCTGTCACAACATGCCTGTCTGCTTCTGTCGCAGGCTGTGCCTTTCTTGCAAATATCTGCTTTCCTTTTACAATTTTCTTAACCATAATTATATCTTCCTTCCACAGACATATTAATCCTAATATTCCTTATCAATATTGCCTTCTATTCCATACATTTCTTTAAATTTTTCGATATCCGCTAGCGTTTTTACAAGCATAATATCTTCAATTTTGCCAGTATGAATATCCTTAAATCCAGCCACCTGTTCACCCGTACATATGCTGGTTTTAATTACCGGTTTCATATGCTCTTTATCATATGAATACACTTTTGTTTCTTTTTAAACAAACCCATATGACTTATCACTCACATTCTCTATATATTTTCGCTTAATATTTTACTGATATTTTCGGTATAATTTGTTTCATTATTACACTTCACAGAGGCTGTCACAATCTAATAAAATTCAGTTATGCCTAAGACACACACCTATCAATTTATCAAGTATTGTCACATTTTAATGAAACTTAGCTATATCTGAAACACACACTTATTAATTCATCAAGTATAGTCCTATTTTAATAAAATTTAGTTATATCCGAAACACTCTTTCTCTTAGGCATCTGCGCATCCTTTGTGCCATATCCAACTGCAATAACTGAAACCGCCTGCTCATTTTCTGGCAGATTAAAGAACTCCCTTATTGCCTCACCATCACGAATTCCCATAATCAGTGTATCAAGTCCTAATTCTTTAGCTTTAAGAACGAAATTCTCGTTTTGCAGTCCAAGGTCATAGTAACCCCAGCCGTTGGCACATTCATTAACTGGCTCTCCTGATAATCTGTCAAATCCAACACAGTTCTTTACAAATGTTGTTACAACAAGAGCTGCTCCCTCTGAATTGTTCTGGTTGAATTCTGGCAGACACTTATGTCTGAATTCTTCAATTTTTTCATCTGATAATATGCAGTAATATCTTGATGTCTGCAAATTCTTCCACGAAGGTGCTAATATGGCCGCATTTATAATAGTTTCAAGCTGCTCCTTTGTAACCTTCCTTTCAGCATCGTAACTTCTCATACTTCTTCTGCTATTCAATACTTCCTGTAATTCCATAATAATCCTCATTTCTACGCATATTTTTGTACATAACGAGTTTGTGTCAAGTGCGCACAGACATAAATCTCGCGTGTGAAAAATCTATTTTTCACACCAATTCACTTTTATACACCATTTTTAATAAAATTTTGTATCAAGTGTATACTGCTGATAAAACAGCAAAACAATAAACTATGATTTATTTCAAATATTTTTGATGATTTACTTCAATATCTTCTTAATCTGCTTTTCAGTCGCAGACGGATACAATATGTTCATATGTGCAACTATTTTCTGCCACGAAGCTTCTGGCTTTTCCTTATAATCAGAAGTAACATAATCATATCCATAAATATGTTCTATTGATGAATAAACAGCCACATCCCAGCCATATTCTTCACCACGTTTATTAATACGCTTCCTAAAATCACAGTTACATATATACATCTGCATCATAAGATTAGCAACAGCACCATCAAATCCTTTTTCACCATCTTTGCCGTAGCCAGCCTGTTTCTTTAATTCATTAGAAAATATTTCGTTATCTGCATTCTCTTCCATAAAATGCTTCATAATCTTTTTATGTTTAAGCGGTGCTTTTCCGTCCTCGTATAACGCATCAAAATCGTATCCGTCACGCCTGTAATTAGCAAATGCAGGAACCCATTTTCTTGATATAAAACCTGCCTTTTTCCGAAAAACTTTCCATAGATTATATCGTGCTGTCTTGCTATAACCGCACGCCACAGCCACGGGTCATATTGCTCATCATCACACCACCAGTACTCAGGTGCTGTCCATTCTTCCAGAGAAAAATCCTTCTATTTCATTCTTAAACAGAGGCAGAAAACCAACATCATTAATGTGTTCGATTGCTTTCTCAACTGTATGTATACACGCTGGATTGTCCCACTCAAGTCCGTGCATAATCCATTCGCCTGATTCATTTTCCCCATATATTTTTACCGCCCAGTATTTTCATATTTATGATGTCAGTGTAAAAATTCATTTTATTACACATTTTAAAATAACTTATCACTCTAACTAGCTGATATAACCTTTTGCAAAAATTCTTCGATAATATCCAACACATCATCACTAAAGAATTCACTTCCACCGTGGTCAGCTCCCTCAAGCAAATATAAATTCACATCTTTATTATATTTCTTTAAAGCCTCATACACAACGACACTGACCTTTGGATTTATTGTACGGTCCTTTGTTCCGTGAAACATTAATATTGGTGGCATTGAAACATTTTCACTTATATTACACTCAACCGACATAGCTCTGCATAACTCAGTATTATTACGCAGGTCAACGCCACCCATTTCCATTTCTTCAGGACTGTCTGGCTGATGATGATTTAGTGTACTTAGCATATCATCCTCAAGCATTACACTCAATGCACCATACAGTGATATTATACCTTTGACACTGGCATCAACGTCAGGATATATATTCATATCGGCAGACTCTTTAAGATAAATATTAACATTTTCATCTTCATTAATAAGCTGCGAGAAAAATGCCGTATGTCCACCAGAAGAATCTCCGGCAACAAACATCTGATTAGCATCTGCCTTGTACTCTTTTGCGTGCAGTTTCATATATCTTATAGCATTTCTTGTATCTATAGCCTGCGCTGGAAAAGGAGCAATACCAGAATGACGATATTCAACAACCGCAATCACATATCCCTTTTCTGACAACCTTGCAAGCAGACCAAGCTTTGCATTGATATTCTGCTTCATCCACGCCGACCCCTGAACATACACGATACAAGGATATACCTCATCACTTTCTTTTGTGTTTCTTGTCTGTGGCGTGATAACCTGCAAATGCAGTGTCGTTCCATTTATATGCGCATATTCAACATTAGAATATATATAAGTTCCCTTTTCATACCCGCTTGTAGGAATTCTTGTAACTCTGTCTACAGGCATATCAAAAGAAGGGTATTCTTCATATGACCACTCTTTTACTTCCATAAGTTATATTGCCTCCATTTTTTTAATTTACTCTAAAATCTGCCTGCTGCTATATCCATTTTTCTTAAAATCTGAAAACAATACGTCCATTTTCACTGGCGTTACACATATAAGATTAAGTGGTGACTCCATTTTCTTTAACGTTTCTATAGGTATTTTCTTAATCTTGGCGTGTTCATTATATTTATCAGAAAATGGTTCTATCAGTTCAGCTTTTCCCATAACCTGTACACTCTTAAGCCTGCCAAATCCATCATATTTATCGAAAATAGCAAGACATACATTTTCATTCTTCTCAAGACCGATAAACTTCTCTCCACCCTCTGAAAACATCCAGAACTTATCATTATGATAGCTGTATTCAATCGGTGTACATCTTACATAATCGCCAGTTCCTGTTGCGAGCGCACAGGTATTGTTAGAAGCTATATATTCTTCAACTGCTTTTTTAAGCTCTTCTTTGGGCATTGCTGTCATTTCCTTATTCTTCCAATAATCAGCTGCCTTTTTAAATTGTTCGTGTGTCATAAAAATACCTCCCAACATAAATAAAAGAGCGTGACTATTAATCACACTCCCTCATTATAGCATTATTCGCCAAAATCAATATCTACTGCTCCATTTGCATATTTCATATACTCAAAAAGCTTAGGTGCTGAAAGAAGTGTAAGAGGATCTCTTTCATGCTCATCATATTCAAACATTTCTGCTGCCTGCTTTATTTCTTCATTAGAAAGTGAATTCATATACTCTCTTAATTCCATTACTGTCATATTAAAAAGTTCTTCCTGACTCTTCATCGTTTAATTCTCCTATCTTATATATCACATTCGGGATTATTATACACATTCCCATCTATACATTAATTATAATAACATTGTACACAAAATATATTATGCTTCAAAACTATGCATACATATATTATTAATCTCCATACCCCGTATATATTACCTTGCCAGTATTCCATAACTCAGCTGTTTTCTTCGCAGCTTCAAGCTTGTCTTCGTCATTATTATATCTGAATGTTGCTGACTGGCATCCACAATCCAGGCAAGTTACATAAAAACCATGGTCTACTTCCTCTAATAAAGAAGGTCCTAAACATCTTGGACAATCCTGTAGGTCTATCATTTCATAAATTTCCATTTTATAATACCTCTCTTAGCTGTTCTGTTATACTTGATTCAAGCTCAGTAAATAATATTATATATGATATTGGGCGATTTTTAAAGGGTATCTTTATTATAAAATTTCTTTTTGAAAATTTCTTTTGATGGATGCAAAGTACTTAATATCCAATAAAATCTATCTTAAACCATACAAAAAACCGCCAGCAAAAATGCCATTCCCAACATTTTCACCAGCGGTTTTTATAATTTTGATTTACCCGATTACCCTACAATTAATTCTGCTTATGAATAATCTTCTTAGGACACTTCTCAGCACACTTGCCACAGCCAACGCACTTAGACTGGTCGATGTGTGCGATATTGTTCTCTACAGTGATAGCACCATACTCGCACTGCTTTGTACATAACATACAGCCGATACATCCAACTGAACATACCTGCATAACATCCTTACCCTTGTTCTGTGAAGAACAGTTAACTGCGTAAGATGCCTTGTATGGAATAAGCTCGATAAGATGTCTTGGACATGTAGCAACACACTTACCACAAGCCTTACACTTTTCCTTATCTACTACAGCTACACCATTAACTACGTGGATAGCATCGAATGGACAAGCCTTAACGCATGAGCCATAACCCATACATCCGTATGTACATCCCTTAGGACCACCATTAGGTGCTATGTTCATCATAGTACAATCCTGTACACCAGAATATACATAGTTATTCTTAGCCTTATCACAGTCTCCGCCACACTTAACGAACGCTGTCATACGCTCCTGGCTTCCTGCCTCAGCGCCCATGATAGCTGCTATCTTGGCTGCTACCGGAGCACCACCAACTGGACATGCGCCACAGTCAGCTTCACCTGCTGCAATAGCCTTTGCAAGTGCATCACAACCTGCGTATCCACAACCACCACAGTTGTTACCTGGAAGCTCTGCTCTTACATCTATTTCCTTCTGGTCAACCTCAACTGCAAACTTCTTTCCCATAAATCCAAGGAAGAGTCCAAGAAGAAGACCTGTTACACCTACGGCACAAGCCGCAATAATAATACCTGTCATTATTCAATATCCTCCTTAGATTATTCCTGAAAATCCGAAAATGCAATTGACATAAGTCCTGCTGTTAAAAGACGATAGGCATTCCCTTAAAACTTTCTGGAACATCATTGTCCTCTGTACGCTCACGTACACCAGCCATTATTACGATAGCTATTGTAAAACCAACAGCTGTACCAAGACCACTTACAAATGATTCGATTAAGTTGTATGAATTCTGTACATTTGTTAAAGCGATACCAAGTACGGCACAGTTAGTTGTGATAAGTGGAAGGTATACACCAAGTGCCTCATATAAAGGTGGCATACACTTCTTAAGTACCATTTCAACGAACTGAACTAATGTTGCTATTACAAGAATGAATACTACTGTATTCAGGTATGTAAGATTAAGTGGTGTTAATATAAAATCATATATAAGACTGCATATGATTGATGATATAGAGATAACACCGATAACAGCGCCACCCATTCCGGCAGCTGTGTTTATTTTCTTTGATACACCAAGGAAAGGACACAGACCTAAGAACTGGCTTAATACAACGTTGTTAACAAGCGCTGTGCTTATAGCGATAACTAATAAATTCATCTTTTACTCTCCTCCCTTAGTTTTCTTTTTCTTCATCTGAAACATAGTCTGGAACCTCAGCAGGCTTCATTCCATGCTTTCTCTTTACTCTGTTCATAACAGCTACGCACATAGCAAGTACGAAGAATGCACCAGGTGCAAGGATAAATATACTAGCTGGTGTATAACCAAAGTTAGAAAGATCTACAAGTGCTGAACTACCTGTTGAAAGGATTGTTCCGCCACCAAGTAACTCTCTGATTGCACCAAGGATTGTGATAGCACATGTGAAACCAAGTCCCATTCCGATACCATCAAACATTGATGGAAGTGCTGGATTCTTAGAAGCATATGACTCTGCACGTCCTAAGATAATACAGTTAACAACGATAAGCGGTATGTAGATTACCAAGTGCATCGTATATAGATTGGCACAAAACCCCTGTAATAAGAACTGTATTATTGTAACAAATGATGCAACGATTACGATATAAGCTGGCATTCTTACGCTGTCTGGAATAACCTTTCTAAGTAATGAAATGAAAAGGTTAGAAAGCATAAGAACTGCTGTTGTAGAAAGTCCCATTCCGATACCATTGATTGCTGATGTAGTAACCGCAAGTGTAGGACACATACCAAGTGTTAAAACCAGAGTAGGATTCTCTTTGATAATACCATTATAAAGTCTTTCAACACATTTATTCAACTGAAACACCTCCTACTGTCTTAACATTAGCCTTAGCAAGGTCTGCATATACAGCTAATGCTGCATTAACACCCTTTGTTATAGCCTTAGATGTAACTGTAGAACCACCGATTGCATCAATAGAGCTGTCTGATGATGAACCTGTTCCATCTGTTACTACCTTATATTCTGAAGTCTTAGTTCCGTTAAACTGTGCTAAGAATGAAGGATCCTGCTTAGCTCTCATACCAAGACCTGCTGTTTCACTTATTGTAAGAATAGATGTTCCAAGATATGTTCCATCTGTTGAAAGTCCAACAGAGAACTTGATATCTCCGCCGTAACCATCATGTGCAATAACTGTTACTACGAAACCTATAATCTTACCATTCTTAAATACCAGCAACTACCTCTGATACATCATCCTTAGAGAAATCTGTTGCAGAAGCTGAAAGTACTGCCTTAGCTGTTTCTGCTACCTTATCAGAAGCATAACTTCCATCAAGTGCTTCAAACTTATCAGCATCAGCAATAACCTCCTGGTAAGCCTTCTGCTTAGCCTTCTCGTTCTGCTGTGCGATAGGGTCTTTAGTTACATTATATACAAGACCAAGAAGGATACCTGCAACAAGTGTAATTGCGAATAATATACATGCATCTTTTATTATATTCTTCATCTTATGCAGCCTCCTTTGCCTTTTTCCGGCTTCTTCTTGCCAAATGACTTAGGTACTGTAACTCTTTCGATAAGAGGTACTAAGAGGTTACAGAAGATGATTGCGTATGAAACGCCTTCTGCTGAACCACCAAACATTCTGAATATGAATGTAAGTAAACCTAAGCAGACACCGAATACTAACTTACCATTAGGTGTGATAGGTGATGTAACATAATCAGTTGCCATAAAGAAAGCACCAAGAATAAGACCACCACCACAGATTTCCTGTAACATATACATAGCATCAAACTGATGTCCTGGTGCAAAAAGGAATATAAGCACTGCAAATGTTCCAATGTAAGAAAGTGGAATTCTTAATGAAATAATCTTTCTTACAACAAGATATATAGCACCGATAAGAAGACATATAACTGATGTCTCACCGATAACACCGCTTGTCTTACCAATAAACATAGTAAGAAGTGTAGGGGCTGTCTGTCCTACAACCTCTGAACCTGGCTTTAATATAGCAAGAGGTGTAGCTCCAGAATATGCATCACATACGAAGTTAGTCATTGGACCTGTATATGCAATAAGAAGGAAACATCTTGCTGCAAGTGCAGGGTTCATAAAGTTCTGACCAATTCCGCCAAACAACTGCTTAACAATAATAATTGCAAATACACAGCCAACAATCTCAAAACCAATATTGAGAGTTGAAGGAATGTTAAGTGCAATAAGAAGACCTGTAACAGCAGCACTAAGGTCCATAACTGTTATCTTCTTATGCATAAAATACTCATATACTGCTTCAGAAGCCATACACACTACAATACCCACTATGATACGAATAAGTGCCTGAACTCCGAAGTTATAAATACCAAATATACTAGCAGGGGCTAACGCTATAAGTACGTCTCTCATAATAGTCTGAGTAGTATCCTTGCTACGTACATGTGGATTAGTTGATACGTTAAAAATCTCGCTCACTTTTAATCCTCCCTTATTTCTTTCTTCTGTTAGCCAGAACGATACTTCTCATAGCCTTAATCTGCTGTGTTAATGGTCTCTTAGCTGGACAGACATATGAACAGCTTCCGCACATTACACACTCCATACCATCAAACTTAACGAAACCAGCTTCATCGTTCTTAGCTGCAAATGAAGCAAGCTTAGCTGGAAGTAAATGGCTTGGACATCCTTCACCACATCTTCCACAACGGATACATGCTGTCTCTTCAAGCTTAGATACAACATCATTCTGGAATACAAGAAGTGATGAGCTTCCCTTTATAACTGGTACATCGAGACTGTACATAGCAAATCCCATCATAGGACCACCTGATATGTACTTCTCTGGTTCGCCAACTACACCACCGACTGCTTCAAGAAGCTGTCTGTAGTTCATGCCAAGCCATACATAGAAGTTGCCTGGTTCTTTAACACCATCACCTGTAACAGTAACGATTCTCTTAGTAAGTGGCTTTCCTTCAATAACAGCCATATATATGCTGTATATTGTATCTACGTTATGTACGATACATCCTGCATCTGCTGGAAGCATAGTTGAGTTGATGCTTCTGCCTGTTGTAGCATAGATAAGACTACGCTCACCACCCTGAGGATACTTGGTCTTTAAAACCTTAACCTCGATATCTGGCTCAGAGGCAACTGCTGCCTGCATAACTTTGATAGCTTCAGGCTTATTATCCTCAATACCAATAATACCCTTAGCGTGATCAAAAATGCTTAATGCAACCTTTAAGCCGAGTACAATCTTGTCTGACTCTTCAAGAAGTCTTCTGTAATCGGATGTAAGGTATGGTTCACATTCAGCACCATTTTACTATAATATAATCAATTCCTTCTGGATTCTTAGGGCTTAACTTTACGTTAGTAGGGAAGCCTGCACCACCCATACCTACTACACCTGCATCCTTAATTCTTTGTAATACTTCTTCTTTAGAAAGTTCTTCTAACTTCTTAGGAGTATACTCAACTTCCTTAAATTCTCCATCATTCTCAATGATGATTGAATTGCACTTTCCACCTGTGGCTAGCGTTCTTGGCTCTATAGACTTAACTGTACCAGAAACAGATGAATGGATATTAGCTGATACGAATCCACCAGCCTCAGCAATCAACTGTCCAGCAAGGACGTAATCACCTTTTGGCAACTACTGGAACTGCCGGCGCACCGATGTGCTGTGAAAGTGGGAAAACCATCTCTCCTACAGCAGGGAACAACTCTTTTATAGGCTTATCCTTTGATAATTCCTTGCCGTCATATGGATGTATTCCACCTTTAAATGTACACTTTCCCATGACATATTTCTCCTTATAAAATAATATATGTTACTGCTTAGCACTATACTTAATCAGATAGACAATCACAAAAAAGAAAACTTCTTCTGTATGATTATTTACCTGATTATGTGGCAGTTCTTAACAGTAACTAATATATTAATATAATATATCAATAAGGATTAAAAATCACTTTTTTTTGTGTATATATTCGTATATAATAAACAAAAACTGATATTTTTTTAACGTATTTTTAGTATATATATCATTTTTGTTAATTACTCAATCAACATAATGTAAGATGCAAAAAAACAGAATATTAAAAGAAAAAGGACAATAATTACATGAAAACAATAACACAGACAATTGATATTAATATAAATAACCAGCTCTGTATCAAAGATAATCTTTTCTTTGATATAGAAACCACCGGCTTTTCAAGAACCGGCTGTTTCTGCTATCTTATCGGAGTTTCATTCACCGACGGCAGACACTTCACAGTAATCCAATGGCTTGCTGAAGGTGCCTCTGATGAGCCATTACTGATTCATAAGTTCTGTGAACTTGCAGAAAATTTTTCATCAATCATACATTTCAATGGTGACAATTTTGATATCCCATTTTTAACAAAACGTGCAGCCATTCATAATATACCGCTTAATCTTGATAATATGAGAAGCATTGATTTGTTTAAGCACGCTAAAGGACTTAAGTCCATCTTAAGACTTGAAAGTTATAATCAGACAACTGTTGAACATTTTCTTGGAATACACCGCAACGATACATATACTGGTGGCGAACTCATAAAGGTATACAAAGAATATATAAAAAATGACCAGCTTCCAGCTAAACACGCTGACAGCGAAAAGCTTCTTCTGCTCCATAATTTTGAAGATATATGCGGTCTTATAAAGATTTCTTCAATAGTAAGTTATAATAACATCATAAACAAGCATATATCTTACAAAGATATAGAGTATACACCAGCTTATGACATTGCAGATGAAGCTAAGCAGTCTGATAATATATCCAGTACAGCTTATATAACACTTTCTTTTTCATTACCAGAAGAACTTCCTGTTTCTGTGTTACTAAAGGATGAATACTATGTATTAAGAGCTGAACATTCAACATTAAAACTGAGATTGCCAGTTATCACCGGCATTTTGAAATACTTTTATCCCAACTATAAAGACTATTATTATCTTCCATACGAGGATACCGCCATGCACAAAAGCATTGCCGCATATGTAGATTCCGAATGTAGGATTAAAGCAACCAAAGAAACATGTTACACAAAAAAACATGGTACATTTATCATGATTCCATCATATTCAGGTGATATGACCGTATTTAAAAAAGATTATAATGATAAAAATGTATATCTTATATTAGATCCTGAATCTACGGATAAAACTGTATCAGATTATGACACTGAGGCAATAAAAAATATGCTGTCCATGGATATCATCCATGAAACAGCATATGCAATAATTACTTTTTTCTATAAAAGAACAGTTCATTATACTCATAACCAAGATCCTTATAGTTAATAATCTGTTCTGTATTACCAACAAACAGGCAGCCACCCTGGACAAGTGACTTATTAAACTTCTTATATATATCGAGCTTGGCATCTTCTGTAAAGTATATAAGAACATTCCTGCACACTATAAGATGACAGCCCTGTGGATATGCATCCTTTAAAAGATTGGACTTTTTAAACTCAACACATTTTTTAATATCATCTGATATCTTATAATACCTGTCACCCATTTTCTCAAAATATTTATTCTTATATTCATCTGGCAGTCCTTTAAGACTGTTAGCTGAATATACGCCATCCTTAGCCTTCTCAAGCACCTGGTCATCTATATCTGTTGCATATATCTTAATATCTCTCATTGGAACCTTCTTTGCAAGCACCATAGCCAGGGAATATGGCTCATCACCTGTAGAGCAGGCAGCACTCCATATCTTAAGTCTTGTTCCGAATTTATTTATAAGTTCTGGAAGAATTATATCCTCAAGCTTTTTCCACAGTGCAGGGTTCCTGTAGAATTCAGATACATTAATAGTAAGATAATTCACGAATTCGTCAAGCAGCTTGGAATCAGATTTTATCGCCTTGATATAACTTTCATATCCATCATACTTATTTCTTGCTATAAGTGTATCTATTCTTCTTTTCATCTGTTTTCTTTATAAGCATTAAGATCTATACTTGTAATACTGAACACCTGTTTTTTAAAGTCTTCGTAATTATTAATCATAATATATTCCTCTGTTCTTTCCGCAACTATTCACGTATATATTGCTTTACCTTATATTCGTTAATAGTTTATCACACTATAATAAATGTGTCAAAGATAGTTGTACAATCAATAAAAATCAATAGCCAACAATAATAAATCAATAATAAATATAAAAATATATTTGTGCATTTACAGTTTCTATTTTAATTATTAAAGTATTATGATACAGTATTCTACATGGATGTAATGTAAAGCACAGAAAACAGAAAGGATTTTACTATGA
>ENA-OQOA01000585-OQOA01000585.1-human-gut-metagenome-genome-assembly--contig:-NODE-585-length-15037-cov-2.730986_pt1 | contig 15037 bp, 18 predicted proteins | sample MGYA00242633_ERZ504888 | MGnify/ENA primary metagenome ERZ504888 (study PRJEB26092, sample SAMD00036372) | human gut metagenome | host: Homo sapiens | study: EMG produced TPA metagenomics assembly of... | reverse complement strand
TCAGAAGGGCAGAACACCTAAGGATTATTTTGTCTACATTTGTATTTCTTGCGATGCACTTGATAAGCTTAATCTTAAGTAAATAAATAATTGTGTCATGGATTGTGTGGTATTAAAAGACATATGCATATGGTCCATGGCGATAAATAAGAATACAGGAAAGGTATATGAAGAATTTAGGGTATATTGCTAGTGAAATAACAAAGGAAAATACTTGAAGAGAATCTTGAAAAATATGGAAAAGGTTTGACTTCCCTTTATAATGGTCTTGCTTATATTAAGTTATCTATGAATTATTATACGATTCTTAATATGATTAAAGATAACGAAATAGATGATGAGCATTTCTTGGAGATATTTCAAGGCGTGAATGAGGTTATAGAACTGTCTTCTATAGATTCATCTGTGGCAGAAAGAAGTATGCTTGTAGAAAGAATAGAGAATCTTAGAAACCAGATTATAAGCATAATGGAGAGTGTTACAGATTATGTTGATAAGTTCAAGGTGTATGAGCATGTCTTAAACAGGGTTGAACATAGATATGATGACAGCGTATTTGATGAGGAATACTATAATACATATATGACTAATGATATTATGCATTATATATTCTCTGATAAGGATAACGTGTCTATTAATGCCAGAATATCGGATGTAGTAGGGCAGCTTCCTGTAAGAATGTCAAAAGGAAGATTTTATGACCATATAAGCGATGCATTCACCCTTTATCATGGCGCACAGAAGCAGACAATAGACGATTTTTATTATTCGTTGAGTACAAGTGCCATGCTTGGCAGGGCAGATATGGATAACAGCTTTTTTACGGATATGCATGATATATATGTAACACTTGATAAGGCTGACTATAAAAATCTTGACCAGGCCGGATATACAAGACTTAAAGGTGCGTTGGATATTGCAACAGAAAAGATGGCTGATGCAGCTGATATATATGTTCTTCTCGCACAGATAGTAAATGATCTGTATACAATTATATTATCTGACAATAATACAATTGGAGATAGCAATGAGGTGAATGCATCAAAAGATATTATAAGAAAGTCGAAGGCTGTTTTTGAGGATGAACAGGATCTTGATGAAATAGCAGTGCTTTTTGAAGCGTTTGAAGGCAAACAGGAGCATATTCTTGAAGCGATTATGTCAGCTGATTTTGCTACACAGTATGCTTTCGGAAACCTTAAAGAAAAGCTGGCTGATATGTCTATGCTTGATATGTATAAAGATCTGGATGTTATTCAGAAATTACAATCTGGAAGTGATTTTGTAGATATAGCACCTAAGGAATATTTTGAAGAGATACCTGCTGATTCATATGCCGATTCTGTTGCAGAAAGGTTTATAAAAGAACTTGATGAACTGTTTGCATCAAAAGAGGTATGTGTAAGACGGGCTGTGATGGCATCGGTATTATCAATGCTTCCTGTATTTTTTAATAATACAGAAGAAATACAGGATTATATTAACAGTTCGCTTATACAATGCAGCGATGAGGCAGAAAAAAGGCTGTTGTTGAAGTTATAAGAATGTTGATTAGTGGTCAGTAGATTGGATTATGGGAGCATATTGTGAAGTGGTATAAAGGACTATATATGGGCGATGAAGCCAGAAAAGCTAAATATAAGATCTTAGGTCGTGTTGTAAAGAAGAAACTGTCATTTGATACATATCTTATAACACTGCCATCGAATCCTTCCAATATACTTGATGTGTATTCTGCTAATGTGCTGTTGCAGCCACACTTTAAAGAAAAAAGGTTCTTAAAGATATATATGTTGTTGGAATAGCAAAAGGACGCATGGAAGCACTTGAACTTGTAAGGGATATAATTGATGAGGTGTATCACAATACTGGCGGCTTTGATATAAGCGGATATTTGAAGTTTGGAAATAAACGGTAGGAGGAATGTTCGTTGGTGCATATCTTATTATTGATACTTAAGATTATCGGAATAATTCTTCTTATTATTGCTGGTTTGTTGCTGCTTGCGGTAATCACAGTTCTTTTTGTACCTGTCAGGTATAGGATTTTAGCAGATTATCATGGGCATTTTAAGGGAAAGTTGCATGTTGGATGGCTTTTTAATCTTTTGAGAATAAATATGTCTTATGATAAAGAATCTGATATCAGGGTTAAGGCTTTGTTTTTTACGTTATATGACAGCAATAAACAGCAGGATAGTCAAGTTGGGAATAAACCCACGAAAGCTGAAAAAAAGCCAAAGCATAAAAAGAAAGAATGTTTTTGATGAAGAAAAAAAGAAAATGTTTATCATGAGCATGATAGTGTAGCAGTCACGGAATCAGTAACGAAAAAAGTGAGACACTGGTAAAGAAAACTATAGTAAAGCCGGAGACTGGGTCTACACAAAAACAGCTAAAAAGCCTGATGAAGCTCAAAACGGACAGCGGAAAAAAGAAGAAAACACAGATGGCAGAATAGCTGTATTGATAGATAAAGCTAAGAATATATTAAAAAAATAAAGCTTAAAACCATAAAGGCTATAAAAACAAAGGATACGCTTAAAGCAAAAATTGATGAAATAAAAACTGCGATTGAAGATGAGCCAAATAAAGAAATGTTCAGATTCCTGCTTGAACAGTTTAAGCTTCTTCTTCATGAAATTAAACCTGTTAAGCAGGATATTAATATTCATTATGGGTGTGAGGATCCTTATATTACTGGCAAAATCCTTGTCTATGCCTCAATATTTTACGGATTTATCGGCATAGATATGAATATAACCCCGGATTTTGAACAGGAAATAATAGAGGGAAGCATATATTTAAAAGGCAGAATAAGGATATACAAGCTTCTGCTTATAGCGTTTCGTGTATACAGGAATGACAGATTTCGGAAACTGGTATTTAAAAGATAGAATGGAGGAGTGTATATGGCAGAGAATAATAAGAACAGTTTTGATACAACCGTTGCATCACTTTTTAAGGGGATGGATTCGTTTATATCAGCGAAGACAGTTGTTGGTGAAGCTGTGCATGTGAAGGATACTATAATTTTACCATTATGTGATGTTTCATTTGGCGTTGGTGCCGGAGCTTTTGCAGGTGATAAAAAGAATAATGCAGGTGGAGTCATGACTGCAAAAATGTCGCCAAGTGCTGTTCTTGTAATACAGAATGGTGCGACAAAGCTTGTTAATATCAAAAATCAGGATACAGTTACTAAGATACTGGATATGGTTCCTGATGTTGTTGATAAAATAACTGGCAGATTTGGTGATGTTAAGATGGATGATGATATAGATGAAGCCATCGGAGATGTTTCAAAGGAAGATTGATTGTATTTTGCAATAATAAGCATTTTGGCGTTTGTTCCAGGCATTTTTATATGAGACTGCAGGTTATATATATAAAAAAATAACATATATTTTAGTATGGAAATCTGTGGTATACTACTATGCTTTTAACCAGGATTAGACATTTTATAAATTGTGTGGGGGATTAAAATGTGCCGGATGCTTGGATTTATTATATTCTGGATTGCTGTTGGCATGATAATAGCACTGCTTCTTGCAGATAACTTGTTTTTATGCATATCTATTATTATTATATTGATTCTTGTAGGATATAATATGTTCTGCCATTGACAGAATATAAATTTTCTAAAAAAAGTGTTGCAAAATATATTGTGTTCTGATACAATATGTTCTGTTGTGGGTAATTTTACCCAATACCGAATACCGGTAAGGAGGTGTAATTGATATGGCTAAATGTGCAGTTTGCGAAAAAGGTGCTCACTTTGGTAATGCAGTGAGTCATTCTCATAGAAGATCTAATAAGATTTGGAATTCTAACGTTAAGTCTGTTAGAGTTAAGGTTAATGGAGCAACAAAGAAGATGTATGTTTGTACTTCTTGCTTACGTTCAGGTAAAGTTGAGCGTGCCTAATGCTATTAATTTTCGAAAATTTATATCAGTACATTAAAGTGAATTGCCCAGTTTAATAAAATTGCGTGATTCACTTTATTTATTTTAGCTTTGATAGTATAATATATACATGATTAAATCGGAATTCGCAGATTATATGAGAAATTATTTTCCATAATGCGAGGAAAGTCTGACTGCGTGGACTTTCTGCGGTAGATTCGCGTAGGTTCCTTAAAATACAAGTCGCAGTATGGAGGCTAGATATGAATGGAATATTGAATAATAAGTTAGGTAAAGTATCTATCTCAAGTGAGGTTGTTGCCCAGTATGCTGGTTCAACTGCAGTTGAGTGTTTTGGCATTGTCGGAATGGCAGCTGTAAGTATGAAGGATGGACTTGTAAAGCTGTTAAAGGGAGACAGTCTTACAAGAGGCATTAAGGTTGATATAGATAGTGATAACAGGATAGAGATTGAATTTTCATGTTATCGTTTCTTATGGAGTATGTATTTCAACGGTTGCAGATAATCTTATTGAAAATGTAAAATACAAAGTATCTGAATGCACAGGCCTTGAGATTAAGAAGATTAACATATATGTAGAAGGTGTGCGTGTTATAGATTAATTGATTAGTATAGAATTATTTACAAGCCTTTATTATGGCGGAATGGAGGAATAAAGTGGCTATTACTACTATAGATGCAGCACTTGTGCAGAAGATGTTTCTTGCAGGCGCTAAGAATCTTGAATCAAAGAAAGAATGGATTAATGATCTGAATGTATTCCCTGTACCAGATGGTGATACAGGTACTAATATGACACTTACTATTATGTCAGCGGCTAAGGAAGTAAGTTCTATTGTAAAATCCAACTATGGAGAATCTTGCTAAAGCAATATCAACAGGATCGCTAAGAGGCGCCAGAGGTAATTCGGGTGTTATTCTTTCACAGCTTCTTAGAGGATTCACTAAAGAAATGTCACAGGTTAAGGAAATAACTGTAAAGACACTTGCTGTTGCAACAGTGAGAGCTACAGAAACAGCTTATAAGGCTGTTATGAAGCCAAAGGAAGGAACTATCCTTACGGTTGCCAAAGGTGTTTCAGATAAGGCTGCACAGGTTGCGGAATCTATCACTGATATGGAAAAGGCTTTAACTCTTATCATAGAATATGCAGAAGAAGTCCTTTCAAAGACACCAGATATGCTTCCAGTATTAAAAGAAGCAGGAGTTGTTGATTCAGGCGGACAGGGACTTGTAGTAGTGTTAAGAGGTATGCTTGATGCACTCACAGGCAAGGTTACAGATTTTACAATAACAGAGCCTAATGCAGAATTTAAAGCTGGTTCGAGCATGCCAGGCAAAGGTGCTGCTATTGATAATGCAGATATTAAGTTTGGATACTGTACTGAATTTATTATCATGCTTGAAAAACCATTTAACGAAAATACAGAAGCAGAATTTAAAAAGTTTCTTTCTTCTATAGGTGATTCAATAGTATGTGTTAATCTTGATGATATCGTTAAGGTGCATGTTCATACTAATCATCCAGGACAGGCTTTTGAGAAGGGTCTTGAATATGGACAGCTTACAAAGATGAAGGTTGACAACATGAGGGAAGAGCATAATCAGAAGGTTATTGCACAGTCTGAATATCAGTCAGCCGTTGCAGCAGATGCAATGAAAAAGCATGAGGATGAAAAACCTAAGAATGCACCTAAGAAGGACTTTGGTTTTATAACTATCGCGGCAGGCGAAGGATTAGCAGAGATATTTAAGGGTCTTGGAGTTGATGAAGTTATTCAGGGTGGACAGACTATGAATCCATCAACAGAAGATATTCTTAACGCAGCTGACAAGATTAATGCAGATACAATATTTGTACTTCCTAATAACAGCAATATTATTCTTGCCTCTAACCAGGCTGCATCTATTATAGAGGATAAAAAGCTTATTGTTATACCAACAAAGACTATTCCTCAGGGTATAACAGCCATGATTAATTTTGAGCTTACAAGATCTGCGGATGAAAACGAGAAGGCTATGCTTGAATCGCTTTCGACAGTTAAGTCTGGACAGCTCACATATGCAGTAAGAGATACATCTATTGATGGTAAGGAAATTAAAAAAGACAATTATCTTGGACTTGGAGACAATGGGCTTGCTTCTGTAGGTACGGATATGGATGATACACTTATAGATATGCTTTCTGAGTTTGTTGATGATGAATCTGAACTTATAAGTGTATATTATGGTGAAGATATCGACGAAAACAAGGCAGAAGAGTTAGTATACAAGATAGAAGAAAAGTTTGATGGTGTTGATGTTGAACTTCAGTATGGTGGACAGCCGGTATATTATTATATCGTATCTGTAGAATAAACAAAATATTACACGTCAAAGACTATTATCCGAGGTTGATGTATGGATATTACACAATTAAAAGGAATAGGGACTAAGACTGCAATGAATCTTAACAGGCTTTCTGTATATACGGTAGAGGATCTCGTAAGATTATATCCAAGAGATTATATTGTGTATGAGGAGCCTGTTTTATTAATTCGCTAGGCAGTAGTGAAAAGATGGTTGCTGCAGTTGAAGCAACAGTAGTGGCAAGTCCTAAGATATATGGTGGAGAACGGAAAAGTATAATATCAGTAGTTGTGAAAGATGAAAATATGGATACTATAAAATGTTTATGGTATAATTCGCTTTTTTTGAAGTCAAAACTACGTGTTGGCATGCATTATATTTTCAGGGGGAGAATTGTTGTAAAGAATGGAGAATATGCATTAGAGCATCCTGATATATACACCATGGCAGCTTATGCAGAAATAAAAACAGTATGTCACCGGTATATCCGCTGACAAAAGGACTGTCTAACAAGGTAGTTACAAAGGCTGTCAGGCAGGCGATAGATGAATATGCAGTTGGAATGGAGCAGGAGTTCATTCCAGATGTGATTATGGATAAATATGGACTTCTTGAACATAATAAAGCTATGCATAATATACATTTTCCAGATTCAATGGAGGATTATATACAAGCCAGACACAGGATAGCCTTTGAAGAGTTTTTCCTTTTTGTTCTTGCAACCATGAATCTAAAGTCAGCTAATGAGCGTATTCCTAATTCATATATAATTAATAATGATAAACGTACAGATGAATTTATAAGCAGGCTGTCGTATACACTGACTAACGCACAGCTGCGGACATGGGAAGAAATAAAAGCTGATATGGCAGGAAAACATGTTACAAGCAGGCTTGTCCAGGGAGATGTTGGGTCAGGAAAAACTATAATTGCCATACTTGCACTTATGAATACTGCATACGCAGGATACCAGGCTGCAATGATGGTGCCTACAGAAGTTCTTGCAAAGCAGCAATTTGAGTCAATGACAGAGCTTTTTAATAAATCGGGTATAGAACTTAAAGTTGGTCTGCTGACTGGTTCTATGACACAAACAGAAAAGAAAAAAGTGTATGGACAGCTTGAAACAGGAGAACTTGATATAGTAGTTGGCACACATGCACTTATCCAGGAAAAGGTTCTATATAAGAAGCTTGCGCTTGTGATAACAGATGAGCAGCATAGATTCGGGGTTAATCAAAGAAAAATGTTTTCTGATAAAGGAGCGAATCCACATATTATTGTCATGAGTGCTACTCCTATACCAAGAACATTGGCTATTATACTTTATGGTGATCTTGATATATCAATTATAGATGAACTTCCTTCTGACAGGCTGCCAATAAAGAACTGTGTTGTTGATACATCGTATAGAACTAAAGCATACACATTTATTAGCAGGCAGATAAAGGAAGGACGCCAATGCTATGTTATATGTCCTATGGTTGAGGATAGTGAGAATATTGAAGCGGAAAATGTGGTGGATTATTCACAGAAGTTAAAAGAGGCTATACCTGATGCAAGGATTGATTATCTTCATGGCAGGATGAAAGCATCTGAAAAAAATGAGAAAATGGAAAAGTTTATGAATGGAGATACAGATGTTCTTGTATCAACAACTGTTATAGAGGTTGGTGTTAATGTGCCTAACAGCACAGTCATGATGGTTGAGAATTCGGAACGCTTTGGGCTTGCACAGCTTCATCAGCTAAGAGGAAGAGTTGGACGTGGCAGATATCAGTCATATTGTATATTTGTAACATCAGCTAAATCAAAACACATAAAGCAGAGGCTTGAGATACTGAACAAGTCTAACGATGGATTCAGAATTGCAGAGGAAGATTTAAAGCTGCGTGGTCCGGGAGATTTCTTTGGGATAAGGCAAAGTGGTGATTTTGATTTCGGAATAGCTGATATTTACACAGATGCTAAGACGTTAAAGGAAGCCTCGGAGTCCGCAAAAAGTATTGCGGATGGTGTGATAAATATAAGCAAAGAACAGCAGGCAGCTCTAAAAACAAGCTTGATGAATATACTATCAAATGTCTTGAAAAATCAATCTGTAAGTTCACACGCAAGATTTGTGCTTCGCACAAACTTGAAATGCGCTGAGAAGCAGCGCAAGAATGGAGGTATTATGAGACAGATGGAGTTTACTATGAGCCGGCCTAATCTTGTTAAGCCGGGTGATGAGGTAGATATAACTGAAGGAAAGCTTCCAAGCAGCTATTATTATACGATAGAACCTGCGGTGGCAATGTCTGGGAATTATTCAACACCAGACAGATTAAAGTCAAGACATGGGGTTGTAAAAGAAGTTGGAGAGACGAGCAGGGGCTACTATGTTCTTGCTGAGTTTGATGAATAGATAAATATAGAAAGGTTTGGATATTAATAATGGATAAAAAAGAAAGAGGTAGCTTCACAGGCGGCATAGGCTTTGTTCTCGCTGCTGCAGGAAGTGCAGTAGGACTTGGTAATTTATGGAGATTTCCATATCTGGCAGCGCAATATGGAGGAGGAATATTTATTCTTGTATACATTATACTTGCGTTGACATTGGTTTTACACTTATGACAACAGAGATAGCTATAGGAAGAAAAACAAAGCTTAGTCCTACAAGAGCATATAGCAAGGTTGATAAAAAATTTGGATTTATAGGACCTATTGCGTTTATAATTCCTGTCATCATTCTTCCATATTACTGCGTAATAGGTGGATGGGTTACAAAATATGTAACAGTTTTTGCTATGGGAGAGGTTGCTGAGTCAGCAAGTGATTCGTTTTTTGGAAATTTTGTCAGTCAGGAATGGGCACCACTTGTCTTTTTATAATTTTCTTGCACTTACAGCAATTATAGTTATATCAGGGGTTGAAAAAGGAATTGAGAATGTCAGCAGATTCCTTATGCCAGTTCTTATTGTGCTTGCGATTGTAATATGTATTTATGTCATTATGCTTCCTGGTTCTAAAGAAGGTATAAAGTATTATCTGCTTCCTGACTTTAGTAAGTTTTCGTTTAAAACAGTATGTGCGGCAATGGGACAGATGTTTTACTCAATGAGTCTTGCAATGGGTATTATGATAACTTATGGTTCATATACTAAAGACGAGGTGAGTCTTGTAAAATCAGTTAACCAGATTGAAATATTTGATACAGCTATAGCACTTCTTGCTGGTATGATGGTTGTTCCAGCAGTATATATATTCAGCGGAGAAGCTGGTACGCAGGCGAGCGGTGCGGGTCTTATGTTTGTAACACTTCCTAAGGTGTTTGGACAGATGGCTGCTGGAAGAATTATTGGAGTATTGTTTTTCGCTCTTGTATTTTTTGCAGCACTTACAAGCTCTGTTTCAGTCATGGAAGCGATAACATCTATGATTATGGATAGACTGGGGATAAGCCGTCTTAAGGCGTGCATAGGAATCATAGTATTTTCAGTATTACTTGGAATACCATGTTCGCTGGGCAATGGTGTATGGGCTCATGTTACAATATTAGGTATGGATTTCCTGACATTTTGTGATTTCATAAGTAATAGTCTGCTCCTTCCGGTTGTTGCTTTCCTTACATGTATTCTTATCGGATGGTTTGCTAAACCAGACTATGTTATAAATGAAGCAACAAAGAATGGTGAGACATTTAAAAGAAAGCTTATATACAGAGTGATGGTCAAGTATATAGCGCCTGTTTTGCTTCTTATTATTCTTGTATTTTATACACTGGCACAGTTTGGAGTAATCAGTTATTAGTCATCAGTTATTATTTATTAGTTATTAGTCATAATTTATAGTTTATGCTGGATTAGCAATATATGTCATGGTCATAATTATATTACCTCCTGAATATACATTTACAAGTGTATATTCAGGAGGTTTTTGTTATGGAGGCTAATACGTCATATACGGATGCTGGTTATGATATGTATAACGATATTAAACACAGAACTAATGGTGAAATATATCTGGGAGTAGTAGGACCAGTAAGAACAGGAAAGTCAACATTTATAAGAAGATTTATGGAATTATGTGTGCTTCCTGTAATGCAGGATGAAAATGAAAAGAAAAGAGCTACAGATGAACTGCCACAGGCATCCGGGGGAACCACTATTATGACGACAGAACCAAAGTTTATACCAAAAGAGGCTGCACTTATAACACCATTTGATGGAATAAGTGTTAAAGTAAGGATGGTTGATTGTGTCGGATATATGATAGAAGGTGCTAACGGACACATGGAAAATGGTGTTGAAAGAATGGTTAAAACTCCATGGAATAGCGAGGAGATACCGTTTTCCAAGGCGGCTGAAACAGGTACTAAAAAAGTGATTACAGAACATTCTACGATTGGCATAGTGGTAACAACTGATGGAAGTATAACGGGGATAGACAGGAAAGATTATATTCCTGCAGAAGAAACGACTATAAATGAGCTTAAACAGATAAGCAAACCTTTTGTTGTTCTGCTAAACAGCGTTAAACCTTATTCAAAGGAAACGAGCAGACTGGCAGCTGATTTGACAGAGAAATATGATGTTGCAGTTATGCCGGTTAATTGTGATCAGCTAAAGCAGGAGGATGTAAACAGGATATTTGAAAGTATCCTTAAAGAATTCCCGGTCAAAGAAATAGATTTTAATACGCCAGCATGGACACAGGTTCTGCCATCAAAACACTGGCTGAGAAAGGACTTTGTCAGGTGGCACATCAGATGCTTAATGATGTTAATACTATAAAAAGATGCAGATAATTATGAAATATAATAATGATAATGAATACATAAAACAGCTTACAATAAGTGATGTAAAACATGGCAGAAGGCGTGGTAAGTGTGGATTATGATATGAGTCAGGGGATATATTATGATATATTAAGTGAACTTACAGGAACCAGCATCCGTAACGAATATGAACTTGTAAGCATAATAAGAGACCTGTCTATAAGGAAAAAGGAGTATGAGGGCATAGGAGAGGCTATGTCACAGGTTAATCTGTCAGGCTTTGGCGTAGTAACACCTGTAAGAAATGCGATAGAACTTGATGAACCAGTTGTTATAAAAAATGGAAATAAGTATGGTGTGAGAATAAAAGCAAGAGTACCTTCGGTAAATCTGCTTAAAACTCAGATAAATATAGAAATTGCACCAATAGTTGGAACAAAAAACCAGGCAGATGACCTGATTGACTATATAAAGAAGAGCACGAATGACAATCCTGATGGTATATGGGACACAAGCATATTTGGAAAAACGATAGAACAGATTGTGGATGATGGTATATATGAAAAAACTCATAATATAACAAAAGAAAATATGGATAAAATAAGTGAAACGATAGAAAAGGTAATGAATGAAAATTCCGGGCTTGTATGTCTGATTGTATAGATAAATGCTTGATTGTATATGATGAATCTGATAAAATGAGTTGTAAATAATGTACTTATAAATGATAAGTGGAATTCTGCCTGTTCTATAGGAGGATAGTGTGAAAAATAAGATTTTTCACACGCAAGATTTGTGCTTCGCACAAACTTGAGATGCGCAAAGAAGCAGCGCAAGAATGGAGGATAATATGAAAAAAGTAGAAGATTACGTAAGAAACATTCCGGATTTTCCAGAAAAGGGGATTATATTCAGGGATATAACATCGGTTATACAGAGTCCGGAGGGATTAAAGCTTGCTATAGATGGCATGAATGATTTACTTAAGGATGTTGATTATGATATAGTTGCAGGACCAGAATCACGAGGCTTTATATTTGGTGTACCAGTTGCATATGCTAACGGCAAGGGTTTTGTTCCAGTAAGAAAACCGGGTAAGCTTCCTTGTGAAACTATATCAGAGGATTATTCACTTGAATATGGAACTGCAACTCTTGAAATGCATAAGGATGCTATAAAGCCAGGACAGAAGGTTGTTATAATAGATGACCTTATTGCAACAGGCGGTACTACAGAAGCTATCATAAAACTTATTGAAAGACTGGGAGGAGTTGTAGTGAAAATAGTATTTCTTATCGAACTTGAGGGACTTGATGGCAGAGAAAAGCTCACAGGTTATAATGTTGATTCTGTCATAAAATATGAAGGAAAATAGATATAAAGGTTAATAACAGGCTGTTTTTCTGCATGTCTGTACGTTAAGGTCTGTTGCATTGCATATAGCTTGAAAGTGACATAAACGTATTGATGTTATGGCAGAATACAGCCTTTGTTTAAATGTATTAAGGAGGAAATATTAGTAATATGGCTACACCACATAATACGGCTAAGATAGGAGATATAGCCAGAACAGTAATTATGCCGGGTGATCCTTTAAGAGCTGAATATATTGCAGAAACTTATCTTGATAATGTCAGAAAATTCAATTCAGTGCGTAATATATATGGTTACACTGGCATATATAAAGATGTGGAATTATCGGTTATGGCGAGCGGGATGGGAATGCCTTCAATGGGTATTTACAGTTATGAATTATTTAAGTTTTATGATGTTGATACCATAATAAGAATAGGTTCAGCTGGAACTATATCTGATAAGGTGGATTTAAGAGATATAGTACTTGCTATGGGAACATGTACAGATTCTAATTATGCAATGCAGTACCGCCTTCCAGGATTGTATGCGCCCATAGCAGACTTTGGACTTTTGCATACAGCCTATGAACAGGCAGGGTTATATGGCATATGGACAGAGGTAGGTAATGTAGTATCTACAGATGTTTTTTATAATGATAATACTGAATATAATAAATCGTGGAGTAAAATGAATGTCCTTGCGGTAGAGATGGAATCAGCAGCATTATATATGAATGCAGCAAGACTTTCAAAGAGAGCCCTTGCCATGTTTACAATAAGTGATAATCTTCTTAATGGTGAGTCGCTGTCGGTTAAAGAGCGTCAGGATGGTTTTGATGATATGATAAAGCTTTCACTTGAAACCGCAGTATTATCCTGTGTTCAAGGAGGAAAATAATGGACAAGTCAAGTATGCAGATAATTGTATTTTTTGCAATGGTGGTTTTTGTAGCTGTATATGTTACAATAACAAATAATAAAAGAAAACAGAATGCTATTATTAATAAACTGAAAAATGGATGGGGAAAACCAGCACAAAGAAAGTATACTGGTGATGATTACGAATGTATATCACATTACTTTAAAAGAAATGCCAATGAGAATTCTATAGATGATATAACATGGAATGATCTTGGCATGGATGATATATTCCGTATGATGAATAATACTAATTCATCAGCCGGACAGGAATATTTATACAGAATGTTAAGACAGCCAGATGCTGATATGGAGTCATTAAAAAACTTGATAGGCTTGCCACTGCCATAGATAAAAATGCATCAAAGAGGCTTGAACTTCAAAAATATTTGTCTGGATAGGAAGGGCAAAGCACATATCTATTAGTGATTATTGTGATGTTGTTGTGGGCTTGATAAAAAAGCAATGCACTTCATTATGCTTCATTGTTATTTTTGGTTGCAGCAATAGTTTTTACGTGTGTTATAAATCCTGTTATAGGAATATGGCTGTGTATTGCAGCAGTCGCTTTTTCAATAATAACATATTATAAATTCAAAGCTGGCGTTGACAGATATTTTATATGTGTCAACCATATAGTTAAGCTTATGATGGGTGCTGGAAAAATAACTGCACTTAATGTTGATTTTCTTGAAGAGTACAATGTTAAGCTTAAAAATATAACACAAGATTTATCTGATATAATGAAAAGGTCATGGCTGCTTGAAACTGGAAATGTTGATGGCTCTATCATGGAAATGGCACTTGATTATCTTAGAATGCTTACACATGCAGACCTTATTAAGTTTAACAACCTTATAAAGCTTTTTCATGATAAAGAAAAGTGTATATATGAGCTTATAGACACTCTGGGATTTATAGAATCATCTATTGCAATAGCATCTTTTAGAAATATGCTTGATGCATGGTGCATACCAGAATTTAAGAATGATAGTGATATGCAGCTTGAAGTAAAAAATGTATATCATCCGCTTATAAAGAAGCCTGTTGCCAATTCTATAAGTACAAAGCATAATGTTTTGCTGACAGGCTCTAATGCATCAGGAAAATCAACATTTCTTAAGACAATAGCGGTTAATGCGCTTTTGTCACAGACTATATATACAAGTGTATCTGATTATTACAAAGCTCCTGTATACAGGATATATTCATCAATGGCTTTGCGTGATGATCTTAGTAATTCAAACAGTTATTATATAGTTGAAATAAAATCGCTTAAAAGAATACTGGATGCTGTTAACAAAGAAGGACATCCTGTTCTTATGTTTGTTGATGAAGTGCTTCGTGGTACTAATACAGTTGAAAGAATTGCTGCATCATCGGAGATATTAAAGAGTGTCAGTGCAAGTAAGGCTCTTGTTTTTGCTGCAACACATGATATTGAGCTTACTACACTTCTTAGTGGTCAATATGATAATTATCATTTCCAGGAGAAGGTTACAGATGATGAGGTTATATTTGATTTTAAACTATATTCAGGTCCGGCAACAACAAGAAATGCAATAAAGCTGTTAAAAACAATAGGCTATAACAGTGACATTATAAATGCAGCAGAAAATAGTGCCAGATATTTTCTTGAAAATGGAAAATGGAATTGCTAGTTTGTTATGAGTTGAAAATTGATATAAGCTATGATAAAATACTAAGTTGTTTGTAGCTGCTGCGAAG
>ENA-OQOA01000584-OQOA01000584.1-human-gut-metagenome-genome-assembly--contig:-NODE-584-length-15060-cov-3.455099_pt1 | contig 15060 bp, 10 predicted proteins | sample MGYA00242633_ERZ504888 | MGnify/ENA primary metagenome ERZ504888 (study PRJEB26092, sample SAMD00036372) | human gut metagenome | host: Homo sapiens | study: EMG produced TPA metagenomics assembly of... | reverse complement strand
GTGATACCTCTTTCCTGTTCCTGCTCCATCCAGTCCATGGTAGCAGTACCTTCATGAGTATCACCGATTTTATAGTTAACACCAGTATAATACAGAATACGCTCTGTTAATGTTGTCTTACCAGCATCGATATGAGCCATAATACCAATATTTCTGGTTCTCTCAAGTTGGATATTCTCTTCCAGTCCAAGGTTTTTTCCTCCTATTAGATTTCCAATTAGAATCTGTAATGTGCGAAGGCCTTGTTTGCCTCTGCCATCTTGTGCATATCTCTTTTCTCTTAACTGATGCACCTGTGTTATTAGCTGCATCAAGAATCTCGTTAGCGAGTCTTTCTTCCATAGTCTTCTCGCCTCTTGCTCTTGAGAATGCTGTCATCCAACGAAGAGCTAAAGCCTGTCTTCTATCTGGCTTAACTTCGATAGGTACCTGGTATGTTGCACCACCGATACGTCTTGCCTTTACTTCGAGAACTGGCATGATATTGTTCATAGCCTCTTCGAATACTTCTAAAGCAGGTCTTTCAGTCTTTGCTGCGACTCTGTCAAATGCTCCATATACAATCTTCTGAGCTACTCCTCTCTTACCATCAAGCATAATGTTGTTGATAAGCTTAGTAACCACCTTGTTATTGTAAATAGGATCTGCTAATACATCTCTTTTCTGAGTATGTCCTTTACGTGGCACGGTTCTTCCCTCCTTAACATTGTATTGTCGTTATCATTTCGCACTAATGAACGCCTAACAGCCTCATCAGCCCTCAACTAACGACGTTTCATTAATTCATAGGTACTCACAAATTAAATTGTGTTCGGGCCGTATATCTTAAACCTGCAACCTTCGGATTAATCTAACTCCGGCACTTTTAATTTAATTGTTCGTAAATTATTGTATGCAATAATCTGCAAATATTCTGATTCACCTTGTAAATCAATCACAGACTTATGATGCTTAATTCTTTATAAATTATTTAGCATCCTTAGGTCTCTTAGCACCGTACTTAGAACGTGCCTGTCTTCTCTTTGCTACACCTGCTGTATCAAGTGTACCTCTGATGATATGATATCTTGTACCTGGTAAATCCTTAACTCTACCACCTCTGATAAGAACAACGCTATGTTCCTGAAGATTGTGGCCTTCACCTGGAATATATGAAGTAACTTCGATTCCATTAGAAAGACGTACTCTGGCGATCTTTCTAAGAGCTGAGTTAGGCTTCTTAGGTGTTGCTGTCTTAACAGCTGTACAAACACCTCTCTTCTGTGGTGCAGATACATCTGTAGCCTTCTTCTGAAGTGAGTTATATCCCTTCTGAAGAGCTGGAGCTGTAGACTTCTTAACTGTTGACTTTCTTCCCTGTCTTACTAACTGGTTAAATGTTGGCATTCCTTTTTCACCTCCCGGAATTAGAATAATGAATGGTTGCACTTAGTATAATAACTAAGAAATAAGTGTGAGCCAGCTTTATAAGCTGCCCAATCTATATTTTCGTGCATAAAAAAGAGCTTGCTTTTTCGCACGCTTAATTAGTATATATTTTAATTTAAAATTCGTCAAGTATTTTACCCAAAAAAGAATTCAAAATTTTCAAATAAAGAAAGCAAAAAATTATGCACAAATAATATATTAGTGACTTAAAAAAAGCAGGAGACTCTTCATCTCCTGCTTTCTGTTATATTTATGATGTAAAGCCTTTATCTGAATGATTACTCTTCTGTAACCTCATCTTCAGCTTCCTGTATATCAGCATCATCAGTAAAATCAAGAGTTTCCTCTCCATCCTCTGTGAAGCTTAATATCTCATCTTCTTCAAGTTCATCATAAGCTGTAGCTGTATCAAGCTCTACGTTCTGATATCTCTTCATACCAGTACCAGCTGGAATAAGCTTACCTATGATAACATTTTCCTTAAGACCGATAAGTGGATCAATCTTTCCGTTAATAGCTGCATCTGTAAGAACCTTTGTAGTTTCCTGGAATGAAGCTGCTGACATGAATGATGTTGAAGCAAGTGAAGCCTTTGTTATACCAAGGATAATAGGAGTTCCTGTAGCCTTCATCTTACCCTCTTCCTCAAGCTTTTCATTAACCTCTGTGAATTCAAGAGTATCAACCTGTGAACCAGGTAAGAAATCTGAATCTCCAGCAGAATCAATAACTATCTTCTTAAGCATCTGTCTAACAATAAGCTCGATATGCTTATCATTGATATCAACACCCTGGATACGGTAAACCTTCTGAACCTCACGAAGCATGTAATCCTGAACAGCTCTTACACCAAGAATTCTTACGATATCATGTGGATTCTCAGAACCTTCTGTGATTTCCTCACCTGTTGCAACAACCTGTCCTTCCTGAACCTTAACACGTGTATCTCTTGATACAGGGTAAGACTTTGAATTACCTTCGTCATCTGTAATAACGATATCTGTCTTCTTATCTGTCTTAGCAAAGCTTACTGTTCCACCAAACTCAGCAAGAACCGCAAGACTCTTTGGCTTTCTTGCCTCGAAAAGTTCTTCTACTCTAGGAAGACCCTGTGTAATGTTATCACCAGCAACACCACCAGTATGGAATGTTCTCATAGTAAGCTGTGTACCAGGTTCACCGATCGACTGGGCAGCGATGATACCAACTGCTTCACCAATCTGTACTGTCTGACCTGTTGCAAGGTTAGAACCATAACATTTAGCACAAACACCGATATGTGAACGGCATGTAAGGATTGTTCTTATCTTAACCTGGTTTACACCAGTCTTAATAATAGCTTCTGCTCTCTTAGGAGTTACAAGGTGGTTAGCTGCAACAACTATCTCGCCTGTAGCTGGATCCTTGATATCTTCTGCAAGATATCTTCCTGTAATACGCTCCTGTAATGGCTCAAGAATATCTTCTTTTGCATCACTTGAGTTAGTAGCTCTGTCATTGACAAATGAATATACATACATACCAGGTATAACTTTACCAACGCTGCAATCTGTCTCTCTGACAATAAGATCCTGTGAAACATCAACAAGTCGTCTTGTAAGATAACCTGAATCGGCTGTTCTAAGCGCTGTATCTGAAAGACCCTTACGGGCACCATGGGCTGAAATGAAGTACTCCAATACATCCAGACCTTCACGGAAGTTAGACTTGATTGGAAGTTCAATAGTGTGACCTGATGTATCTGCCATAAGACCACGCATACCTGCAAGCTGCTTAATCTGCTGGTTAGAACCACGGGCACCTGAATCGGCCATCATGAAGATGTTATTGTACTTATCAAGACCATCAAGAAGTGCCTTAAGCAATGTCTTATCTGTTTCCTGCCATACTCTGATTACATTCTTATATCTTTCTTCATCAGTTGAACGACCTCTGTTGTAGTTCATGTTGATTCTTTCAACCTTCTGTTCAGCATCAGCAATAAGCTGTTTCTTAACAGGTGGCACTGTCATCTCTGATATAGAAACTGTCATGGCAGCTCTTGTTGAGTACTTATAACCCATTGCCTTTATATCATCAAGAACTTCAGCAGTTGTTGTTGTACCATGAGTATTAATAACATGCTGTAAGATATCCTTTAACTGTTTCTTACCTACATGGAAGTCAACCTCAAGCTTTAAGAAGTTTTCTTCCTTGCTTCTATCTACATATCCAAGATCCTGAGGAAGAATTTCATTGAATATGAAACGTCCAAGTGTAGACTCAACTATACCTGATACTTCTTCTCCTGATGCATTTGTCTTAGACACTCTAACCTTAATCTTTGAATGAAGAGTAATAATACTATTCTCATAAGCAAGAAGCGCTTCATTAACACTCTTAAATATCTTACCTTCACCCTTAACACCAGGTCTTTCCTGTGTAAGATAGTAGATACCAAGAACCATATCCTGTGAAGGAACGGCAACCGGACCACCATCTGAAGGCTTAAGTAAGTTGTTAGGTGAAAGGAGCATAAATCTACACTCAGCCTGTGCTTCTACAGACAATGGAAGATGCACGGCCATCTGGTCACCATCGAAATCGGCATTGAATGCTGTACAAACAAGTGGATGAAGCTTAATAGCCTTACCTTCCACAAGGATAGGCTCGAATGCCTGAATACCAAGTCTGTGAAGTGTAGGAGCACGGTTAAGCATAACTGGATGCTCTTTGATAACATCTTCAAGTACATCCCATACTTCTGTTTCAAGATGTTCAACACTCTTCTTAGCTTTCTTAATATTCTCAGCAAGACCACGTCTTACTAACTCTCTCATAACGAATGGCTTGAATAACTCAATAGCCATTTCCTTAGGAAGACCACACTGATATATCTTAAGTTCTGGTCCTACTACGATAACAGAACGTCCTGAATAGTCAACTCGCTTACCAAGAAGATTCTGTCTGAAACGTCCCTGCTTACCCTTTAATAAGTCTGATAAAGACTTAAGAGCCCTGTTACCAGGTCCTGTTACAGGACGTCCATTTCTACGTCCATTATCTATAAGTGCATCAACAGCTTCCTGAAGCATTCTCTTTTCGTTACGGACAATGATTTCAGGAGCGCCAAGTTCCATAAGTCTTGCAAGACGGTTATTTCTGTTTATGATTCTTCTATAAAGATCATTAAGATCTGATGTTGCGAATCTTCCACCCTCTAACTGTACCATTGGTCTTAAGTCTGGAGGAATAACTGGAATTTCAGTAAGGATCATCCACTCTGGCTTTGTACCAGCAGCGATAAATGCATCCATAACTTCGATTCTCTTAATAAGTCTTGCAGCCTTCTGTGAAGTAGTAGTAGCAAGCTCTTCCTTAAGCTTTGCCACTTCTTCTTCAAGATTAACGCTTCTAAGAAGCTCTAAAATAGCCTCAGCACCCATTCCAACTCTGAATGTGTTACCATACTGGTCATAAAGATCTCTGTACTCTGTTTCAGTAAGAATCTTCTTGAATGGAATATCTGTTTCACCTGGATCAATCACGATATAAGAAGCAAAGTAAAGAACCTTTTCAAGATTCTTAGGTCCTATATCAAGGATAAGGTCCATACGGCTAGGGATTCCCTTAAAATACCAGATATGTGAAACTGGAGCAGCAAGGTGAATATGTCCCATACGATCTCTACGGACACTTGCCTTAGTAACCTCAACACCACACTTATCACATATGATGCCTTTATCCTTAATCTTCTTATACTTACCGCAATGACACTCCCAGTCTTTGCTAGGTCCGAATATTCTTTCACAGAACAGACCATCTCTTTCTGGCTTTAAAGTTCTGTAGTTAATAGTCTCAGGCTTAGTTACCTCGCCATGAGACCACTCTAAAATACTCTCAGGAGAAGCAAGCTTTATCTGAATTTTATCAAATTTCATTGATTTATTTGACTTAATCTCTTCTGCCATTATAGTGCTCCCTTCTATTATTCTTCTCTATTTCCGTCACCGTAATCATCAAAATCATCATCAAAGCCGTCAAGATCGAAATCGTCATCATCATCTGATCCGAGTTCTTCCATAGTAGCTTCACCATCATCACCCTGCTTTTCTGCATGGTAACCGGCATTCTTTAATTCATTTTCCTCATCACGGCTGTTTCTCTTATAACCACCATCATCAAGAACCTTCTTGAAGTCTGTAACCTCATACTCTGAACTTTCAAGAAGCTGGACTTCGTTGTTATCCTGATCAAGAACTCTTACATCAAGTGCAAGAGACTGAAGTTCCTTAAGAAGAACCTTGAATGATTCAGGAATACCTGGTTCAGGGATATTCTCACCTTTAATAATAGCTTCATATGTCTTAACACGGCCAACAACATCATCAGACTTAACTGTAAGGATTTCCTGAAGTGTATATGATGCACCATACGCCTCAAGAGCCCAAACTTCCATCTCACCGAATCTCTGTCCACCGAACTGTGCTTTACCACCAAGTGGCTGCTGTGTTACAAGTGAGTAAGGACCAGTTGAACGTGCATGGATCTTATCATCAACAAGGTGATGGAGCTTTAAGTAGTGCATGAATCCAATAGTAACTGGACTATCAAAGTACTCACCAGTTCTACCATCACGAAGTCTTACCTTACCATCTCTTCCGATAGGAACACCCTTCCACTCTGCTCTGTGAGCTCTGTTATCTGAAAGGAACTCAAATACATCATCTCTTAAAAGATCCTTATATTCAGCTGTAAATGTAGTCATATCTGCTGGATACTCTTCACCTGCAGCCTCTGCTTCAGCCTTTCCTTTGCAAGCTCATCATCATCAAAAGGATGGTTAGCATAAGAATTAGCCATATCAAGTGTATCCATAATATCATTTTCGTTAGCACCATCAAAGATAGGTGTTGCTACGTTAAAGCCTAATACCTTTGCCGCAAGACTTAAATGAATCTCAAGGACCTGTCCGATATTCATACGTGAAGGCACACCCAGTGGGTTAAGTACTATATCAAGTGGACGTCCCGTTTTGGAAGGAATGGCATATCTTCTACTGGAAGTACTCTTGAAACGACACCCTTGTTACCATGACGTCCAGCCATCTTATCACCAACAGAAATCTTTCTCTTCTGTGCAATGTAGATACGGACATTCTTGTTAACACCAGGAGCCAATTCATCTCCATTCTCTCTTGTAAATACCTTAACGCCTACTACGATACCATAAGCACCATGAGGAACCTTAAGTGAAGTATCTCTTACCTCTCTTGCCTTCTCACCGAAGATAGCTCTAAGAAGTCTTTCTTCAGCTGTAAGCTCTGTTTCTCCCTTTGGAGTAACCTTACCAACAAGGATATCACCGGCTCTTACCTCGGCACCTATACGGATAATACCATCTTCATCAAGATTCTTGACAGCATCAGAACCTGTTGAAGGAAGATCTCTTGTGATTTCTTCTGGTCCTAACTTAGTATCTCTTGCTTCTGTATCATATTCTTCTATATGGATAGATGTATATACATCATCTCTTACTAATCTTTCACTAAGAAGAACAGCATCCTCGTAGTTGTAACCTTCCCATGTCATGAAACCGATAAGAGGGTTCTTACCAAGTGCTATTTCTCCGTTAGATGTTGATGGACCATCAGCGATAACATCTCCTGCCTTAACCTCATCACCCTTGAAAACAATAGGTCTCTGGTTATAACAGTTACTCTGGTTACTTCTTGAGAACTTAGTAAGCTTGTACTCATGAACCTTACCGCTTGTCTCTCTTACAAGAATCCTGTTAGATTCAGAAGAAAGAACAACACCATCTTCTTCTGCAACAACACACACACCTGAGTCGCATGCTGTCTTGTTTTCAATACCTGTACCTATTACTGGAGCCTCTGTCATAAGAAGAGGTACTGCCTGACGCTGCATGTTAGAACCCATGAGGGCACGTGTACAGTCATCATTCTGAAGGAAAGGTATCATAGATGTAGCTACTGAGAATACCATCTTAGGAGATACATCCATAAGATCAATCATGCTCTTATCAAACTCAGATGTTTCTTCTCTGTAACGTCCAGATACTGAATTCTTAACGAAATATCCATTTTCATCAATCTCAGCATTAGCCTGTGCTACATGGTAATCATCTTCCTCATCAGCTGTAAAGTAACGTACATCATCAGTTACTCTTGGATTCTTAGGGTCTGACTTATCTATTATACGATAAGGAGCTTCTACGAAACCATATTCATTGATTCTTGCATATGATGCAAGAGAGTTGATAAGTCCGATGTTAGGACCTTCTGGTGTCTCGATAGGACACATTCTTCCATAGTGTGTATAATGTACATCTCGAACCTCGAAACCTGCTCGATCTCTTGAAAGACCACCAGGACCAAGTGCTGAAAGACGTCTCTTATGTGTAATCTCAGATAATGGATTGTTCTGATCCATGAACTGAGAAAGCTGCGAACTACCAAAGAACTCCTTGATAGCTGCTGTTACAGGCTTGATATTTATAAGTGACTGTGGAGATATACCACTTAAATCCTGAGTTGACATTCTTTCACGTACAACTCTTTCCATTCTTGAAATACCGATTCTGAACTGATTCTGTAAAAGTTCACCTACGGCTCTTATACGTCTGTTACCAAGGTGATCGATATCATCCTTAGTTCCAATACCATATTCAAGATGCATATTGTAGTTGATAGATGCAAGTATATCTTCAACTGTAATATGCTTTGGAATAAGATCTGCCACATTCTTTTCTATAGCATCCCTGATATCCTCAGGTGATTCATTATCTGCTAATATCTGTGAAAGAACTGGATAATAAACATACTCGTTAACACCAAGTTCCTTAGCTTCTTCCTCTGTAATATCTACCCATTTAGTAATATCTACTGCAAGGTTAGATAATATCTTAACTACTCTTTCACGTACTGAACCATCAGCTGCCTTTAACTCTGCCTTTAAGAACACAGCAGGTACAGCAGCATTCTGGATCTGTTCTGCAGTTTCTCTTGTAAGCTTATCGCCTGCATTAGCAATAATCTCACCGTTGCCATCAACTACATCTTCTGCAAGAACATGTCCAGCAATCCTGTTTCTGAAAGAAAGCTTCTTATTAAACTTATAACGGCCTACTCTTGCAAGGTCATATCTTCTAGGATCAAAGAACATGCCTGAGATAAGTGCTTCAGCACTATCTACTGACAAAGGTTCCCCTGGTCTTAACTTCTTATAAAGTTCAAGCACACCTTCCTGATAGTTAGTAGAAGTATCCTTCTCCATAGTTGCAAGAAGCTTAGGCTCCTCACCAAATATGTCAATAATCTCTGCATTAGTTCCAAAACCAAGTGCTCTTATAAGAACTGTTATAGGAACCTTCTTGTTACGGTCAACCTTAACATAGAACACGTCGTTAGCATCTGTTTCATACTCTAACCATGCACCTCTGTTAGGAATAACAGTAGAACTATACAGGAATATCTTTCCATACTTATCTTTCTGTATATCATAGTAAATACCAGGTGAACGTACCAGCTGGCTGACTATAACTCGTTCTGCACCGTTAATTACAAATGTACCGGTCTTAGTCATCAAAGGAAGGTCACCCATGAAGATTTCATGCTCGCTGATATCTTCATTCTCTTTGTTATGAAGTCTTACACGTACCTTGAGTGGAGCTGCATATGTAGCATCTCTTTCCTTACACTCTTCTATAGAGTACTTTCTCTCCTCTTCACATAATGCAAAATCAACGAATTCAAGACTGAGCCTTCCGTTGTAATCTGCAATTGGAGAGATGTCGTTAAAGACCTCTTTTAAGCCTTCATTTAAAAACCACTGGTAAGAATCTTTTTGCACCTCAATAAGGTTAGGCATCTCAAGAACTTCCTTCTGTCTTGAGAAACTCATACGCATCGCTTTGCCTGACTTTACTGGACGTATTCTGTTTTTTCTCCATTGACGTTTCACCCCTTAGTTTTCTTTACATTAATTTATTACATTATAGATATGTGTACAAAAAACTATGCACACCATACCATAATAGTGCATTATCCATAATAGCAAAAAAAAGTCCCAGCTGTCAATAAAACAACTGGAACTTTTTCACATTTATTATAATATACCAAATATAACTCAAAAAATCAAGTGTTTTTTCATCATATTGCCATATTAAAGTTGTAATCCTCTGGTTTTAAATTACTTAAGAGTAACCTTAGCGCCTTCAGCTTCAAGCTTCTTCTGGATTTCTTCAGCTTCTTCCTTAGAAGCAGCTTCCTTAATAACCTTAGGAGCGCCATCAACAACTTCCTTAGCTTCCTTTAAGCCAAGACCTGTGATTTCACGAACAGCCTTGATAACCTTAACCTTGTTAGCACCAGCTTCTGTAAGCTCAACGTCGAATTCTGTCTTTTCTTCAGCTGCAGCGCCTGCACCTGCACCTGCTGCTACAACAACACCTGCTGCTGCAGAAACACCAAATTCTTCTTCACATGCTTTAACTAAATCGTTTAATTCTAATACTGATAAACCCTTAATAACTTCGATAATTTCCTGTGTAGTCATTATTATAATCTCCTTTTTATAGTCTTTAATTAAGTTTCGTAGTCTGTCTGATAAGTTTCAGGCAGCCTCGTCGATAATCGTTTTATGCTGCGATATTATGCAACCTCTTCGTTCTTCTCAGCGATCTGCTTAATAACGCGGGCAAAGTTTGTAATAGGTGACTGGATGCTTCCAAGGAACTTAGCAAGAAGTTCATCTCTTGAAGGAATGCTTGCGATAGCTGCGATTCCTGTAGCATCATAGTAAGTACCTTCAACAACACCACACTTAAGTTCAAGTGCTTCTGCTGTCTTAGCAAAGTTAGCTAAAACTCTTGCTGGAGCTGTAGCATCATCCTTGCAGATTGCAATAGCGTTAGGTCCTTCAAGAACCTCTGTCATTGGTTCGAACTCTGTACCTGCGATTGCTCTCTTTACTAAAGTATTCTTATAAACCTTGTAAACGACACCAGCTTCTCTTAACTGCTTACGAAGCTGTGTATCCTGCTCAACAGTTAAGCCACGGTAGTCAACTACCACAACGCCCTGAGCGCCTTCTAAGCTTGCTTTGATTTCGTCTACAATAGGCTGCTTAAGTTCTACTTTTGCCATGAATATTTACCTCCTGTTAGATTAGTATCTGTTTCCAGATAATATTCTGCCCAGACGTACAATGTATCAGGCTATCAAAAAAGCCCTCCTGCCGCTATGACAGAAGGACTGAATAAACTGATAAATATATTCTAAAGTCTTATCATCAGTCTGTACTTCCAGACTGACACACTTTAAAATACAAGTCTGTCCTCGGTAGGCGTATTACCTTTAACCCTTTCGGGACCTGCTGTCTTAGGCAAAATGTGAAATATAGCTTTCACTTTGTATGCGAATAACCACACACAGCTGATAGTATACTATCATAATATATAGGTTGTCAACCATTTTTACAAAATATGTTTTAATAATATTGCAAAATCAATCTTTCGCATCAATATTCCTTGTTAACTACAAGAAACAACATATTAGCCAACATACTTAGCTGTGCTAACCTTAACACCAGGTCCCATAGTAGCTGTAAGAACAACACTCTTTAAATACTGACCCTTAAGTGAAGATGGCTTAGCCTTAACGATTGCATCCATAATAGCCTGGAAGTTGTCTGATAACTGCTCCTCTGTGAATGAAGCCTTACCAATTGGCACGTGAATGATATTAGTCTTATCAAGTCTGTATTCGATCTTACCAGCCTTAATATCATTAACAGCTTTTGTTACGTCCATAGTAACTGTACCAGCCTTAGGGTTTGGCATTAAGCCCTTAGGTCCGAGTACACGTCCGAGACGACCAACAACGCCCATCATATCAGGTGTAGCAACAACTACATCAAAATCAAACCAGTTGTCATTCTGGATCTTAGGAATAAGTTCCTCGCCACCAACGAAATCTGCACCAGCTGCTTCAGCTTCATCAGCCTTAGCGCCCTTAGCAAATACTAAAACCTTAACAGTCTTACCTGTTCCGTGTGGAAGAACAACAGCTCCTCTGATCTGCTGCTCAGCGTGACGTCCATCACAACCTGTTCTGATATGAGCTTCGATAGTCTCATCGAACTTTGCAACTGCACTCTTCTTTACTAAAGAAACTGCGTCAGCTGCTTCATATAATGTCTGGCGGTCAATATTCTTGGCTGCCTCTACGTATTTCTTTCCTCTTTTCATTATAAACCTCCTAGTGGTGTTATCGGAAGGATTCTATCTTTCCTCCCACATATTGAACAATCCCGGAAAAATTATAGGATTAATCTGTCCGCATGTTCTTCTATGAAATCTCTAATAATCAATTGAAAGTAATTAATCATTAATAATCAATTACAGTAGTTACAGATACATATAGAATTAGTCTTCTACAACGATACCCATACTCTTAGCAGTACCTTCGATCATAGATGTAGCTGCTTCGATAGTAGCTGCATTAAGATCTGGCATCTTAAGTTCAGCGATCTTCTGAACTTCAGCTCTCTTGATTGTAGCAACCTTAGTCTTGTTAGGAACACCTGAACCTGACTTAATGTTGCAAGCCTTCTTAAGAAGAACTGCAGCAGGTGGAGTCTTTGTGATGAAGCTGAAGCTTCTATCAGCATAAACTGTAATAACTACAGGGATGATTAAGTCACCCTGATCTGCTGTCTTTGCATTAAACTGCTTTGTAAATTCTACAATGTTAACACCGTGCTGACCAAGTGCTGGACCAACTGGTGGAGCCTGGTGTAGCCTTGCCGGCAGGAATCTGTAATTTAATATAACCTGTTACTTTCTTTGCCATTGTGGCACCTCCTAATTATAAATGTGGTTTATGGCGGCTATTAAGCCTCCCACAGGCAGTCAAAACAACTGATGTCAGGCCTTTATATGCAGCCCGTACAGCTTTTGATCACCTTGATTACAGTACCTTCACATCTGTGAAGTCAACTTCGACCGGTGTTTCACGACCGAACATTTCAACATTAATAGTGACACACTGCTTGCCCTCATTAATGCTTGTGATCTGACCAACTGTATTCTCCCAGGCACCTGAAAGAATCTGAATCTGATCACCCACTTTACCAGCGAACTCAACCACTGGCTTAGATTCTTCAACTGAACCATTCTCATCATCGATTCCGAATGATTTAACTTCAGCTGGAGATAATGGCACTGGCTTAGATCCAGGACCAACAAACCCCGTTACACCTCTGGTATTTCTGACAACATACCAGCTGTCATCATTCATAACCATCTTAACAAATACATAGCCAGGGAATATCTTTCTCTCAACTGTCTTTGGCTTGCCGTTGTTTACTTCAACTACTGTTTCAACCGGCACAAGCACATCAAAGATCTGATCCTGAAGATTTCTGTTCTCAACTGTCTTTAAGATATTAACTCTTACATTATTCTCATAGCCAGAATACGTATGAGCCACATACCATTTTGCTTCGTCCATCTGATCACCTTTTCCTTACTTTACAATGAATTCAATTCCAAAGCGAACAATCAAGTCCACAACTGAAATAATTACACCTAATAATACGGATACAACCAATACAGCGATGGTTTCCTTTGTAAGTGACTTCTGGTCTGGCCAAATGATCTTAGAGAACTCTGCCTTAAGTCCCTTGAACCAGCTCTTTTTCTGTTTCTTTGTCTTAACAGCTTCACTCATCTTAATACCTCACTGATACTAATTACTTTGTTTCCTTGTGTAATGTGTGTGACTTACAGAACTTGCAATACTTCTTAGTTTCCATTCTGTCTGGATGGGCTTTCTTTTCCTTAGTCATGTTGTAATTGCGCTGTTTACACTCTGTACATGCCAATGTTATCTTTACTCGCACAACTTCCACCTCCAATTATTTATTTTGCAGGTGTTATTAACACCAATTGGTTTTTTCTTATATCCTGTACCGTTGGGTCAGTTCAGGGCATAAAAAAAAGACCGCTTCCATAGCCAGCCTAATATATCACATTATTTATCAATCCGTCAACCCATTTGTTATTAATTTTATAACTTTTATTTCTTTTATTATATTTTATCTATTATATTTATCTACATTGTATTTGTTTGCATTATATTAAAATTATGTTTTCATTGTTATATTCATTCATACTTATATTGTAACAATCATAGTGATGTCAATGCCTTATAAATCAAAATTTCATCTACAAAATTTTCTTATCAAAATATTACTATAAAATGATTGCAAAATCAACATTATGCTTATAAAATAAGAATATGGCAACATTGTGCATTATTATAAACAATGTTATAATATGTGTGTTAAAAGCAAATTTACCACCCAGCATGTATCAATGTATCCAGTCGATATTTTTTATGGAAATGGATTTCCTGATAATTATATATTTGTTATACGTACCGATACATATTAATATAGCACTGTTTCTATTTAATATATTTAATAATTATTTACATTAATAATTATTTATATAACTATAATCTTTTTTAACAGTGCTGCCCACTACAGATATAATACAGATTGATTATACAGACAAGGAGGTGACTGTTATGATCAGTAGTGTATATAGCTACTACCTGTCCCAGTACGGACACAGGATGAATTCCAAGTATGATACCCATACAAGATCCCAGCTTAAAAACACATACAGCAAGGTTGTAAAGATTAACAGCCAGACCCCTGTATACAAGCTTGACTTATCGAGTGCTGCCCAGAAATATGCAATAGACCTTAAGGAAAACGCACGTGCTCTTGAGAATATAACCCAGGACTTATCAGACAGCTCAAACGGTGAGATGACATTTAAAAAATCTGCTGTGTCAAGCAATTCTGATGCTGTATCAGCACAGTACATCGGAGATTCGAGCCTTGCCTCAGATGATGAATCATTTGACATAAATGTAAAGCAGCTTGCAGCATCCCAGATTAATACCGGCAACTATCTGCATCCTCGCTCCAGACTTGTAAAAGAAGGTGATTATTCCTTTGATCTGTCTATTAATAATGTAACTTATGAATTCCAGTTTAGTGTGGAGAGCAGTGAAACCTTAAACAACATACAGAATAAGCTTGCAAGGCTTATAAACAGATCAAACATCGGACTTACTGCAACTATCAAGGAAGACAGTCTTGGCAACACAGCCATAAACATAGAGTCCGAAGCAACCGGAATCAGCGGTTCCTCACCTGTTATATTCAAGATTGAACCAAGCCAGAACAGCGATAAGACTGATGTATCTGCCAACGCTGCATTGATAAGCACTCTTGGACTTGACCGTGTTGCACAATATCCTTCAAACGCAATATTTAACATAAACGATGAAGAACGTTCTTCCATGAATAACCTTGTAACAATCAACAAGTCATATGCACTTGAACTTTCAGAGGTTACAGATAATCCAGTAACTATCAGTCTCAAAGCTGATGCTGATTCAATAGCAGAAAGTATTAATGAACTGGTATCAGGATATAACAATCTTATATCTGCTGCCAACGACAAAGCCAACAATCAGTTCCAGGGTACAGAACGCCTTCACAAAGAAATAACTGCTATAGCACGTTCACACAAAAAACAGCTTGAAAGCAA
>ENA-OQOA01000583-OQOA01000583.1-human-gut-metagenome-genome-assembly--contig:-NODE-583-length-15116-cov-3.285343_pt1 | contig 15116 bp, 17 predicted proteins | sample MGYA00242633_ERZ504888 | MGnify/ENA primary metagenome ERZ504888 (study PRJEB26092, sample SAMD00036372) | human gut metagenome | host: Homo sapiens | study: EMG produced TPA metagenomics assembly of... | reverse complement strand
AGTTTCAATTGAGAATTGCAACGAAGATGTTAAGCCTTTCCACGATATCTGTATGGCAGAAAACATAGTATTCCTTGAAGTATTAAAGAATCTTGATAAGCTTTCACAGGATACATTCTTCATGTCATATTCACCACTTCCAATCTATGGATTAGATTCATGCCCTATCAGAGCATATGCAATCGAAGGACTTGCTGAATTTACAAGATAATATAGAAAAGCGTTACTGTTGATAATCAGCCGGTAAGTCTGTAAAAGCTGATGACTATGATTATTATAGAGGTTTTTAAACAGGTGATAATATTACCGGCTGGATTTTAAAGTATGCTATATATAAAGTATATTGTATAATAAAAAGAATTACGGTTCAGAAATGGAGGATAGTGTGAAAAATAAGATTTTTCACACGCAAGATTTGTACTTCGCACAAACTTGAGATGCGCAAAGAAGCAGCGCAAGAATGGAGGATCACTATGAAGATAGCAGTACTTGGAGCTGGTGCTATGGGTTCTATATATGGAGGCCATCTTTCAATAAACAATGATGTTTATATGATAGATAAGAAGGAAGAGCTTGTTGAAAAGATTAATGCAGATGGATTGAAGCTATATGAGAATGATAAAGATGTCATATATCATCCAAAGGCATTACTTAGCAGCGAAGGAATAGGTGAGGTTGATCTTGTTATTATATTTGTCAAAGCATTATATTCAAGAGCAGCTCTTATGGAAAATAGGGCTATAATCGGTGATAATACTTATGTTTTAACTCTTCAGAATGGTGCCGGACATGAAGATATTATTGAAGAGTTTGTTCCTAAGGAAAGAATTATTATAGGAACAACAGAAGATAATGGAGCTATTCTTGATAACGGATATGTAAGAAGAGGCGGTAAGGGTAAGACTAATATTGGCATGCTTGTAGAAGATAAGAAGGGTATGCTTGATAAAGTAAAGGAATGTTTTGATGGATGTGGTTTTGATACACACATTTACAGTAACATACAGCAGCTTATATGGGATAAGCTTTTTACGAATGTCTCACTTAGTGCATTAACAGGAGTGCTTCAGGTGCCTATCGGCTTCATCGCAGAGGATGAATATGCCTGGAATATGACAGTTACACTTATAAAAGAAGCAATGCAGGTAGCAAAGGCTATGGGACTTGAGTTTGATGAAGATGAGATGATTGAGAGAGTAAGAAATACATCTATCAACTCGCCAGAAGGAAGGACTTCTATATATGCAGACTTAAAGGCTGGCAGACTTACAGAGGTTAATACAATAAGTGGTGCAGTTGTGAAGGCAGGAGACAGACTTGGAATTCCGGTTCCTTCGCATAAAATGATAGTTAATATGGTTCATGCTATGGAGAATAAAAGTAAAAACAATGTCCAGTAAATAAGCATTTAAAGAGTCATTACTGGATTGAATACTGAATTAAATACGAAATGTCTGCATGTGAAAGGCAGACAGAAGGGAGCAGAGATGATATTTTCATCAATTCACACACAGGATGATTATTCTAATTATCCAAAGGCAGTACAGAGAGCTATAGAATATTTAAAGAGCAATGATTTTACTAAAATGCAAACAGGTGTATATGAAATAGAAGGTAAACTGTTATATGCACAGGTATTCGATGCTATGACAGAACCAGTAAGTGATAGAAAACCAGAGGTTCACGAAAAGTACTTAGATGTCCAGTTCCTTGTAACAGGAAGAGAAAAGTTAGGTTTTACACCAGATACAGGAAATTATGAGGTGGATGAAAGATTCGATGAAAGAGATCTTATATTCTACAAGAAAGTAGAAAATGAAGGCTTTAATCACCTCAACGCCAGGATGTTTCTGTGTATTCTTTCCAACAGATGTACACAGACCACAGGTTGCAGATGGAGAACCTATGGAAGTAAGAAAGGTTGTAGTCAAGGTAAGCTTAGAGCTTTTAAAGTAATCAGGCAGATGCATTAGAGCAAAGCTGTCAGTTGTTTATCAGGGTTTATGACTGACGGTTGAAATGTATCAGATATGGAGGAATTTATGGGCAAGAAAATAATAGCATTAGTATTATGCATAACAATGCTGGCCAGTCTTACACTTACAGGATGTTCAACTGACAGTGCAGACGGTCAGGAAGTAAAGATTATAAGAGTAGCATTTAACCAAAATGAGAATCATCCACAGTATAAAGCTATGAAGGAACTTGGTGAAAAGTTCGAAAAGGCGACTAATGGAAGATACAAGATGACTATATATGCCAATGGTGTACTTGGCGAGCAGGGTTCCATGGCAGAGTTTATAAGAACAGGAGCTCTTGATATGGCTATCGTACCCTGTTCAGTTCCAGAAGGATATGATTCTGATTTTGCTATCGTAGGTGCCCCTTATCTTTATAAGGATATGGATCACTTAAGAAGAGCAACAGAAGCTGGTGTGTTTACAGATCTTTTTAAGTCAACAAGAAAGTATAATTTTGAGGTTCTTACAATATATACAGCTGGTGAGAGAAATATATATGCAGCCAAGCCTATCAACTCAGCAGAGGATCTTAAGGGCATGATCGTCAGAGTTAATGATAGTACAACATATCTTAACATGGTTAAGTATATGGGTGGTACAGGTACAGCAATGTCTCAGTCAGAGGTATATACAGCACTTCAGCAGGGCGTTATAGATGCAGGTGAAAACAGTGAACTTGTATATTCAGATTTCAAGCATTATGAAGTGGCTAAGTATTATTCATATACAAGACATATTGTACATCCAGATGTAGTAGTAGCAAGTACTAACTTCCTTGATAGTTTATCAGCAGAGGATAGAAAAATATTCGACCAGCTTGTCATGGAATCAACAGATTATGAGTTTGATACATTTAAGGATGCTGTCGAAAAGGGCAAGGAAGAAGCAGAAGCCAATGGAGCAATCTTTGTATATCCTGATACTAACGAATTCAGGGAAAAATGTCAGCCATTACTTGATAGTATCGCTAACCAGTCAGATATGACAAAGGATATATATAATAATGTAGAAGCTCTACGTAATCAGGATTAATGAGGAGGTGTACTTATATGAAAATAGTTAAGAATATACTAGATAAGATAACTTCGTATGCAAGCGTATTCATATTTATTATGATGGTGCTTATGGTAACTTACCAGGTAGTTGCAAGATATATCTTCTCTTCACCAAGCAGTGTGACAGAGATTCTTACAAGATATTCATTCGTATGGTTGATAATTATATCTGCAACTTATATGTTTGGACAGAGAGAACATATCAATATAGCAGTTTTAAAGGATAAGCTTCCAGGAAAAGCAAAGACAGTGGTAAACATTATAATTGAGTGTGTAACTATAGTGTTTGCAGGACTTATAATGGTATTCGGCGGCTTCAAGATTACACAGATGAATTTCGTACAGTACGATTCAATCTTACATATTCCAACAGGTATTATATATTCTATAATTCCAATATGTGGCGTAATCATTATATTCTACAGCATATATAATATCGGTCTTGAGCTTAAGAAGAAGGCAGAATAGGAGGTAAATATGAGTATAGCATTACAGGTAGCCTTAGTAATGGTTACAATACTGGTAGTACTGCTTGTTATCGGTGCTCCAATCGGTGTAGCCATAGGTATGTCATCAGCAGTTTCAATGATATGTATGATTCCAGCAGATGTTTCTTTTGCAACATCAGCACAGAGAATATTCGCGGGTTCTAACTCGTTTTCACTTATAGCTATTCCATTTTTCATTCTTGCAGGTAACATAATGAATAATGGTGGTATAGCACAGAGACTTGTAAACTGTGCAAAGGTGATTAGTGGACGTATGCCTGGTGCACTTGCACAGTCAAACGTAGTAGCTAATATGTTATTCGGAGCAATCTCAGGCTCAGGTGCAGCAGCAGCCGCTGCCATGGGTGGTACAATCGGACCACTTGAAGAAAAGGAAGGATATGATAAGAACTATAGTACAGCAGTTAACGTAGCATCTGCTCCAGTAGGTATGCTTATCCCACCAAGTAACACTATGATCGTTTATTCAAGCGTTGCAGGCAGTGTTTCTATAGCAGCACTTTTTATGGCAGGTTATATTCCAGGTATTCTCTGGGGTGGTGCAGTTATGGTGCTTGCAGGTATCATGGCTAAGAAGCGTGGATATCAGGCAGAATCAAGAGTTCCACTTAATGTTGCTCTTAAGACTTTATGGCAGGCAATACCAAGTCTTTTACTTATCGTAATCGTAATCGGAGGTATCCTTGGAGGTATCTTTACAGCAACAGAGGGTTCTGCTATTGCAGTAGTGTATGCAACGGTATTATCACTTATATACAGAGCATTTAAGATTAAGGATATTCCTAGAATTGTCCTTGAAGCAGCTAAGACAACAGGTATTATCACATTCATGATTGGTCTTTCATCTATTATGTCATGGGCTATGGCATTTACAGGAATTCCAGATATGATAGCTAAGGCAATACTTGGTCTTACAACTAACAAGTTCCTTATATTACTTCTTATAAATGTATTATTACTTGTAGTTGGTACATTTATGGATGTAACACCAGCGATACTGATATTTACACCTATCCTTTTACCAATCTGTAAGTCACTTGGCATGGATGCTATCCACTTTGGTATATTACTATGCTTCAACTTATCTATTGGTACAATAACACCTCCTGTAGGTACAATCCTCTTTACAGGCTGCCGTGTTGGTGGAACGACAATCGAGAGCGTTATAAAGACACTGCTTCCTTACTTCGGAGTAATCCTTATAGCATTGTTACTTGTAACATATATTCCTCAGATATCAATGTTCCTTCCACATATACTTGGTCTTGTATAGTGCTGGATAATGATTATCAGATAAAGTTGATTTGTTCACCTGGTACAAATGTGAATCACATCACATTTATATAAACTTTTTTCCTAATATAAAACACCATGACAGTTGAAAGGCTTTCATGGTGTTTTTGTAGTTGGATTGATTTTCATGTAATTGATTATGATGTGTAGATAGTTATATAATATAGTACTTATGTACTAAAAAAAAGACAAATAAAAGATGAAAAAATCTGTAGTTGATATATAAAATAAAAAAATTTGGTGGTGTAAAAATAGTGCAGGTTGTATTCTTAAATAAAAATATGAGGCATTTTTTGTGTAAGATTAACATAGAGTATGGCGAAGGAAAAGATGGCGGTTTATTGAAAATGATATGAACTGCCATCTTTTTATGCCTTAATTTAAATATATAAAGTAGCCGGAATTATATAAATCTTACTATGAAAAGCTTATGCTGATTTATGTATATAATATAAATATTAACGTGAGTTTAACTGGAAATTTCACGTTGATTTAACTGGAAATTTTACGTTGATTTAAGTTGACATATAAATGACCAGATTATAAAATGAAAAAGTTGAATAAGCATGAAAATGCTTATATAAAATTAAAAAGTGAGGTGACGATAATGGACGGGCATGATAGTCCTCGAATAGGAAGCAATGACATAGATTATAAGCCGACAAAGCTATTGTCTGCGTTTCTAAAAGGGACGTGTGCAATAGTCTGTTAAAGTTACCTGTTTTCTAATCTTTGTCATTGTTCTTTTAACATTTTAATAGTGAAAGGAGAATAATGATGAATAAGATTCTATCTAATGTAGTTATTCATAAGGATTATAGCAAAGATATAGTAAGAATCCTTAAAAGTAACAGATCTGATGAGGTAATCCGTAAAAAATTATCGAAATATCATGAGAATGATATAGCTGATGCAGTAAAACTACTAGATAAAGATACCAGAATTCGTCTTTATAAGATTCTTGGTGTTGAGTGGACTGCAGAGGTGTTCTCATATCTGGAGGATACACCAGAGTATATAGAAGAACTGTCTGTGGATGAGGCTGCAGATGTCCTTGAAAAGATGGATGCAGATGATGCTGTAGATATCCTTGATAATGTGTCAGAGGAAGAAAGACAGGCTCTGATATCACATATGGAGAAAGATGCCAAGGAAGATGTATGTCTGATTTATTCATATAATGATGATGAGATTGGTAGTAAGATGACTACTAACTTTATATGTATAAACAACAGGCAGACTATAAAGGGTGCAATGAAAGAACTTGTATCACAGGCAGAAGAAAACGATAATGTAAATACAATATATGTTGTTGATGACAACAATATATATTATGGAGCAATAGATTTAAAGGATCTTATTGTTGCAAGGGAGTATCAGAAGCTTGAAGATATAATCAGTACATCTTATCCATATGTATATGCTCATGAAAGATGAGTGAATGTATCGAAGACTTAAAGGATTACAGTGAAGATTCAATTCCAGTATTAAACAAAGATAAAGAAATAATAGGTGTTATCACATCTTCTGATATAGTAGAAGCTGTTGATGAAGAGATGAGTGATGATTATGCAAAGCTTGCTGGTTTAACTGAGGAAAATGACCTTACAGAGGGGCTTTTTGCCAGTATGAAAAAACGACTTCCATGGCTTATATTATTACTTTTTTTAGGCATGGGAGTATCATCAGTAGTAGGTATATTTGAAAATGTAGTATCACAGCTTGCAATTATAGTATGCTTCCAGTCACTTATACTTGATATGGCAGGTAATGTAGGAACACAGTCACTTGCTGTTACAATCAGGGTGCTTATGGATGAAAATATATCAGCTAAACAGAAGTTAGAGTTTGTCTTAAAGGAAATGCGTATAGGCTTTGCTAATGGTCTGTTGTTAGGCTCTATGGCATTCGTATTGCTTGGCATATATATTATGGTTGTAAAAGGCAAGCCATGGCACTACGCATTCGCTATATCAGGCTGTGTTGGCGTATCACTACTGCTGGCTATGCTCATATCCAGCCTTATAGGAGTGCTTACACCTATGTTTTTCCATAAGATAAAGATAGATCCTGCAGTAGCTTCAGGACCACTTATAACAACTATCAATGACCTTGTTGCAGTTGTTACATATTATGGATTGGCTGCAGTTGTGCTTATAGGAATGCTGCATATAACGGGATAATAACCTCTTAAACTAATGCCGTCTATATCGTTAAATGCAATTAAGTTTTTAAATATTTGTAACAGATATGTGAATGATGGTATATAATTAAGAAGAAATTAGAATAGCAACTATAGAAGCTAAGGAAAGGAAGATTACTATGAGTGATGTGTTGGAAATGATTAAGACAAGAAGAAGCGTAAGAAAGTATAAAAGTGACATGGTTCCTGCAGATGTAATAGATAAGATAGTTGAAGCTGGAACTTATGCAGCTACAGGTAAGAACAGGCAGTCACCTGTTATACTCGCTGTTACCGATAAGGAACTTAGAGATAAGCTTTCTAAGATGAATGCAGCATTTATGGGTAAACCAGAAGACTTTGATCCATTTTATGGTGCACCGGTTGTACTTGTTGTTCTGGCTGATAAGAGTGTGCCTACATACGTATATGATGGTTCTTTAGTTATGGGTAATCTTATGCTTGAAGCACATGCACTTGGCATAGATAGCTGCTGGATACATAGAGCTAAGGAAGAGTTTGAAAGTGCAGAGGGTAAAGAGATACTTAAATCACTTGGCATAGAAGGCGATTATGAAGGAATCGGACATTGCATACTTGGATATGCAGATGGAGATAAGCCACAGTGCAAGCCAAGAAAGGATAACTGGGTGTATAGAGTGTAATGCTGTATAAATCAGTTATATACATATGCCTTGGATACAACAAGGCATATAGAAGGCTGTAGAACTAAAGTGAAGATAAATGATAAAGAAGGAGCAAATAAGAATGGTTAAACATGTTATATTGTGGAAATTAAGGAAGAGCTTACAGATACAGAAAAGGAAGAAGTAAAGAAAGGTATTAAGGAAGGCCTTGAAGGACTTGCAGGTAAGATTCCTGGTATGGTAGAAGTTAAGGTTAATATTAACGGCTTACCAACATCAACAGTTGATGTTATGCTTGATACAACATTTACAGATGCAGATGCACTTAAGGCATACAGTACTAATCCACTCCACGTTGCTGTAGCAGATGGAAAGGTTCGTCCATATACAGCGGTAAGATCCTGCCTTGATTATGAGGTATAGGATTAAATCCCGCAAAAGAAAATTAATAAAGAAAATTGCAAAAGAAAATTGTGTTATAGATTGACATGATTCATAAGGATATGCTATTATTCATCTATATGAATATATTAAAGACTGGGAAAGAGACTTCTTTTCATGGAACCTGACAGGAAAGTGATGCCACCGACTGAAAGCATACACAGGGAATTGTCAAGAGGAACACTCTGGAGTTGAATATCTGAATTATATCAATGCCCTTGGAATATGTTATGAAATGCGTATGCATGCAGCTGTTATAGACAGGCAGGTGATATATGTAGGTTATTACGTTGTACGCGTTAAGTACTTAAAGAGGAATGATAAGAAGCCTGAGTGGTTAAGTTATTGATGACAAGTTTCTAGATGACAGCTATTCAGAAGCGGATTTCGTTCAATGCGGGTGGTACCGCGGATAATTATGTATTATTCGTCCCGGAATGCTGGTAAGGCATTCCGGGATTTTTTTGCGTGCAGATAGCGATTGCCCACTAAGTCACATCGTTACAGCCTTAGCAGAAAAGCTGGAGCAACATATTTATCAGCTGCAATAAGACACACATTAACAATATAAAACAATAAGAGAGGAGTTATTAATAAGATGGCAAACATTTACAGAGATGTCACATTACAGAATGTAAGTGAGAACGACATTGGAAAGCAGATGAAGGTATCAGGATGGGTTGAGAACATCCGTGACCATGGTGGAGTTTCATTTATCGATTTAAGAGATATGTATGGAGTATTACAGGTAGTTATACGTGAACCAGAGCTTTTAAAGGGTATTAAGAAGGAAGAATGTATCAGTATCGATGGTATTATGGAGCAGAGAGATGAGGAAACTTACAATCCTAAAAATTCCATCAGGAACTATTGAACTTGAAGCTAAGAAGATTACAGTATTAGGACAGGTTTACCAGCAGGTTCCATTTGAAATCCAGACATCTAAGGAAGTAAGAGAAGATGTAAGACTTAAGTACAGATATTTAGACTTAAGAAATCCTAAGGTTAAGGATAATATGGTATTCCGTTCAAAGGTTATATCATTCCTTCGTCAGAAGATGACAGATATGGGCTTCCTTGAAATCCAGACACCTATTCTTTGTGCTTCATCACCAGAAGGCGCTAGAGATTATATAGTTCCATCAAGAAAGTATAAGGGTAAGTTTTATGCACTTCCACAGGCACCACAGCAGTACAAGCAGCTTCTTATGGTATCTGGTTTTGATAAGTATTTCCAGATAGCACCTTGCTTCAGAGATGAAGATGCAAGAGCTGACCGTTCACCAGGAGAGTTCTATCAGTTAGACTTTGAGATGAGCTTTGCTACTCAGGAAGAAGTATTTGCAGTTGGTGAAGAAGTGCTTACAGAAACATTTGCAAAGTTTGCACCAGAAGGTTCAGTTGTAACACAGGCTCCTTACCCAATCATAAGCTATAAGCAGGCTATGCTTGAGTTTGGTTCAGATAAGCCAGACCTTAGAAACCCACTTAGAATTATAGATTTGTCCGATTTCTTCAATAAATGTACATTTAAGCCATTCCAGAACAAGACTGTAAGAGCTATCAATGTTCATGCTAAGCTTTCAAAGGGACAGCATGAGAAGCTTCTTAAGTTCGCTACAGGAATCGGTATGGGCGGACTTGGTTACCTTGAGGTTCTTGAAGACCTTTCATATAAGGGACCTATTGATAAGTTTATACCAGATGAGCTTAAGGGCGAGATCAGAGAGCTTGCGGGACTTCAGGCAGGTGATACAATATTCTTTATCGCTGATAAGGAAGATAAGGCAGCATTCTTTGCGGGACAGATTCGTAACGAACTTGGTGCACGCCTTGATTTAATAGAGAAAAATGCATACAGATTCTGTTATGTAAATGACTTCCCTATGTTTGAAAGAGATCCTGAAACTAAGAAGATTGGTTTTACACACAATCCATTCTCTATGCCACAGGGTGGTCTTGAAGCACTTAATACTATGGATCCGCTTGATATTCTTGCTTACCAGTATGATATCGTATGTAATGGTGTTGAATTATCATCGGGTGCTGTGCGTAACCATGATATGCAGATTATGGTTAAGGCATTTGAAATTGCCGGATATGATGAAGAAGTACTTAAGGCTAAGTTTGGAGCACTTTACAACGCATTCCAGTTCGGTGCACCACCACATGCAGGTATGGCACCAGGTGTTGACCGTATGATTATGCTCCTTAGAAATGAAGAGAATATCCGTGAGGTTATCCCATTCCCAATGAGTGGTACAGCACAGGATCTTATGTGTGGAGCACCTAATGAGGTAACAGAACAGCAGTTAAGAGAGGTTCATATTAAGGTCAGAGATTAATTGAAAAAATCCTTAAACCAAAGATTTTTTCCATACAGGATTTGCGCGTGAGGGCGCAAACCTGTCTGACATGATAGAAAGGATGGTATGTTATGGCTAATGTGATTAGTGATGAAACTATCGAATATGTAGGTATTCTTGCTAAGCTTGAGCTTTCTGAGTCGGAAAAAGAGGATGCAAAGAAGGATATGGCAAGCATGCTTGATTATATAGATAAGCTTGGCGAGCTTGATACAACAGGTGTTGAGCCTATGTCACACGTATTCCCTGTGAATAATGTCATGAGGGAGGATGTTGTTACTAATGGTGACGGAAGCAAGGATACACTTGCCAATGCACCAGAGGCTAATGAATATGGATTTATAGTTCCTAAGACGGTAGAGTAATAATACTGTATTTTATTGTGTTTTACGTCAGGCAGATGATGGCTACAATAACGAAATATATTATGTACGATAACAAAATGCGTTATATATAATAACGAAATATATTATGTACAATAACAAAATATATGCAGGAAAGGAAAAATGCTATGAGTTTATTAGATTGTACAGCCGTTGAACTTGCTGCAAAGATTAAGGCAGGCGAAGTGACAGCGGTAGAAGCTATGCAGGCTGTTGTTGCTCAGATTGAAAAGTCTGAAGACAAGCTTAACTGCTATGTGACATTTGACAAGGAAAAAGCATTACAGGCAGCAGCTAAGGCTGACGAGGATATCAAGGCTGGAAAGCTTACGGGACCTTTAGCTGGTGTACCTTTTGCTATTAAGGATAATATGTGCACAGAAGGCATGCTTACAACATGTTCTTCTAAAATACTTGGTAACTTTGTTCCAACATTTTCTTCTGAAGCAGTTATAAGACTTCAGGAGGCAGGTGCAGTTATTATCGGTAAGACTAATATGGATGAGTTCGCTATGGGCTCAACAACAGAAACAAGTGCATTCGGAGCAACTAAGAATCCAAGAAATACAGAGCACGTTCCTGGTGGTTCGTCAGGTGGTTCAGCTGCAGCAGTTGCAGCAAATGAGTGTTTTGCGGCGCTTGGTTCAGATACAGGTGGTTCTATAAGACAGCCTGCATCTTACTGTGGTGTTGTAGGTATGAAGCCTACTTATGGTACTGTTTCAAGATATGGACTTATAGCTTATGGTTCATCACTTGATCAGATAGGACCATTATGTAAGGATGTAACAGACTGTGCTACTATTATGGAGGTAATAGCAGCAAAGGATGATAAGGATTCTACATCAGTAAAGAGAGAAGATACAGCATTTACAAAGGCTTTAGTAGATGATGTTAAGGGACTTAAGATAGGTATTCCAAGAGACTACTTTGGCGATGGACTTGATCCTGAGGTTAAGGAAGCTGTTATGTCGGCAGCTAAGGTGCTCGAAGAAAAGGGTGCCATAGTTGAAGAATTCGACTTAAGCCTTGTAGAGTATGCTATACCTACCTACTATACAATAGCTGCCGCTGAGGCAAGCTCTAACCTTGAGAGATTCGATGGCGTTAAGTATGGTTACAGGACAAGTGAGTATGAAGGTCTTCACAATATGTATAAGAAGACACGTTCAGAGGGCTTTGGACCTGAGGTTAAGAGAAGAATAATGCTTGGTTCATTCGTACTCAGCTCAGGTTATTATGATGCCTACTATTTAAAAGCATTAAGAGTAAAGGCTCTTATTAAGAAAGCCTTTGATGAAGCATTTGCAAAGTATGATGTAATACTCGGACCTGTTGCACCAACAACTGCGCCTAAGATAGGCTCATCTTTAGCAGACCCTATCAAGATGTATCTTGGTGATATATATACAATATCTGTAAACCTTGCAGGTCTTCCAGGAATAAGTGTACCTTGTGGAAAGGATTCTAATGGACTTCCAATAGGTGTACAGCTTATAGGTGACTGCTTTAAGGAAAATAATATAATCCGTGCTGCATATTCATATGAGCAGGCACGAGGAAGATTTGAATAAGGAGGGAGTCAGGCAATGAAAGATTATGAAGTAGTTATTGGTCTTGAAGTTCACGTTGAGCTTGCTACAAAGACTAAGATATTCTGTGGCTGCTCAACAGCATTTGGTGGAGCACCTAATACACACACATGCCCTGTTTGTACAGGTATGCCAGGCTCTCTTCCAGTTCTTAACAAGAAGGTGGTAGAGTATGCTATGGCAGTTGGTCTTGCAACTAACTGCTCTATAACAAGAGACTGCAAGTTTGATAGAAAGAATTATTTCTATCCTGATAATCCACAGAATTATCAGATATCACAGTTATATCTGCCTATATGCCGTGATGGACATGTAGACGTAAAGCTTGAAGATGGAACAGAGAAGTCTATAAGAATTCACGAGATTCATATGGAAGAGGATGCAGGTAAGCTTATACATGATGAATGGGAGGATGTATCCTATGTTGACTATAACCGTTCAGGTGTGCCTCTTATAGAAATCGTATCTGAGCCAGATATGAGAAATGCAGAAGAGGTTATTGCTTATCTTACTAAGTTAAGAAATACTATCCAGTATCTTGGAGCATCTGATTGTAAGCTTCAGGAAGGTTCTATGAGAGCTGATGTCAATCTTTCTGTAAGAGAAAAAGGCAGTACAGAGTTTGGTACAAGAACAGAAACTAAGAATCTTAACTCATTTTCAGCTATCCAGAGAGCTATTGAGGCTGAAACAGCAAGACAGATAGATATAATTGAAGCTGGTGGACAGGTTGTTCAGGAAACAAGAAGATGGAATGATGATAAGGAATATTCATATGCTATGCGTTCTAAAGAGGATGCACAGGATTATAGATATTTCCCTGATCCAGACCTTGTACCAATCCACATAAGCGAAGAATGGCTAGATACTATCAGGGAAGCACAGCCAGAGTTTAAGGATGAGAAAATGCTTCGTTATAAGGAAGAGTTCGGAATTCCTGATTATGATATCAATATGATTACAGATTCTAAGAAGCTTGCTGATATATTTGAAGAAATCAGAGAAAAATATGGAGTCAAATAAATGAACACTGTTTTATTTTACATAATAATTTTTCTGACAAATGTGATTCAGGGCATTACAGGCTTTGCGGGGACCATCCTCGCAATGCCTCCTAGCCTAATTCTGGTGGGATATGATGTCGCTAAGCCGATATTAAATGTACTTGGTATTCTTGCCGGAGTGTATGTCTTTGTTACACAATGGAAACATGTAGACTGGAAGCAGTTGAAAAAGGTAGTCATCGTCATGGCTATAGGAATCTTTGGCGGCTTTTTTCTAAAGAACGCACTTGCAGGATATGATGCAGTATTATACAAGTTTCTGGGTATTTTTGTGATATTTCTTGCAATACATGGGTTTTACAGCATATATGGGCAAAGGCAGCGTGATACAAAAGAAAATCATCATGGAAATCAATGCTGTTACTTATTGGTGCGGGAATAGTTCATGGTATGTTTGTGTCAGGCGGACCGCTTCTGATAGGGTATTTATCCAATGAGATAAAGGAAAAGACAAGCTTTAGAGCAACTATTTCTACTGTTTGGATTATATTAAATTCGATGATACTTGTTCAGGATATATGCGCGGGAATGTGGAATGCAGGGCTTGTTATGACTCAATGCATATCGATTCCGTTTTTGATAGCGGGAATGGCAGCAGGCTCAGTGCTTGTAAAGAGGATGAGCCAGGAAATATTTATGAAGCTCACCTACATATTACTTTTTATATCAGGAATACTGCTTATGGTTAAGTAGTTTTTGAAAATTTTATTGGAGGTAAAATATATGACAAAATTTCAGGTGGCATATGTGCCGGTCGGGGTTCCGACATTTCATTTGGAGAGCGCACAGAAGGAATTTGAAAAATCAATAGACTTATTAAATACAATAACGGATGCTGCAATTGTACCGGATAAAATGCTTTTATCAATTCAGGATTTAACTAATTTTTCTTGATACAATAGAGCCATCCCTGATAATTTACAGAATATAACCTTTGCAAATGCAGCTTATGCGAGTGAGGTTCTTAAAAGATTTTCGTGTCCGGTATTGCTTTGGACACTTCGTGAGCCGGTTATAGATGGAGGCCGGTTGAGATTAAATTCATTGACGGGAGCATATTCGGCAGGAAATGCACTGGCTGCGTTTAGGGATGGTAACTTTGAATATATCTTTGGAGCTCCACAGGAGGAGAGGACAAAGAAAACAATTAGTGCCTGTATTCGTGCAGCATGGCTTAAAAATGAGCTTAAAAATCTAAGGATTGCCTCAGTCGGACATACACCTCAGGGATTTGGATTTGGACGTGCAATGGATGCTGACATGCAAAAGGTATTCGGAGCAACACTTGAGTCAATTGAGGTGAGAGAGCTTATTGATATGGCAAAGGGATATACTGATGATGAGTGCAGTGAATATCTCGATAAAATGACTAAGTGTACTGTTGGTCTTGACAAGACTCCTGACAATAATCGAAAGGATTTTGCGAGACTGTGCAAGGCCTATAAGGAGTATGTAGATGAAAATAATATTGGAGCACTTTCTTCAAGATGTTGGCCTGATTTCTTTACCGCGTTTGGAACACCTGTTTGTGGCGTGCTTGCTATGCTAAATGATATGGGGGTT
>ENA-OQOA01000579-OQOA01000579.1-human-gut-metagenome-genome-assembly--contig:-NODE-579-length-15183-cov-3.498539_pt1 | contig 15183 bp, 15 predicted proteins | sample MGYA00242633_ERZ504888 | MGnify/ENA primary metagenome ERZ504888 (study PRJEB26092, sample SAMD00036372) | human gut metagenome | host: Homo sapiens | study: EMG produced TPA metagenomics assembly of... | reverse complement strand
GGTTTCTCCCGGAGCCCTCTCCACCAGATGCTCCCTGTCCGCCTCCCATGGACTGTTTCGTAATCACTGTGCTGTCTGTAACTGTGATTTCCTGTTCTTCACCTGTCAGATCTAACATGGATGGTGCTTCTCCGTCCGGAGTTCCCTGACCATCACCGTTACCATCTGGAGCTTCGCCTTCTGGTTTTTCCGGAGCTTCTCCGTTCTCTTCGCCCTGAGGCTGTTCACCAGGATGTGCCATTTCTTTTCTGGTTCCTACTGCAATGGTGATTTTTCCATCTTCCACAGATTTTACTTCACCGAGAATTTCATTTTCCTTTGTTTGCTCTGTATCGTCATTCTTTTTTTCAGCATCCTCATCTGATGTTTCTGCTATATCCTCTGTAGTATCACCTGCATCCTGAGTACTTTCTGTCTTGCTCTCTTCTGCAAATACTGTTGCTGTAGAGCCCACAGATGTTGCTGTTATCATAACTCCCATGATCATTGCCAGATGTTTATATTGCATAGTAATACCTCTCTGTTCTTTCTATTTTGAATTTTCTCTGTTTCTTTTGTTTTTGTTGATGGTATTACTATATCTGATAAATATGTTTGATCTATGGTCTGTCTGCGAAAAAAATGTGTTCTCCTATAAATGATACATTTCAGATTTGCGGTGTTTTAATAATGGAAGCTGTTCTCTGATCTGGTCTTCCCGGTCCAGATCTATTTCTTCTATTAAAATACCCTCTTTCTCACCCAACTGTTTCATAACCTTTCCCCATGGATCTGTTACAATAGAATGTCCCCAGGAAATATATCCTGCCTGTGTATCTCTGGCAGGAGCACATCCAAGCATGTAGATCTGATTGTCAAGGGCTCTTGCACGAAAAGTCAGTTCCCAGTGTGCCGGACCTGTGGTCATATTAAATGCTGCCGGGACGAAAATCATCCTTGCACCGTCCAGTACCATTGTGCGGGCAAACTCCGGGAAGCGGATGTCGTAGCAGATCATGACACCCATTTTCCCAAATTCAGTATCAAACACGGTAGCATGATCTCCCGAAGTCAGAGTATCAGATTCCTTGAAATGCTGGCCATTTTTTACATTGATATCAAAGAGATGAGCTTTTCTGTGCTTACCAATCTGTTTTCCATCTCTGTCAAAAATATAAGAAGTGTTGTAAACCTTTCCCACATCATCTGCTTCCGGCATGGAACCTGCGATCAGATAAATATGATACTTTCTGGCATAATCAGACATTGCCTGCCAGGATGGACCACCTTCTTTTTCTGCATAAACTGGAAAATTTTCGGTCTGATACGGACAGCAGAACATCTCCGGAAGAATTACAAAGTCCGGATTTTCTGCCTTTATTTTTCTATATAAGTGCCGGCAGTACGGATATTTTGTATTTTATCTTTTACTGTGGGCATCTGAATTGCTGCTACTTTCATGTGTATCCTCTCCTGTTTTAATGACATGGTTTTCAATCTATCTATTATAGCGATAAAAAAATGCAGTGGCAATTATGTTAGATAAAGTTAACACTTGACTACAAATCTTAAACTTTTAACTTAGGTCAAATGGCTCAGTAAAAAATTGGCTAAGAATACTAAAATTCCAAATCAAGTCAACAGCTCACCCAAAAAGAGTTGACTGTGAATACTAAAACCATAAATCAAGTCAATGACTTACCCGAAATGAGTTGACTCTGAATACTAAAACTCTAAATCAAGTCAATAACTTACCCGAAAAACTCAGTCATAAGTAGGATTATAATTTAACAACATCCCCCACGCATGAACATTCCTTCCATGTGTGGGGGATATTGATTTTCCGCAGGTAAGTTGCTAAATGCACCTGCATTCAGTTGATTTAATTAATTATTCTTCATAACCATTCGGGTTATTGGACTGCCATCTCCAGGAGTCTGCACACATTTCTTTAATACCGTTTTCGGCTTTCCATCCCAGTTCTCTCTCTGCTTTGGAAGCATCGGAATAGCAGGTTGCGATATCGCCTGGACGACGTGGCTTGATCACATATGGAATTTTAACACCTGTAGCAGCTTCAAAATTCTTCACAATATCAAGAACACTGTAGCCTTTTCCTGTACCAAGGTTGTAGATACTTAATCCGGAATTATCTTCGATTTTCTTAAGAGCTTTTACATGTCCTTTTGCAAGGTCAACTACGTGAATGTAATCTCTCACACCAGTTCCGTCCGGAGTATCATAATCATTTCCGAATACCCCAAGTTCTTTCAGTTTACCTACTGCAACCTGTGTGATATATGGCATCAGGTTGTTCGGGATTCCGTTTGGATTCTCTCCGATGGTTCCGCTCTTGTGAGCACCGATCGGATTAAAGTAACGGAGAAGAACTACGTTCCATTCCGGATCTGCTTTCTGAATGTCTGTCAGAATCTGCTCAAGCATGGATTTTGTCCATCCGTATGGGTTTGTGCACTGTCCTTTCGGGCACTCTTCTGTGATCGGGATGATTGCCGGATCTCCGTATACAGTTGCAGATGAAGAGAAGATAATGTTCTTTACATTATGTTTTCTCATAACATCTACCAGTGTTAAGGTTCCTGCAATGTTATTTTCGTAATATTCCCAAGGTTTGGCAACAGATTCCCCTACTGCTTTCAGACCTGCGAAATGAATACAGGAATCAATATCTTCTTTATCAAAAATTTCATTTAAAGCATCGCGGTCCAGGATGTCTGCTTTGTAGAATTTCACTGGTTTGCCTGTGATCTTGGAAACTCTTTCCAGAGATTTCTCACTTGCATTGCTTAAGTTATCCAGAACTACAACATCATATCCTGCGTTCTGCAATTCTACAACTGTATGGCTTCCAATATAGCCTGCTCCACCTGTAACTAAAATTGCCATAATAATTCCTCCTAACCTGTCTTCCTGCTACAATACCTGTTTTTGCAATTTCTGTTTTTTTCTCTTTCAACAATACCTATATTAGTTCACAGTATCAGAAATATCCTTGATAATTCTGAGTGTAATCTATAAAATTCTGCGGATATCCTGTTTCACATCTGCAAAATTTACCTCTGTATTTTACAGCACCCTATATTCAGAACTGTAAAATACCGTTACCTGGCACATCATGTATTGTAGAAAATCCTGCGAAAATATGATTTCTCTCATATCCCCGCAGGATAATTCTATCCGAATCAGTTCATAAATACAAGTCTTTATGGACATGTACATTTTTTTATACCTGTTTATAGTTACTGTTCACTCCGTTCTCAGTAACGTTTATACTTATTTACAATCTCTTTCATCCGGGAAAGTTTTTCTTCCATGTCTTTCACCAGTTTAAACTGTGTTCTGCAGCGATCCAGATTATGTCCCTCTCTGTGAATCTTGAAATAATGATCTCCCTCCAGATAGTCTGTGAGGAAACGCATTCCACATTCAAAGGTCATAAGGATTGCTCCCATGGGAAGCATATCCAGTTCTGTCTCAGTCAGCGCACCGCCACAGCCTTCAATGAAGCCTTTGACATAAACTTCATACAAGTGAAGATCACAGGACACCTTTGTCAGGTCTTTCTCATCCTCTGCTCCGGTACTTGCGCCAAAGCGGATAGAATCACCGAAATCATTTACAGAAAGTCCCGGCATTACGGTATCAAGATCAATCACACAGATAGCTTTTCCCGTTGCATTATCAATCATAATGTTATTCAGCTTGGTATCATTATGTGTAACACGTAACGGCAGTTTTCCCTGATCCTGCATATCGCACAGGACATGTGCCAGTTCTGTGCGGTCCAGCACAAACTGAATCTCTTTTTCCACATCTGCTGCTCTGTGACATACATCTTTCTCCACAGCAGTTTTAAACTTATCCAGTCTATCCACCGTATTATGAAAATTTACGATGGTTTCATGAAGAGTTTCTGCCGGATAGTCCGCAAGCAGCCTCTGGAAATGTCCGAAAGCAACTGCACTCTGGTAAAAATCTTCCTCATCTTTTACCATATCATAGCATGTGGCATCTTCAATGAACAAATATACTCGCCAGTATTCCCCGTCCTCATCTACATAATAAGGAAGTCCATCCTTTGTCATCACAAGATTCAGAGTCTCTCTCTCCACATCTCCACCGTTTTCCTGGATCTTTTTCTTCAGCCAGGCAGTAACACCGCTGACATTCTCCATCAGTTCCACAGGTTTGGTAAAAAATACTCCTGTTCATTTTCTGAAGAATATAATGTTTGCCTGTATCATAAGTCAGGCGGTAAGTGTCATTGATATGTCCACTTCCATAAGGAATACATTCTGTCAGATTATCTTCCAGAACAAATGCACTGGTAATATTCTTTATTTCCCGGTTAATTTCCACTCAATTATTCCTCCCATAATTTCTGTGGATACAGCCCTCCATCTTTTAAATTCTGAATGGCAGCTACTACCACAGGTTTATCTTCTTTGTATGTTACGCCATACCATTTATCCATAGATTTCAGAACCTTTTACAGTTGCTCTCTTCTCACCGAGAAGTTCATCTACTACAAATGGCAGGAAATATTCACATTTCAACGGGTTTACTTTCAGATTCTCATCCAGGAATCTGGGGAATCTGTCTTTCAGCTCTTTCAGGATACTTGCGGAAAATCCCCACATATTCATGGATACTGTACTGCCTTCCGGAAGCATAGTCCATGTTTTTCCATCGTCTTCTGTATAAGCTGTGCCGCCGTCATGCTTTTCGATATGGGTACGCTCGTTGATCTTAAGAAGATGTCCTTCTTCATCTGTAACGCACACACCTCTTGCCACATGGCCATTCTCTGTCAAAGTATTTTCCAGTTTATAGCCGACCATCATATATCTGTAAATATCCGCGTTATCTTCGTTCTCTGTCAGAAAATCATATGCCATCTTAAATGCATGGCTTCCATAATAGTCATCTGCATTGATCACAACGAATGGTCCATCGATTTCATTGATGCAGCTTAATACGGCATGTCCGGTTCCCCATGGTTTCACACGTCCTTCCGGTACTTCATAGCCTTCCGGAATATTGTGAAGATCCTGGAAAACATATGATACTTCCAGCTGATTGCTGAGACGGTCACCGATGGCGCTTCTGAAGTCTGCTTCATTTTCTTTTTTGATAATAAATACTACTTTTCGGAATCCGGCCTGTACTGCATCATAAATGGAGAAATCCATGATGATGTGTCCCTCTTTGTCCACCGGATCGATCTGTTTCAGACCACCGTAACGGCTTCCCATACCTGCTGCCATAACTACTAATACTGGTTTCTTCATAATTTTTTTCCTCTTTTCTTTAAATGTTTTTCGTTACTCTCAGATTGCCTGGTAACTTTTTACATTCATCTTATCATACTATGATTTCGAGGTCAAAACGTGTTACATAATACCTTTCACAATCGCAAACGTTACTGTTCACTCCGTTCACAGTAACGTAGCCAAAATTCATTCCAGATTGCCTGCGGCAATGGAATTTTGGCTTGTATGTCTCGGGATTTTGGCATATTCATGCCAAAACACCTCGCGGGATAGTGGTGTGTGAACAGTAACATCGCAAACAATTGTTATTGTCCTGCTGTCCTCTAATATTATCCCTTAATGCCACCGGTAACACCACCGATGATCTTCTCAGACAGGAAAATATACAGAATAAATGTCGGCAGGAATACAATGATCACTGCTGCAAACATTCCGGCCCAGTCACCTGTATATTTCATGGAGTTGATCATTCCATAAAGTCCGGGTGCAACAGGTTTCAGCTTATCCGAGCTTGCGAAGATCAGTGACAGGAAATACTCGTTCCAGATATTAATAAAGTTAAAGATTGTTACTGTTACGATTCCTGACTGTGCCATGGGAAACATGATTTTCCAGAAAGTACGCATGGGAGGGCATCCGTCGATTGCTGCCGCTTCCTCATAGGTCCTGGAAATATTGCTGAAGAATGTAAGCAGGAAAATGGTCGTATAAGGTACATTAATTCCTACATACAATATGATCAGTACAGTTCTTCCTGCAGCCACATTATTCAGGATTCCCATACCGGAAATAATGCTGAAAAGGGGAAGAACAACCATGATTGCCGGAACACCCATGGCAGATACGAAACTGGTCTGGATAAATTTATTTGCAATAAAATCAAATCTGGACAGTACATAAGCTGCAGGTGCACACACCAGAATCAGTATTGTGCAGGAAATTACTGAATAGATCAGAGAGTTTCCGAAGAAGCCTGCAACTCCGGCCCCGTTCCATGCTTTTGCATAATTTTCAAAATGTAATCCGGACTCAAACTTCAGGGCTTTTCCCTGGAAGATTTCTGCTGTTGTTGAAAAACTTGCCCCGAATACCCATCCCAGAAGCGCAATGGTAAAGATTACCCAGAGCAGCAGGATGATGTATCCCGGCAGGAGTTTGACTTCTTTTTTCAGATTAAAGGGTCTGCGTGCCTCTTTTTCTTTTGCCATTTCTCATCCCTCCTTAGAATTCCAGATCATCATCTTTGATCACTCTGTTACAGATTGTAAATACAATGACTACGCAGACACTGAGCAGTACACCGATGGCAGCTCCCAGACCTGCATTTCGTTCTGTAACTGTATTGCCGCCGCCAAAAATCTGCATATACATATAAACATAAGGGGTAATTGTCTGTGTGTCTGCAGTTACTGTGGAGAAAAGCTGTGACCATACAAAAAAGCCTACACTGCTTACAGACCACATGGTAATGTTTGTCTTAAATACTCCCTTTAACAATGGAAGTGTCATGTAACGGAACTGTGCCGGTTTGGTCGCTCCGTCAATGGTTGCCGCCTCATAATATTCAGGGCTGATACGCTCAATACCGCTGAGCCAGATTAGCATATGGTATCCAACCATTCCAAAACAATATGCAAACAACAGTGCCCAGAATTTGTGGTCATTATCCAGGAACTGAATCTTTGCCAGATTGTCCAGATGCAGTGCTGTAAAAAGATCTTTCAACAAGCCATATCTTGGACTGTATACATACTGTAGCCACATAGTAGCAAGCGCTACTGCACTGACAATATTTGGCATATAAATGATCGCACGGAAAAATTTCTTTCCTCTGATTCCACTGGTAAGGATAACTGCAAATAAAAGAGACAGACTCATTACCACCAGACCGCCGATCAGCCAGATACGAAACAGGTTAAAAAATGAAGTCTTAAATAAGCTGGTACTCATCAGCTTTGTATAGTTTCCGAACCCTACAAATTTCCATAAATCCATGGAATCTGTAACTCCGTCGATCTTGAAAAAGCTCATGATCACTGTTCTGATGATCGGATACAGAAAGATTCCCAGAAACAGCAGAACTGCCGGAGTCAGAAATACAACGATCATCGTTTTATTCTTCTTCAAATAAATACCTCCTCTGTAAGCAATATCATATCTACGGTTTCCAAGTCTAAAAGTCTTATCGCGCAAGCACGAACGACTTTTTGCCTTTGAAACCCGGATATTCAAAAAGACAGATGGCGGCAGCGTAGATACGATGCCACCATCTCTATAAATTCTTTATTTATTTCGCTGCGTCCTGCATAGTGGAAACAAATTCATCTGCTGTAATGGAACCTGCCATTAATTTGATAAAGTTTTCTTTGATAACCGGAGTCATATCTACGTTGGATTCTACACCGCATGCCCATGTGAAACGGTTTGTGCTCTGCTCAATAACAGGTTTTGCACACTCAACCATTGCCGGCCATTCTGTGTTTGTTGTATCAGCCGGGATACCTACAGTTTCATCTGCAAGTTTCTGATCGTATTCACCTTTTGTAAGGAATGTGATCAGATCAAAAGCTTCTTTTGCAAGTTTTGTATCTTTGTTAATACCAAATACCTGTGCACCGAAGTTGTTTGTTTCGATTCCGTTTGCTCCGTCTGTAAGTGCCGGATATGCGAAGCATCCCCAGTGGAAGTCAGGACCTGCCATCTCTTTTACTTCGTTTGGTAACCAGGAGCCATTCAGATACATTGCAGCTGTTCCAAGTGCAAGCTCTGTGTTCTGACCTGCAGGCCATACGTTGGAACCAACCATCTCTGAATAATATCCGTTAGATGCAAGTTCTTCGATATCCTGTGCCATCTGAAGAACTGCAGGATCATCCCATTCACCTTCAGTTACGATCTCTTTTACTTTATCTTCGCCAACCAGTCTTGCAAGATGATATCCGATCACACATGTTGCATAGGCATCATCCATAGTCATTGGTGTGATTCCTGCATCTTTTAATTTCTGGCATACATCTTTAAATTCATCCCATGTCTTCGGTTCTTCTGTGATTCCTGCCTGCTCAAACAGATCTTTGTTATAGAAGAAAGCAAATACGTTTGGCTGATATGGAATTGTTTTAATGTACCGCCACCAGCATCACGGCAGGCTGCCATCAGACCTGCATTTGCAGTTGCTTCATAGTCATTGTCTTTCGCAAGGTCTTCCAGATCCAGAAGATATTTACCGTACATTCCGTTTACACGGTCGATATCTTCATCAAAAATATCAATCTGTGTGCCACCGTCCAGTGCAGGCTGAAGTGCTTCACGGTTTCCGGTACGTCCCTTAAACTGAAGGTCTACCTTAACTCCTGTCTGTTCTGTATAAGCGTCAACTGCTTCCTGAATCACCTGTCCCTGTGGCTCTGTAGCTTCCCACATTGACCAGTAAACTAATGTATCATCTGCTGCCTGAACAGTGAAAGCCGGTGCTGCAAGTGAACCAACCATAACCGCACATAATGTTGCACTAAGCATCTTTTTCTTCATACCCATAACCTTTTTTCCTCCTTGGTCAGTTTTGACATTTTGTCTTCTTTTTCTCTCTTTTCGCTCTTTTGTTGAATTTCAACAATTATTTCTTTTGGTAGTTCTTATTTTATCATTTTTGCACAAATAGTATTTGCACAAACGTCCATTTCTTTTGTACAAAAATTCATTTTTAACTGGTTTTTCATCTGTTTTTGTTGTATACTTATACACAACAACCATATTGCAGTTTTCGGACAGGCTGAGGGAGGTGGCAGTAATGGCTTTTGAGAGTATGTATCTGGAAGAAGATATTCATATTGACCGGATTTATACAATCCACTATTTTGAATACAAAAGCGATTTTCACTTTGCAGGAGAACGCCATAATTTCTGGGAATTTCAATGTGTAGATAAGGGAAAGGCAGAAATAGAGACAGATAACGGTATCTACCATCTGACAAGCGGACAGCTCATCTTTCACAGACCAAATGAATTTCATAACCTTATTGCCATAGGAAATACCGCACCTAATATTGTGGTAGTTTCTTTTGAATGCGATTCTCCATGTATGAAATTCTTTGAGAAAAAATTGCTGAAACTTTCTGATTCTGAGAGAAATCTCATGGGAATGCTGATTGCCGAGGCACGCCGCTGTATCAAAACCCCTCTGGATGATCCTTATACAGAAAAGATGGAAAAGAAAGAAGATTTTTTGTTTGGTTCTCAGCAGCTTATCCGTATTTACCTTGAGCAGATGCTGATCTACATGATTCGGAGAAATTCTTCTCCTCCCATGACTGTACCTGTCAGCCAATTTGTGAATCTGAAAAATAATTCCGCTGTCTATAAGCGTGTCATTGCTTATATGGAAGACCACATCCGGGAAAATATTACACTCTGCGATCTGTGCCATGACAATATGATCGGACGCTCCCAGCTTCAGAAAATATTTCAGGAACAACATCAGTGCGGCGCCATGGATTTCTTTTCCCGGTTAAAGATCGCCTATGCCAGACAACTGATCCGCGAGAACCAGATGAACTTTACGCAGATTTCGGAATTTCTGGGATACTCTTCCATCCATTACTTTTCCAGACAGTTTAAAAAAATTTCCGGAATGACACCCACAGAATATATTACATCAATAAAGGCGCTCTCAGAACGAGAGCGCCAGTAATACCAGAGCAATATTTTCATAATGTCGAACAGCCTTTTTCTTATTTCATACTGCTGAGATTCTCTATAAATTCATCCGATGTTTCTTCTAATCTTGTAAGCTTCAGAAGTTCGCTTTGTATCTGTTCTTTATAATCCGGATCTGCCTCCAGACCTGCAGCCCACATGTACGGCTTTGACATCTCTTTCATATACGGTACTGCATCTGCCAGCACTTCCGGCCATTGTGTATTGTCCGTATCTGCCGGGATGGAATTAACTGCATCTGTCATTTTCATATCTGTTTCCCCGGTACAGATGGAATATGCAAAGTCAAAAGCTTCCTGCTTCATCTGCGAATCCTTTGTGACTCCAAATCCCTGTGCTCCCACCATAACACCTTCTGTGCCGTCTGTTCCGGCCTTTACTGCAGGCCATGGAAAAATCCCCAGGAATCATCAGATTCTGTAGCTTCTGTCACTTCATTCGGAACCCAGGAGCCCCTGCAGCACCATGACTGCCTCGCCATCTCCCACTTCATCCTGACCTTCCGGATGCTGTGCCGGTGCACTCTGACTCATATATCCCGCAAAAAACAAAATTCTGATATCATCTGCCGCCTCTTTTGCCTGTGGAATCTGTGACCAGGTACAGTTACGGATCAGCTGCTGCACTTTCTCCTGTCCAAGGTATCTGGCAAGCTGATATCCATACAGAAGATTCACATACTCTTCATCGCAGGTCATGGCACTAAGGCCACTGTCACTGTTTTTAATCTTACGGCATACTCTGATCAGTTTCTCCCAGGTATCCGGGATATCCTGTTCTGTAAGTCCAGCCTCTTCCCATAAATCCTTATTATACCAGACGCCTGTGATATAAGGCTGATACGGCATTGCAAGCAGTTCTCCATTTCCCCAGTTCTTCACCTGCTCCAACAGTACCGGCATAATATGCTTCTCATAATCCACAGTATCTGCCATTCCTTTTAATTCTGCCAGATAATCCCTGTGTTCCTGAGCCATCCTCTGATAATCATCATCAAAAAGGTCAATCTGTTCTCCGGCATCCAGGGCAGGTTCTATCAGAGACCGGATTCCTCTGCCCTTCCACTGAATCTCTACAGAAATACCTGTTGCTTCTTCATAAGCTTCTGCTGCTTCTCTGATCACATCTGCCTGTGGTTCATCTTCTTCCCACATGGACCAGTATACAATACTCTGTTCCGGAATTTCTGTGATTTCATCTGATGCTGATACAGTAACCGCTCCTGTTGCGAACAGCATTGACAAACAGCTCATACCCGCTGCAATGCTTCTCCATTTTTCCATACTGAAAATACCCTCCATTGTACCTGCTTTTACATGGATAACTGTCTGATTTTATTTTCTCCAATAATCACTTGTCTGTCAATCCCCAAAATTCACCTGAAAGCAATGCAAATCAAGAATACATCTTTGTTCTCTCTATGAATTTGCCAGGAAGATATTCGCAATGGGAACAGGCGGTTTACTTAGTTTGATCAAACAGGATTTCCATCTTCGTTCCCTTACCCGGCTCACTGTCCAGAAGAATCTTCGCATGATGCAAAACCGCGCCGTGTTTTACAATAGAAAGCCCCAGGCCTGTACCTCCGGTTTCACGTGAATGGCTCTTGTCCACTCTGTAAAAACGCTCGAAGATTCTCTGCTGTTCGCTCTCCGGAATTCCTATTCCGTTATCTTCCACACGAAAGTACGGTTTCCCATTGAGTTTTCCCACAAAAACCTTTACATCTCCACCATCCGGGGTATAGCGGATAGCATTATCTGTAATATTGTAGAACATTTCATATAATACATGGCGTACTCCCTGCATCTGTGCAGGTCCGCCTGTATATTCCAGATTAATCTTTTTCTTTGCTGCCCTGTTCTGCAGATTGTTGATCACATCTTCCCCAAGCTCTCCGATGTCAACCTGTTCAAACATAGTTTCTCCGTTCTTCTCATCCAGTCTGGAAAGCTGAATGATATCTGCAACCAGATTTGATAAACGCTCGGACTCATGAAAAATCCTGCCGGAAAAATCCTGCATCTTGTCCGGCGGTACCATTCCATTCATCATAAGCTCCGCATATCCGGAGATTGACATAAGAGGAGTTTTCAATTCATGGGAAACATTTGCCGTAAACTCTTTTCTTGCACTCTCTGCATTCTTAAGATCTTCCAGCTGTTTCTGAATCTGTCTGTTCTGCTGATCCAGACGAAAAAGCAATGGCCTTAATTCTTCGTAGCATACATGCTCCAGAGGATGTTCCAGATCAATCCGGTTGATAGGCTCTATCAGCTTTCTGGTTTGTTTCTGCACAAGAAAAAGTTCAATTACAAGGATCACGCATACCAGTCCGCCAAGCAGAAGAAAGCTGGTTAACATTGTTACCAGAAGACTGTCTGTAGTCCTGGCTACTCGCAGAACCTGATCATCCTTTAATTTTACAGCATAGTAAAACGTCTGTTTTTGATAAGGTGTCTGAATAGCGGACCATCTCACCGGATCCCTGCTTCTCAGCTTCAATAAATTCCGGTCTGTTACTGTGATTTTCCATTTCTTCCGGATTCTCAATACTGTCAAACAACACCTGACCATCTTTTCCCAGAAGAGTGATCCTGCTGCTGGTGGCGTCTCCGACCCTGTCTGAGAGAAAAACGTCTCCGTCTTCTTCCAGACCTGTTTTAATATATGCGGCTTCATCTCTGACACCCTGTTTCATATAAATATCATATCTGTTATACATGACAGTTCCTGCTGCCAGGAATGTAAGTATTACGGATAAAATAATAAGTAAACTGGTGTGACTGAATATTTTATGCTTCATTTTTCCACTCCTGTTTTCGTCGGTTTTATCTGTTATGCGCCGATCCTGTATCCTACACCCCGGACCGTTTCGATCAAATTTCCTGCCTCTCCAAGTTTCTGACGCAGGGTTCTCACATGGACATCCACAGTTCTGGTTTCACCGTCAAAGTCATATCCCCATACATGGCAGAGGATCTGATTTCTTGTCATAACAAGTCCTTTATTCTCCAGCAGATACTGAAGAAGTTCAAATTCTTTTCGGGTAAGATCGACCTTTTCTTCCCGGTAATGCACCTCATGACGTCCTACATTCAGATAAAGCTCGTCGTAATGCAGTTCCTTGTCTTCATTCTGACGGGCACTTCGTCTGAGAACTGCTTTTACTCTGGCAACAAATTCCATCATACCGAAAGGCTTGGTAATGTAATCATCCGCTCCGCCTTCCAGACCTTTTACTTTGTCAAATTCCGCTTCTTTTGCAGTAACCATAATTACCGGCACATCCTTTACAGATGGCATACTTTTCAGCTGTTCCAGAATGGTATAGCCATCATCTCCCGGAAGCATGATATCCAGCAGGATCAGCTCCGGTATCTCTTCTTTCAGCGCTTTCATCAGTTCATTGCCATTGCCAAACCCCTGGCTTTAAATCCTGTTGTTTTCCAGTGTATAAATAAGAAGCTCCCTGATATTCCGCTCATCTTCTACACAATAGATCATTCTGCTTTGCCTCCCCTTTATTTATCACCTGCTTTGTCGTCACAAGTGTATTTCTTTTTTCAGTATACTATTTTTTTATCCCTGTACAAGTAAATATCCGGCATCTGCTTCATTTCTTTAAACAAAAATCCGGCCATTTTCTCTGAAATATCTCTCTCAGATACTTCAGAGTGCCCGGATTTCCTGATCATGCGGATAACATCATCCGTTACTGTTCACTTCGTTCTCAGTAACGTTGCCAAAATTCATTCCAGATTGCCTGCGGCAATGGAATTTTGGCTTGTATGTCTCGGGATTTTGGCATATTCATGCCAAAACACCTCGCGGGATAATGGCGTGTGAACAGCAACCATCATCCATCTGTTTATTAAAGCTGATATTTGATTCGTGCGTCTTCCAGTTCATGATAAAATGTTTCGTCCGGATGGCTCTTGACGATATTCAGATGACTGTGAGTATCATACAGATCTTCATTCACCTGCGTCACACAGACTCCAATATTGGAACAATGGTCTGCCACACGTTCCAGACAGGTTGTAATGTCCGAAAGGATAAATCCCATCTCTATTGTACATTCACCGTTTCTCAGTCTCTGTACATGACGACGTTTTACTTCTTTTGAAAGTTCATCAATCACTTCTTCCAGTGGTTCAATTTTCTCCGCAAGCTTCATATCCTGTTTGTCAAAAACTTCATATGCCGTATTTACGATATCTTCTACTGCCTGTCCCAGCACTTCCAGATCTTTCTTTGCATTTTCGGAAAATTTCAGTCCTTTTTCATAAAGCTCCTGTGCTGATTCCATAATATTTACAGCATGGTCGGAAATACGTTCAAAATCCCCGATACAGTGAAGCATAATGGAAAGGCTGTGACTGTCTGCTTCTGAGATATCTTTGTGGCTCAGCTTCACCAGATAAGTTCCCAGTTCATCTTCATAGCGGTCAACCTTGGATTCCATGTTTTCCACACGTTCTACGCCTTCTTCACTGTATTTATCCACCAGACTCAGTGCTGTAAACAGTGCATTGTGGGATTCTTCTGCCATTTTTCTTGCTGCATTGCGGCTCTGCTCTACTGCAAATGCCGGTTTCTCCAGGAAACGAGGCTCCAGGATCATAAACTCTCTGTCCTCTGCTGAAACAACAACGTCCTCTTTTTTGTCCCGGATTGTAAGACAGGCAAGTTTCTCCAGTCCCTTTGCAAAAGGAAGGAGAATGATCGTTGCAGTAACATTAAATACACTGTGGATAACAGCAATTCCTGCCGGTGTTGCTGCCTGATGGAAGAAAGAAAATCCAACAACTGCATTTATAAGATAGAATACAGTCATAAAGATAACCGTACCGATCAGGTTGAAATACAGATGTACTGCTGCTGCACGTTTTGCATTCTTCTTGGCTCCGATTGCAGAAAGGATTGCAGTAATACAGGTTCCGATGTTCTGTCCCATAATGATCGGGATTGCTGCACTGAACGGTACTGCACCTGTAAGACACAGGGCCTGCAGAATACCTACGGATGCAGAAGATGACTGGATCACTGCTGTAAGAAGGGCACCTGCTATAACACCTAACAACGGATTTGAGAATTTAAGTAACAGGTTTGTAAAATTCCGGCACTTCTGCAAGAGGTTTTACAGCAGAACTCATCATATCCATACCGTACATCAGGATTGCAAAAACCT
>ENA-OQOA01000578-OQOA01000578.1-human-gut-metagenome-genome-assembly--contig:-NODE-578-length-15196-cov-3.901254_pt1 | contig 15196 bp, 14 predicted proteins | sample MGYA00242633_ERZ504888 | MGnify/ENA primary metagenome ERZ504888 (study PRJEB26092, sample SAMD00036372) | human gut metagenome | host: Homo sapiens | study: EMG produced TPA metagenomics assembly of... | reverse complement strand
TTCTTGCGGAAATGGACGGATTTGACACTTCAAAGGGACTTCTGATCCTGGCTGCTACTAACCGTCCGGAGGTTCTTGATCCGGCACTTCTTCGTCCGGGACGTTTTGACAGACGTGTCATTGTGGACAGACCGGATCTGAAGGGAAGAATCGAGATCCTGAAGGTTCATGCAAGAAATGTACATCTGGATGAGACTGTTGATTTTGAGAACATTGCACTTGCAACTTCTGGGGCAGTGGGTTCGGATCTGGCTAATATGATCAACGAGGCTGCTATCCTTGCTGTTAAGAGTGGACGCAGTGCAGTATCCCAGAAAGATCTTCTCGAAGCTGTTGAAGTAGTTCTGGTAGGTAAAGAGAAGAAAGACAGGATCCTCAGTGCACAGGAGCGCAGGATCGTATCCTATCATGAGGTAGGACATGCACTGGTAAGTGCCCTGCAGAAAGATGCAGAGCCTGTACAGAAGATTACTATTGTGCCGAGAACAATGGGGGCACTTGGTTATGTAATGCAGGTACCCGAGGAGGAGAAATATCTCAATACAAAGAAGGAACTGGAAGCAATGCTTGTGGGATATCTTGGCGGACGCGCAGCAGAGGAACTGGTATTTGATACTGTCACAATCGGGGCAGCCAATGATATTGAGCAGGCTACCAAGGTGGCAAGAGCCATGATCACACAGTACGGTATGTCCGACAAGTTCGGACTTATGGGTCTGGCTACACAGGAGAATCAGTATCTCAGCGGAAGAACAGTGTTAAACTGTGGCGATGACACTGCCACAGAGGTTGACCATGAGGTAATGGTACTTCTCCATAATTCTTATGAGGAAGCCAAGAGACTGATCGGCAGCCACAGAGAAGCACTTGATAAGATTGCTGCTTACCTGATCCGCAGGGAAACCATTACAGGTAAGGAATTTATGAAGATTTTCCATGCGGCAGAGCGTGGAATCGAGATTCCGGAAAATCTGGATGATCTGGTAATTCCAGAGGAAAAACAGAATACAGTAACGCTGGATAAGCCAGAGATTCAGTGATACAATAACAGAGTCGGAAATGAAATAATTTCCGGCTCTGTTTTCGTATCACAGGAAATTACGCTGTAATATCTCATGGATACGAAAAGCGTTCAGGGCAGGATTTTTTGTATAGAGGAGAGTTTATGTTTCAGATAGAAGAAGAACTGAAAAAACTTCCGGGTAAGCCCGGGGGGTTTATATTATGCATGGGGAGAAGGACGAGATCATCTATGTTGGAAAAGCCGTCAGTCTGAAAAACAGGGTGCGTCAATATTTCCAGAGCAGCAGAAATAAGGGCGCAAAGATTGAACAGATGGTTACCCATATCACCAGATTTGAGTATATTATCACAGATTCGGAACTGGAAGCCCTTGTGCTGGAGTGTAATCTGATCAAGGAGCACAGACCGAAATATAATACCATGCTCAAAGATGATAAGAGTTATCCGTTTATCAAAGTCACAGTAAATGAGGAATATCCCAGAGTTCTTTTTGCCAGAAGAATGAAGAAAGACAAGGCGAAATATTTCGGACCATATACAAGTGCCGGGGCTGTAAAAGATGTGATCGAGCTTGTGCGAAAACTTTATAAGGTGCGATCCTGTAATCGGGTACTGCCAAGAGATTGTGGGAAGGACCGTCCATGTCTGTACTATCACATGAAACAATGCAGTGCGCCATGCCAGGGCTATGTGAGTTCAGAAGAATATAAGAAAAATATCGCAGAACTGTTGAAATTTCTCAATGGAGACTTTAAGGATACGATTGATATGCTTACCGACAAAATGATGGCAGCTTCCGAAGAAATGCGTTTCGAGGATGCCATGGAATACCGGGATCTGATCCGCAGTATCCAGAAGATCGGAGAACGTCAGAAAATTACAGGTTACGGAGAGGAAGATAAGGATATCATCGCAGTTGCCATGGATGAAAGCCTTGATCTGCGGGAGCAGGATGCTGTTGTACAGGTATTCTTTGTCCGGGGAGGTAAACTGATCGGGCGGGAGCATTTCTATCTGCGTGTGGCGCGTGGCGATACAAAGGCTCAGGTATTATCCAGCTTTATGAAGCAATTTTATGCCGGAACTCCGTTTATCCCACGTGAGATCATGTTGCAAAAAGAAATCGAAGATGCCAAGATCATAGAGGAATGGCTTACAGATCGAAGAAAGCAGCGAGTCTATATCAGGGTACCGAAGAAAGGTACGAAAGAGAAGCTGGTAGAGCTGGCAGAAGAGAATGCAAAGATGGTTCTGGATAAAGACAGAGAGCGTATCAAACGTGAAGAAGGAAGAACCATCGGAGCAGTTCATGAAGTGGAAGAGTGGCTTGGACTGTCGGGGATCAGGCGTATGGAAGCTTATGATATTTCCAATATCAGTGGTTTTGAATCTGTAGGCTCCATGGTTGTCTATGAGAAAGGAAAGCCAAAGCGCAGTGATTACCGCAAATTTAAGATAAAGTGGGTGCAGGGACCGAACGACTATGCAAGCATGGAAGAAGTACTTACCAGACGATTTACTCATGAGGGAAAAGATGAGTTTGACAGCTTTTCTATTATGCCGGATCTGATCCTGATGGATGGTGGAAGAGGACAGGTGAATATTGCGTTAAAAGTTCTGGATAATCTGGGAATAGAGATTCCTGTCTGTGGTATGGTCAAGGATGACCATCACAGAACCAGAGGATTGTATTACAATAATCTTGAAATTCCCATTGATACAGACAGCGAAGGTTTCCGCCTGATCACCAGAATTCAGGATGAGGCGCACCGCTTTGCCATTGAATTTCACCGATCTCTGAGAAGTAAAGATCAGGTACATTCTCTGTTGGATGATATCCCTGGTATCGGTGAAAACCAGGCGGAAAGCATTGATGCGGAAATTTAAATCCATTGAGAATATCAGAGATGCATCATTGGAAGAACTTGCGGAGACAGAAAGCATGAATGCAGGAAGTGCACAGAAAGTTTATGAATTTTTTCATGGAGCTGGTGAGAAAAAAATATAAAATATGTAAAAATATTCGGGGGTTCTTCTACATATTACCCAAAGACTCTCGCTTTTTTGTAATTGAAGTTGTATATAGTGATGTGATATAATAAAAAAGACGTGAAATTTACTATGAAAGTTTCGGACGACAGCTATAAATGAGTTATGTCTGTATGAGCAGGTTTTGAGATAGCGGACAGACCGGGCTTTCAGATTTTGAACTGAAAAGGAGAAATAAATGAAGGGTGTACAGTTGACAAAATTAGTTCAGGAACTGGGACTTCACAACCTGACTCCTGAAATTGATCTGTCTGAGATTGTGATCAAGACAGCGGAGATCAACAGACCGGCATTGCAGCTGACAGGATATCTGGAGCATTTTGCAAATGAACGGGTACAGATCATCGGATATGTAGAGTATACTTATCTGATGCAGCTCAGTGATGAGGAACGGAAATTTAAATATGAAAGATTTATTTCCAGCAAGATTCCCTGTGTAATTTTCAGTACAATGACAAGACCATCACAGGATATGATCGATCTGGCAGTTAAATATAATGTTCCGACTTTCGTGACAGAGCGTACAACTTCCAGTTTTATGGCTGAGATTATCCGCTGGCTGGGTGTACAGCTGGCACCATGTATTTCCATCCATGGTGTGCTTGTGGATGTATATGGTGAAGGTGTCCTGATCACAGGTGAGAGCGGAATTGGCAAGAGTGAGGCTGCGCTGGAACTGATCAAACGAGGACATCGTCTTGTCAGTGATGATGTTGTAGAACTTCGTAAAGTCAGTGATGTGACGCTGGTGGGTTCGGCACCGGATATCACAAGACATTTCATTGAACTTCGTGGTATTGGTATTATCGATGTCAAAACTCTGTTTGGTGTTGAGAGCGTTAAGGATACACAGTCTGTGGATCTGGTTATCAAACTGGAAGAGTGGGACAGAGACAAAGAATATGACCGTCTCGGCCTGCATGAGGAATATACAGAGTATCTTGGAAATAAGATTGTATGCCATTCTCTGCCTATCCGTCCGGGACGTAATCTGGCTATTATCGTTGAATCTGCGGCAGTTAACCACAGACAGAAGAAGATGGGATACAATGCAGCGGAAGAGCTGTACAAACGTGTTCAGGCAAACCTTGCAAAGAAACGTGAAGAAAAATAATTTAAAGTAATTTGGAGGATATCAGATATTATGGGAAAGTATTGTTTTGGAATTGACGTTGGTGGTACATCTGTAAAATGTGGACTCTTTCAGACAGACGGAGTCTTAGTTGAGAAATGGGAAATTCCTACACGTAAGGAGAACAGTGGAGAAGCAATCCTGCCGGATATTGCAAAGACAATCCTTGACAAGATCGCAGAGCGTAAGCTGGATAAAGAAGAAATCGACGGTGTGGGAATCGGGGTACCGGGACCTGTTAATGAGAGAGGGGAAGTGCCATGTGCGGTAAACCTTTTCTGGGGCTTTAAAGAAGTTACTAAGGAACTGACAGAACTGACAGGACTTCCGTCCAAAGCAGGAAACGATGCCAATGTAGCAGCACTTGGCGAAGCATGGAAAGGCGCAGCAGCAGGAGCTAAGAACGTTATTCTTGTAACTCTTGGAACAGGTGTCGGCGGTGGAATCATCGTTGATGGAAAGATTGTTGGCGGTGCTCATGGTGCAGGTGGAGAAATCGGTCATGCAGCAGTTGACCATGAAGAAAAGGAAGCCTGCAACTGTGGTAACTGTGGATGTCTGGAGCAGTATGCGTCTGCAACAGGTATCGTTCGCGTGGCACAGAGAACTCTGGCTGCTACAGATGAGCAGACTGTTCTTCGCAAATTTACAAAACTTTCAGCAAAGAATGTTCTGGATGCTTTTAAAGAGGGCGACAAAGTAGCCTGCGATGTTATGGCACAGGTAGGAGAAATGCTTGGCGGAACACTTGCCATGTTTGCATGTGTGACAGATCCGGAAGCCATCGTTATCGGCGGTGGTGTTTCCAAAGCCGGACAGCCATTGATCGACTGTATTCAGAAATACTATGAGAAATATGCTTTTACAGCATGCAAGAAAACACCGATCATTCTTGCAACTCTCGGAAATGATGCAGGTATTTACGGATCTGCGCGTATGGTTATTAAAGAAGTATAATATCTGAGAATCAATTTTGAAAATATAATAAAAAATCCACAGTCCTGAGTGACAGGACTGTGGATTTTTTTGCAGTACAGGAACATCATTCGGAGGTGCTCCTGTACCGGTATTTTTTGCATTAATAATAGTCGACCTGATAAAGAGGAATCATCCTCGTTACCGTTACCGTTGTCATCGTTTCCGCCGGTATTATCAGTACCATCGTCACCGCTGTTACCGTTGTCATCAGTATTGTTACTGTCACCACTGTTGTCGGTATCTCCATTATCAGAGCTTTCGCTGTTATCAGTGTCAGTGGTGTTGTCAGTCTGATCAGAGGAATCTGTATCATAATTATAGTCATAATCATCACTGTCATAGAAATGCTGGTCACAGTATTCAGTAGGCATGGTACCTACGTCAAAGTATTCAGTGATCACCGGACAGCCGGCTCTTGGAAGAAGTCCGGTTTCCTCGCAGACACTTAACTTTTCTACACTTGCAGGCTTCTCGAATTCTTTGGAAGGAAGTCCCTCATGGATACGAGTCATAACCTTTTTCCATAAAGCTTTGTGGAAGTTACGCGCATAATCAGGTAATTTCTCATTGTTGTCATAACCGGACCATACTGCGCATGTATAATATGGTGTATAACCCACAAACCACAAGTCGTTATAGGCTTCGGTTGTACCTGTTTTTCCGGCAACAGGCATATTGTCAAGCTGGCAGGCTGTACCTGTACCCTGTTTTACAACATCCTCCATTGCACTGGTGAGAAGAAAAGCAGTACTTTCTTTGATTACGGAACGTTCGGCAGCAGTATTCTCGATCAGGACGTTTCCATTGTGATCCAGGATTTTTGTATAATAAATCGGTTTGATGTAGTTTCCACCGTTTGCGATGGCTGCATAGGATGCACACAGTTCAACATTTGTGACACCGCGGGTGATGCCGCCAAGCGCAGTGGCAAGGTTTGCATCACTCCATACATTACCATTGGCATCTTTGTCAGCCTCTGTTCCATGAGCAAGGGTTGTAAAACCAAAGTTGTCCAGATATTTCAATCCAAGCTCAGGAGTTACTTTTTCCAGACACTTGACGGCTACAACGTTAATGGAATTCTGGATCGCAGTACGAATCGTGGTTGTTCCGTTGTAAGAACGGGTTGCGTTGTTTACAGGGGAACCATCCGGATATTCATAAGGTTCGTCTTCAAATGTTGTTGCAAGAGTCATGCCTTTTTCATTTAAAGCAGGTGCATAAGTGGACACGATCTTAAAGGTAGAACCAGGCTGTCTGGTAGTGTCCGTTGCCCGGTTCAGTGTAAGACTTGCCGTTTTCTCTCCACGACCACCGATCAGAGCTTTTACATAGCCGGTATGCTGGTCGATCACACTCATGGAAGACTGTGGCTGAGGTGCGAAATTGACACGCTCTGCAAGAACTTTACTTCCGTTGGCGAGTATGCTTGCCTTATATTTGTCTACATAAGTCTGTCCATCTTCCGGGGAATCGAACAGAAGATCGAAATCGGGATCCTCATTCTGAAAATAAAGCTGCAGCATTTCCTTACTGTAGTTTACCTGATTTCCATCAGGATCGGTAACCGTCAGGGCATAGTCAAGTTCATACTGGACAGTGTCCGGATAATTGGAAGGATCTGCATATTCCTCATCCAGGATATTCTGGATTTTGGAATCCTGTGTTGTATATACTTTAAGTCCGCCGCTGTAGAGAAGATTGGTTGCCTGTTTTTGGTGTAACCTTTGATATTCATCAGGTCGTTGATGATCTGATCTGTCAGTTCATCTTCAAAATATGTGTAAACAGTATTATCAGTGCTGGAGTTCTTTTCCTGAGCGGCCTGGATACGGGAATAAATATCATCTGCAAGAGCTTCATCATACTGATCCTGAGTAATATAGTTCTGATCCAGCATATGCTGGAGAACTTCCTTGCGTCTCTTCCTGTTGCTGTCAGGATTGATGATCGGGTTAAATTTCGTCGGGTTCTGTGTGATGCCTGCCAGAGTTGCACATTCAGAAAGATTCAGATCCCATACATCCTTGTCAAAATACTGTCGTGCGGCAGCCTGTACACCGTAGGAACCGGCACCCAGGTTAATTGTGTTCAGGTAATTCTCAAGAATGGTGTCTTTATCAGTTTTTTTCTCAACCTGGACAGCAAGGTACTGTTCCTGGATTTTTCGCGTAAATCTTTCCAGCTGAGTAGATTCACTGGTCCAGTTGGTAAATACGTTATTCTTAAGTAGCTGCTGTGTGATTGTACTGGCACCTTCTGAGAAATCTCCGGTAGTGAGAGCTTTCATTCCGGCACGAAGAATACCTTTTACGTCAATACCGTTATGTTCATAGAAACGTTCATCCTCAATTGCGACAACTGCATGCTGCAGATCAACAGGTATCTGATCGAGAGTGACAGGCAGTCGGTTGGAATCCGGAGCAGCCAGTTTACGGATCTGATTCCCTGCATCATCGTAGAGAAAGGTTGCATAGCCCAGTGGCATAATATCAATATCATCAACATCAGGAGCAGTATCAATTACACCCCTGAATGACCCCACACCCAGACAGGTTACTGCGATGCAGAGTGCTATCAGTGATACGAACAGGACTCTGATGAAAGAAACTCTGGCGCGCTTTCCCATCATGGAAGAACGGGAGATCAGTGCCGTCCGTTTCTTTGCAGTCGACTTTTTACCGTAGTTCATGTTAAACCTCCTTTATAATCCGTTCTATTATATCAAATAAGAATAAGTAAATAAAGCAGAAAAATAAAAATTCACAATTGCTTTTGGATCTTTTTAATGGTTATTGTGTTTTTTTACAGGATTAGTATACACTGTGCTGGCACATTTTTGTAATTCATGGTACACTGAGTCAATAAGAGAACGGAAAGAGGAGTATGAGACATGCTTGAGAAATATAAGACAGTTTACGAGGGCGGGGAAGGCGAGATCGTGGAAAAGAAATCCAGATTTATTGCTACAGTGCGTCCTGTACAGACCGAAGAGGAGGCACTGGCCTTTATAGAGGAAATGAAGAAGAAATATTGGGATGCCAGACATAACTGCTATGTATATTCGGTGGGAAAGAACAGGGAATATACCAGATGCAGTGACGATGGTGAGCCGTCAGGCACTGCGGGAAGACCAATGCTGGATGTAATCCTGGGGGAAGATATTTATAATGTGGCAGCAGTAGTTACCAGATATTTTGGAGGGATACTTCTTGGAACAGGAGGTCTTGTCAGAGCATATTCCAGGAGTCTGCAGGAAGGTCTTGCCGCCAGCACAGTGATTGAGAAAACCTACGGAATTTCTATGGAAGTAGTTACGGATTATACCGGGATAGGCAAGATCCAGTATATTGCCGGAGAACAGAAATTACCGATCCTTGATTCTGAATACACTGACAGGGTAGTTCTGCATTTGCTGGTTCCGGCGGATCAGATTGCATTTGTAGAAAAAGCAATCACCGAGGGAACAAATGGAAGAGCGAAGATGAAGAAAGAGAAAGATCTTTACTATTCAGTGATTGACGGTGAAGTGAAAGTATTTACGGACTGATGAAATATGCCCCATGCAGCCTGAAAACTGCATGGGGCATAAACAGTCAGCGAATCAGCATTTCTCCGGTTCCGGATAATCAACACCGAAAGTTTCTACTGTCATGGATTTGATTTTCTGCTCGTCAAGCGGACGGTCGCTGTAATCGGTATCTTCTTCTGCAATACGGTTTACAACATCCATTCCTTCAGTGATCTTGCCGAATGCAGCATAAGCACCGTCAAGATGCGGAGCATCTTTGTGCATGATAAAGAACTGGCTTCCTGCTGAGTTTGGATGCATGGCGCGTGCCATGGAAAGAACACCTGCAGTATGTTTCAGATCATTTTTAAATCTGTTCTGAGTGAATTCACCCTTAATGCTGTATCCCGGACCGCCCATACCTGTTCCGTCCGGGCATCCTCCCTGGATCATGAAACCGTTGATCACACGATGGAAAATAAGTCCGTCATAGAAGCCTTTTTTTACAAGACTGATAAAGTTATTAACTGTATTCGGTGCAATCTCAGGATATAATTCTGCTTTCATCACATCGCCATTATCCATGGTAATTGTAACTATCGGATTTGCCATAGTTTCAAGTCTCCTTTTCAAAAAGTATTGTATTTCGCTGTTCGCTCTATTATAATATGCAAAGAACAATTCTGCAAGAAAAAGGTGGAAAAGATGATTATAGAGACAAAAACACCACAGGAAACATTTGAGGTGGGAAAGAAGATCGGAGAGAATGCAAAACCGGGTCAGATTTATACTCTGACAGGTGATCTTGGAGTTGGAAAAACCGTATTTACCCAGGGAGTTGCGGCAGGGCTTGGAATCACAGAGCCTATCTGCAGCCCGACATTTACGATCATTCAGGAATACGAAAGCGGACGTCTTCCTTTATATCATTTTGATGTTTACCGTATCGGTGACATTGAGGAAATGGAAGAAATCGGATATGACGATTATTTCTTCGGACAGGGAATCTGTCTGATCGAATGGGCTAATCTGATCGAAGAAATCCTTCCGGAAAAGCTGATCAAAGTAACCATAGAGAAAGATCTGGAGAAAGGCTTTGATTATAGAAGGATTACAGTGATTGGTCCGGAGAACAGTTAGGAGGTAGAAATGAAAATTTTAGCTTTGGACAGCTCAGGAATTGTTGCATCTGTAGCAGTTGTGGAAGATGATACATTACTGGCTGAGTATACTGTAAATTATAAGAAAACACATTCTCAGACTTTGCTTCCGATGTTAGATGAGATTGTGAAGATGACGGAACTGGAACTGGAATCCGTAGATGCTATTGCAGTGGCAGCGGGACCGGGATCCTTTACAGGACTCCGTATCGGCTCGGCAACAGCCAAAGGCCTGGGACTTGCCCTGAAGAAACCATTGGTAGCAGTACCGACAGTAGATGCACTGGCATATAATCTTTATGATGCACAGGGATTGATCTGTCCGATCATGGATGCCAGAAGAAAGCAGGTATATACAGGAATTTACAGATTTGAAGAGCATCAGCTTATGACTTTGAAAGAACAGTGGGCAGCACCGATCGAGGAACTGCTGGAAGAACTGAATCAGAGAGGAGAGATGGTTATATTTTTTGGGAGACGGTGTACCTGTATTTCGTGAACTGATCGCAGAGAAACTGCAGGTTCCGTATTCTTTTGCACCGGCTCATGTAAATAAACAGAGAGCAGCGGCAGTGGCAGCTCTTGGCAGTATTTATTATAAAGAAGGACGCACAGAGACTGCTATGGAACATATCCCGGAATATCTCCGCGTTTCCCAGGCAGAGCGTGAGCGTGCAGAGAGAGAAAAAGAGCAGAAACCGGCAGGTACAAAAATATGATCCTGCGGGAAATGCTTGTGGATGACCTGGATCAGGTAATGGAGATTGAGCAGGATCTTTTTCATGTGCCATGGACAAAAGAAGGTTTTTTACTTTTCTGACCAGGGATGATGCCATGTTTCTGGTGGTGGAAGAGAAAGAAAAGATTCTGGGTTACTGCGGTCTTCTTATGGTTCTGGATGAGGGAGATATTACCAATGTGGCTGTGCGCAGGGACAGACAAAAAGAAGGAATTGGCGCTTTTCTGATGCAGAGCCTGATCCGCCTTGCAGCAGAGAGGGAGGTTACGACAATCCATCTGGAAGTACGTGTGGGAAATGAGACTGCAATCCGTCTCTATGAACGTATGGGATTTACCAGAGATGGAATACGTAAGGCATATTACAGTGATCCTGTGGAGGATGCGCTGCTTATGACCAGACATCCCGAATGAAAAAGAAATGAAAGCAGAAAAAATCAGCAGCCGGACCATACACCTTTTAAGGGAATTGCCGGAAGCTGGAAAATAGAGGGAATATATGTTAGATGTATGTTTAGTTGGAACCGGTGGAATGATGCCTCTGCCTCGCAGATGGTTGACTGCGCTTATGACAAGATATAACGGGAGCAGTCTGCTCATTGACTGTGGTGAAGGTACTCAGGTAGCAATTAAGGAGAAGGGATGGAGCTTTAAACCTATTGATGTGATTTGTTTTACTCATTATCATGGAGATCATATCAGCGGGCTTCCGGGACTTCTTCTTACTATGGGAAATGCAGACCGCACAGAACCGTTGACGCTGGTAGGTCCCCAAAGGTCTGGAGAGAGTAGTCAATGCACTTCGCGTCATTGCACCGGAGCTTCCGTTTGAAATTAAATTTATTGAGATTACACAGCCGGAGCAGGTCATTGAATTAAATGGCTATCGTATTACGGCTTTTAAAGTGAACCATAATGTACTCTGTTATGGCTATACCCTTGAGATTCTCCGCCAGGGAAAATTCTCGGCTGAGAGAGCGAAAGAGCAGGATATTCCACTGAAATACTGGAATCCGCTCCAGAAAGGGCAGACCATCGAAGCAGACGGTATTACCTATACACCGGAGATGGTACTTGGACCTGCGAGAAAAGGAATCAGGCTTACTTATACAACAGATACCAGACCAACAGAATCTATCCTGCGAAATGCAAAGGAATCGGATCTGTTTATCTGTGAAGGAATGTACGGAGAAGATGACAAAGCAGACAAAGCACGCGGATACAAGCATATGACTTTCCGCGAGGCGGCGGTTTTGGCCCGTGATGCTCGGGTAAAGGAGATGTGGCTGACACATTACAGTCCGTCTCTGGTCAGACCGGATGAGTTTATGGATAAAGTTCGTGAAATTTTTCCAAATGCATATCCGGGAAAAGACGGAAAGAGTCTGGAATTGAATTTTGAGGAATAATATGTCACTGAAACTGATTATGAACAAGTAGTAAAACGGATGACTTATCCGTCCGATATATGAGGAACAGAAAATGAAAGATACATTAATTCTTGCAATTGAGAGTTCCTGTGATGAGACTGCAGCTTCTGTTGTCAAAAACGGAAGAACTATTCTGTCAAATGTGATCTCTTCACAGATCGCTCTTCATACTTTATACGGTGGGGTAGTTCCGGAAATTGCTTCCCGTAAACATATTGAAAAGATTAACCAGGTAATTGAACAGGCACTGGCAGATGCAGATGTAACTCTTGATGATCTGGATGCAATTGGTGTCACTTATGGTCCGGGACTTGTAGGTGCACTTCTTGTGGGCGTTGCTGAGGCGAAAGCAATTGCTTATGCAAAGAAGCTTCCACTGGTAGGGGTCCACCATATTGAGGGCCATGTGTCAGCAAATTATATTGAACATCCGGATCTTGAACCTCCATTTTTATGTCTGATCGTGTCAGGAGGACATACACACCTTGTGATTGTTAAGGATTATGGAGAATTTGAAATCCTGGGACGTACCCGTGATGATGCTGCAGGCGAAGCTTTTGACAAAGTTGCAAGAGCTATCGGATTGGGATATCCGGGAGGACCAAAGGTAGACAAGCTCTCTAAAGAGGGAAATCCCAATGCAATTGAGTTTCCAAAAGCTAAAATTGGAGATTGTCCGTACGATTTCAGCTTCAGTGGTGTAAAATCAGCAGTGTTGAATTATATTAATCATGCGCAGATGACCGGAGAAGAGATAAACAGAGCAGATCTGGCAGCATCTTTCCAGAAAGCGGTAGTTGATGTGCTGGTGGAGCATACAATGCTTGCAGCCAAAGATTATGGGATGACTAAGATTGCAATTGCAGGCGGAGTGGCTTCGAATGGAACGTTAAGAGCGGCAATGGAAGAAGCATGTAAGAAAAATAATTACAGTTTTTATCGGCCGTCACCGATCTTCTGTACAGACAATGCAGCAATGATCGGAGTAGCTGCTTATTATGAATATATTAAAGGTACACGTCATGGCTGGGATCTGAATGCTGTGCCGAATCTTAAACTGGGAGAGCGTTGAGATGTCAGAAAGAAATACGGCCATTGTTCTGGCAGCAGGGCAGGGAAAAAGAATGCACAGTAAAGTACAGAAGCAGTTCCTGGAGATACAGGGATACCCGGTTCTGTATTATTCCCTGCGCTGTTTTCAGGAAAGTCCGCTGATTCAGGATATTATTCTTGTGACAGGAGAGGAATCTATCTCCTACTGTAAAGAAGAAATCGTGCAAAAATATGGATTTACAAAGGTATCGGCAGTAATCCCGGGAGGAAAAGAACGCTATGATTCTGTCTATGCAGGTCTTTGTGAATGCAGAGATTGTGAATATGTATTGATCCATGACGGTGCAAGACCTTTTGTGACAGAAGAAATTCTTAAACGTGGTCTGCAGAAAGTGAAGGAAACAGGTGCATGTGTGATTGGTATGCCTTCTAAAGATACAGTCAAACTTTCTGATGAAGAGGGATATGTAAAAGAAACTCCAAACAGAAAGTGTGTGTGGACAATTCAGACCCCGCAGATTTTTTTGTATTCACTGATACGTGAGGCTCATGACAGCATTCGTCAGAAAGATATGAGCAAAATTACAGATGATGCCATGGTAGTAGAGCAGGAGACAGGGGCAAAGGTTGCTCTGGCAGAGGGATCTTATCAGAATATTAAGATCACAACACCGGAGGATCTTGATATCGCGGAAGCATTTTTGAAACATTAAAGAATGTTTTGTGATTGAAAAATGCCGTATTTTAGCGGGTTTTATGGGAAATCTGGGAAGATAAAAATAAAAATTGAAAAAAATGTAAAAAAGTTGTTGACAGATGCGGGTATTGATGCTAGAATATCACTTGCGTCGGCGGTGAGAACACAACGAACGCAGTCAACAACATATGGAGAGATATCGAAGTGGTCATAACGAGGCGGTCTTGAAAACCGTTTGTCCGCAAGGGCGCGTGGGTTCGAATCCCACTCTCTCCGCTTGCCAAGTCACTTAAAAAGTTTTGAAAAAAGTACTTGACAAACAAATGAAAAGTGCGATATAATGCACAAGGTTCTTCGGTGAAAACGAAGAGAACTAAATAAAGACACGAGAGTGTGAAGAAAAGTTGTTTCTGTGAAACGACGAATCTAGGCGAATTTGGAGAAGTACCCAAGCTGGCCGAAGGGGCTCCCCTGGAAAGGGAGTAGGTCGTTAATAGCGGCGCGAGGGTTCAAATCCCTCCTTCTCCGTTACTTTCTAAATGAGAAAGTACACATTGAAAACTCTGGAAGAAAAATAAAAAAGTTCTTGACAGAAGAAAGTGGATGTGATAACCTATTAAAGCTGACTTGTGAGGGAGAAACACTTCCGGAACAGACAGTAAAAAGAAAAATAAAAAAGTTCTTGACAAAGAGAAAAACGGCGTGATAAAATATCAAAGCTACTTCTTATCAACGAGAACAGCGAAGAACCTTGATAATTAAACAATAGACAACAACCTTGAAAATTTCTTAAGAGAAGATTTTTTAAGAACAGCATCTAAAAGATGCACCCGTCACATTTAATGTGACAGACAGTAAAAGGGATGAATTAGCTAGTAGTTAATTCTGACCGGAACGAACACTTTTAACGAGAGTTTGATCCTGGCTCAGGATGAACGCTGGCGGCGTGCTTAACACATGCAAGTCGAGCGAAGCACCTTGACGGATTTCTTCGGAATGAAGTTTTGGTGACTGAGCGGCGGACGGGTGAGTAACGCGTGGGTAACCTGCCTCATACAGGGGGATAACAGTTGGAAACGGCTGCTAATACCGCATAAGCGCACAGTACCGCATGGTACGGTGTGAAAAAACTCCGGTGGTATGAGATGGACCCGCGTCTGATTAGCTAGTTGGTGAGGTAACGGCCACCAAGGCGACGATCAGTAGCCGACCTGAGAGGGTGACCGGCCACATTGGGACTGAGACACGGCCCAGGACTCCTACGGGAGGCAGCAGTGGGGAATATTGGCACAATGGAGGAAACTCTGATGCAGCGACGCCGCGTGAGTGAAGAAGTAGTTCGCTATGTAAAGCTCTATCAGCAGGGAAGATAGTGACGGTACCTGACTAGAAGCTCCGGCTAAAATACGTGCCAGCAGCCGCGGT
>ENA-OQOA01000577-OQOA01000577.1-human-gut-metagenome-genome-assembly--contig:-NODE-577-length-15200-cov-3.588735_pt1 | contig 15200 bp, 18 predicted proteins | sample MGYA00242633_ERZ504888 | MGnify/ENA primary metagenome ERZ504888 (study PRJEB26092, sample SAMD00036372) | human gut metagenome | host: Homo sapiens | study: EMG produced TPA metagenomics assembly of... | reverse complement strand
CTACATTTATTATCTTATCTTTTGTCATTCTGGCACCATGAGGACGACTTCGTCTCTCGCAAAGTATATCCTTAGATCATGGCGAGTATTCCGGCTTAAGATCATCGTCTCGGCACCCTTCCCAGTTTCCCAGTGGTATATTACCTTGACTCCCTATCACGGCGGCGGGACCGCCCAGGTTTTGCACCTGATTCCAATTTAAGATCTGACATGTCAGATCACCATGAAATTATGCGTTTCGTTTTTCTTATTTTCGTCTTTTTATTATGTAATATTTGTTATTTAGTTGTCAAGATTTTCGAGTATTTTTATAGGATTTCTCCATTTGTTTCGATGATTTTTTGATATTTCACAATTTTATCTGCTTTCCTGTTGGATCAATACGGTAGTTGCTTCGATAGATCAATCTGGACACTGGTACAAACTCATATCCTTTTGCTTTGATATTTCTGATGATCTGCTTTAATGCCTGTTTGGTGCATTTTGTTCCTGTGTGCATCAGGATGATACTTCCGGGTGATAAATTTTTGTGCTCACAGACTTTCTTGATCAACTGCTCTTTCGTTGGCTCTTGCCAGTCTAGGCTGTCTACGTTCCATTGGATCATATAATAGTTCATTTTTCTTGCATTCCTTACGACGGATTCGTTGTAGTCTCCATATGGTGCCCGGAAAAGATCTATTTTGATACCTAACAATCCTTGAATCTTCTGTGTCACTCCTTGAATTTCTTCCTGCTGCTGTTTGTCTGTTAATTTTGTCATATATTTATGATGATCTCCATGACTTGCAATATCATGTCCTTCCTCATAGATTGTTTTGATATCAGCTGGATATTTGCTGATCCAGTCTCCGCAGAAGAAAAATGTTGCTTTCACATTTTCCTGCTTTAATATCTTAAGAATCTGTGGAATATCTTCATTTCCCCATGCGGTGTCAAATGTCAGTGCTATCCGCTGTTTGTCTGTATCTACACAGTAAATCGGAAGTTTTTCCTCTTGTGTTTCACTCCAGACATAGATATTGTTTTGTATAAATTCTCTGGCGGACTGGATACTGTCGCTGTTTGTAAACCAGACTACTGTTAAGATCAGTAGGATCATGATCATGATTTTTCGAAGCATTTTTCTGCTCCTCTTTGTTTTTACCATTTTATGAATTCCTGTATAAAAAAGAATCCTGCTTTCACAGAATTCTTTTTCTTATCTCATCTCAATTGATATTCTTTATTTTACCTGACCCTTCTGAATAATGGATACAATATTCAAATCTTTATCTAAAACTACTGCATTCGCATATTTTCCTTCTTCAAGACTTCCATATTTATCATCAATTCCAATAGATTTTGCTGGATTTAGAGTTGCACATCGGACTGCACTTTCCAATGGAATATGCATTTCTTTGACTACAGTTCTTATACAATCCATCAGGTTAGTTGCAGAACCTGCGATGGCTCCTCCTTCGGTCAGGGTTGCAAGATTGCCTACAACCGTCACTGGTTGTCCGCCTAATTCATACTGTCCATCTTCCATTCCCGTTGCCATCATACTGTCACTGATCAGTACGATCCTCTTGTCTGTAAACATCTCGAAAGTTGCTCTGACACAGGATGGGTGAATATGAACTCCATCGCAGATCAGTTCTACATAACATTCACTGTCTCTGGCTGCTCCGATCACGCCTGGTGCTCTGTGACTGAATGGCGGCATAGCGTTATATAAGTGTGTGATATGATCAACACCTCTGTTGATCGCTTCTGTTGCTGTATCATAATCAGCCATCGTATGTGCAATTGATACATGCACCTCATCTTTCACTTGATTGATAAAATCCATGGCTCCTTCAGTCTCTGGAGCAAGATCCACTAATTTGATCAATCCACCGGCTGCTTCCTGCAGTTTATGGAATAATTCAACATCCGCCAGCTTGATATCCTCTTCTTTCTGTGCTCCTTTTTTCTCCTTATTTACAAAAGGTCCTTCCATATTGATTCCGACAAGATCTGCACCTTTTCCATTCTTATGTTCTCTTGCTGCATTCATTGCCTGAAACAATTCTTCTTCTGGAATTGTCATTGTCGCAGGACAAATTGCCAATACTCCATTAGCCGCTTCATAATCAGCCAGTGCCTGAATGGATTCTTCCGTTCCATCACACATATCGTGTCTGACGCATCCGTGAAAATGGATATCAACAAGTCCTGGTATCACATAGCATCCTTCAGCTTCTACTTCTTTGTTATCTGTTGTTTCTTTCGCTACGTATTCTCCTTCTATATAGAAATCTTTTTTTTCAAATTTTCCTTCTGGTGTGAATACCAGTCCATTTTTTATGATCATTGTATTACCTCGATTCCCATTACCCATTTGTATTGTTCTTTCTGCTTCTATTTTATCAGTCTGATACTGTACAATCAAATAAAACAGGGCTTTTTTGCCCTGTTTTACAGAAACTGATTCTTCCTTCATGGTGTATTTTTATTTGATCATATTTTTGAATGTACTTTCAAAAATATGATCATCTCCTGCAAGACCATTCTGTAGCTGTCAATTGTCTATCTTTTATTCACCTTTTCTTATTTTATTTCTTCCACTTTACATCTATGTTGTTTTGTTTCCTTATCGTAATTGATTCCAACTGCCAGAATTCTTCCTGTAAACTGCTGTTTTTCCGCCAGTTTTCCCTTAAATCTTAGCGCATATTGTTTTTCTTTAATCTGGCTGATCGCATATTCTGGTGTTTTATCTACCTTTAATTCCAAAATCACCCCATCTGTTGTCCTATCATATGGGTAAAAGATAAAATCCACAAATCCTTTCCCCGCTTTATCTTCCCTTTCAATATGATACTGATCTCTTGCCGATAAGTATGCAAGATTTACAATTGCTGATAATTCCGTTTCATGATTATAAGATAAAATTGGTGTTTCTGTATCATGCACATAAGATAAGATCTTTTCCATTGTTTTAGTGTCATTGGCTAATGTTGCTTTCAACATCTGATCTGATTCTTTTGCTAATCGATAAATATATCCTAAAGATTCTTCTTTCTGGAGCATCTCATCAAATTTTTCCATTAATTCTTTATTCGGAATTCTTACTCTCCCATTTTCATAACTCAAGAATCCATAAACAACCATCGCTGAAAAAATTTCATTCTTTGTTGATAAATTCATTGATGCTGCTGCGTATTCCCTGACTTTCGCCTGCACTGCTTCTCCTGATACCATCAACACAAGGTCGGCTTTTACATCCGCTACATTATTCTTTATATAGTAAAAAATCTCATCATATGGACCAGAACTTGTCCAGTAGTTTCCAATATTATTGTTAGAAAGAGCTGTTACAACAGATCTTGGATTATACATTCGTTCTCCTGCTTTAGTTGCATATCCATCGTACCATAACCGTAATTGTTCTCTTATGATCATCGGTGTTGCACATATTTCTAAGTATTTTTGAAAAAGGTCATCTACCTCTGATTCTGTAAATCCAAAGTATTCATTAAATTTCTCTTCTGATGCCATAGTATATTCCAAAAACATATTTAATTCCGAGCCGCTGGAATATTTAGCAATTGGCAAAATTCCTGTCATATAAGATAATTCGACATATCCATGATCCTTCAATAAATTGCTTAAAAACGATATATATTTTTGTTGATCTTCTCTTGTGATAAACGCTTTATGAAATACACAATCCCACTCGTCCATAACAAAAATAAACTTTTGTCCATCATACATATCAAAGATACAGTCTAATATATCCCATAATGCATCCTCTTCCTCATAATCTGCATCTGGATACTCACGTATTAAATCTTTCTTTAAACGATTGATGATTCTACTGATATACTGGTCATAGTTATCACAATCTTCTGGCATTTTACTGAAATCAATATAAATCACATCATGCTTATTTCTGTGTTTTTCATACTCTGGACTTTTTGAGATTTTTAATTGATCAAATATTTCTTTCGTATCTTCATCTTTTTCAAAAAAAGCCCCTATCATATTTGCCATCACTGTCTTTCCAAAACGCCTTGGTCTTGTAATACAGATATGGGAATTTCCTGACTCAATTAACGGAAACAGTTCTGATAAGATTAACGTTTTATCTACAAAATATGGTCTTTGCATTTCGCTTTTGTATAATGATACCTTTGATTTGTTATTTAAATAAAAACCCATCTTTTAACTCCTTCCTGTCATTTTGTAAAACTATCTTCATTATACAAAAAGATTTCTATATTATCAACGCAAAACGAGCCGGCATATCACCGGCCCGTTTTCGGAGAAAACTATGAATAACAATAAAGGCTTATTTACATAATTTTTCCATCTCATCTGCAACAAACTGAACTTTTGGTCCAATGATAACCTGAATGTTACCTTTTCCTGGACGAATGATTCCTGCTGCTCCTGAGGATTTGATCTTCGCTTCATCTATTTTGTTATCATCATTGATTTTCCAGACGAAGTCTTGTGATGCAATTATCAATACTCTTAACATTGGCACTTCCGCCTAATCCTTCAAGGATGACTGCTGCCATTGCTGTAAAATCATCATTGGCTAATGTAATATTTTCTTCATCAAGATCGTCATCTTCACGACCTGGTGTTTTCAGATCAAATTTCGTGATCGCGATACGGAATACTACATAGAATACGATAAATGCTGCGATTCCTAAAGGAATGATCATCCATGTCTTCTGTGCTGCTGGTAAGGAAGATGAGAATACAAGGTCAGTTGCTCCTGCTGAGAAACTAAATCCTGCTCTGAATCCTACCAGTGTTGTGATTGTTGTAAAGATTCCGTAAAGGATTGCGTAGATAACATATAAACCTGGTGCTAAGAACATAAATCCGAATTCAAATGGTTCTGTTACACCACAGACAAATGCACAAAGAGCTGCGGATCCTACTAAACCGATGGCAATCTTTTCTGTTACTCTTTGCTGTCTGGATCATTGCTAATGCTGCTCCTGGAATACCGAACATCATACATGGGAAGAATCCGATCTGGTTTCCAATACCTGTGATATCACCACCCTGCATGGTTGCAGGACACAGTGCATATCCGATTCCCATTAAAATACCACAGATTGGCAAGCATGCTACTGGAAGCATTAACGCTTTTCCTAATTTTTGTAAAAATTTCATATAGATTGTCCCCTTTCATTTTTACTTTAAGTTTTTCATGTTCTTTTCCTTCTCTTTTAGTTACTCATCTTTGTTATTGTTTTGTTAACTGTATCACCTCTTTCCCTGCTTTTACTTGTTGTCCTGTCAAACACTTCGTGATCTTATAATCACCTAAGTTCGTTATTACGATCGGCGTTGTGACGTCATATCCCGCCTTTGTAATCTCTTCAAGATCAAATTCCAACAAAACGTCTCCTGCCTTTACCTGATCTCCAATTTCTTTATATGTCTGATAGTACTTTCCATTTAATTCCACGGTATCAAGTCCTGCATGAACGATCAGCTCTAATCCGTCTTCTCCCTGAATACAGACTGCATGTTTTGTATCCATTACCGTGGCGATCGTTCCATTGATCGGAGAAACGACTGTTCCATTGGATGGAACAATTGCGATTCCTGGTCCTAATAATTCCTGAGCGAATGTCTGATCATTGACTTCGTCCATTGGGATTGTTCTCCCATCTTCTACTGCTTTTAATGAAATTGTCTTTGCGTTCTTCTCAAACATCTTCTTTAATGAATCAAACATCTTCTTCTCCTTTTTCTATACTGCTTTTTCTGATCCTCTCGATATGCATCGTTAAATATGCAACTTCTGCTGATGTCATATCTTTTTTGTATCTTTCTTTAATAAAAGTCTTAATATATCCTGCACACTGATATTCTTCCGGACAGATCTTCTGGATCATCTCCTGTACATCATTGTTCATATCATCCATTCGTTCTGACGCAAATAACTTTCTGGATAAAAACTTCAAATGTGTGATAAACCGTTCATAACTCAATGACTGGGTATCGATCTCCAAATGGAAGTAGTTCTTTATCTGTTCCATAACATCTTCTAAAAATTCAGTGATCTTTAAAGTATCTTTGACTCTTGTATCAAATTCTGCACTCACGATGTGTAAAGCAATGGATGCCGCATCATCTAATGGGAGTGATATATTCAATCGCTGTTTGATCATTCCTAATGCGTATTCTCCAAGTGCAAATTCTTTCTCATAAAATAATCTTACTTCCCTAAGCATCGGGTTTGGAAAATTCATATGATCTTCATATCGCTGAATCGCAAAATGAATATGATCTGTTAATGTCACATAAATATTCTCGTTTAATTCTGTTCCTAAACTTTGCTTTGCATGTTCTATGATCGCTGTTGAAATCTCAAATTGTTCCATCGGAAGATCTTGTAAGATCTCTTTTAATTTCCGGATCATCTTCGGATCTTCTAATCGAAAGATCTTCTGAATCTTCTTCTCATCAACTACTTTTCCTTCCTTCCCCTGAAATCCAATTCCTGTTCCAACAACAATGATTTCCTGTCCATCTTCATCGATGCTGCTTACTACGTTGTTGTTCATTACCTTATCTATTTTCATAATCTTCTCTCCATGATCATTGGAAGCTTTTCTTCTAGTATATATATTATATGTTCTATTTTAAAACAAAAAGAAAACCACATTTTATAAATATGAAAGTCAACACTTTCACACTTATAAAATCCGGTTTTGCCTGCATTACCAGTGACAATCCTCAATATTCATATCATTTAAGTCACTTTATTTTCTTAAGTTGCTTTTATCTTATCAGCATTTTATACAAAAGTCAAGCCTTTTTTAGCTTTTTCTTTTTATATTTTTTACAATGGATATTGTGATACTTTTTTTACTGCCGGTGCGTGCCATCTTTTACAATCTCTATTGGCTGCGCACCTTGCAGTATGTGTGTTTTTTTTAAATTAAGATCATTCCTTGATAACAAGTGTATCATAGCCTTTTTTCTTCAATTCATTTTCCAATCTTACTGCTTCATCAAGCGTATTATATTCCCCAATCTGAACTGCATAATAAGGATCCTTATAAACGATATTCCCCTCGTATCCATCTGCAACCGCACGATTCAGAACATACTGTGCATTAGAAAAATTACGGTATAAACCAATCTGGACACGATAGATTCCCTTCAGAACTTCATTTTCATCTCTGATCGTTTTCCATAATTCCATCTGCGATCGCTTGTGCGATTTCTTGAAATTTCTCATCAAATCTCTCGTTGTCCTGATCTGAATTTAAAAAACCTGCCTCGATCAAGATCGCAGGAATCTTTGTTCTTCTTAATACAGTAAGATTCGGGCGCTCTTTAACTCCAATATTACGAAATCCTACTTGTTCTAAGTTCGCATTTACATTTCTTGCCATCTCTGCTTTGATCCCATGATCATCAAACACCAGTGTTTCAACGCCTTGATATTCATTCGCATTTGGACTTGCATTTCTATGAAATGAGATAAAATAATCAGCTCCTCTTTCATTCCCAAGCCTTGCTTTTTCAGATGGTGACTGATAGATATCACTTTGTCTTGTGTAGGATACTGGAACGCCATTTTGCTCTAAAATCTGACCGACTGCGAGTGTCAGTCTTAGATTGTCGTCTTTTTCCTTTCTTCCATCATACTGGGCTCCATTATCATAACCGCCGTGGCCAGCATCTAAAATTACTCCTGCCATATTATTTTCCCTGTATTTCTTTCTTCTATCAGACTATTCATTTCTCCATGTTTTGTGTTATATTGGTAGTAGATAACCTGATGATAAAGAGTTTTATTGAAAATATGACCTGTTACTTGACAAAAAATTTAGGGGTATTATTACAAATTTAATAATACCCCACCTACCATGTATCAATATTTATTATCTTCGTTTTCTATTCTACTATATTATGATTCTTTTTTCAACAACTATTTTAATTTAAAACATTTATTTTTTTCAATTCAAAATAGTTGTTGAAAATATAAATATATTCATATAAAATAAACTCAAGGAGTTGATAATTTATGAAATACAAAAAACTAACACCATCACAATTAAATATCATGAAAACATTATGGGACAAAAAAGAGCCTATGATTGCTTCTGATTTTGTTCAGCTTGATCCTTCACTGAATCTGAATTCCGTTCAATCTGCATTGCGTTCTCTACTTAAGAAAACTATATTGAAGTTTCCGACATTGTATATAGTGGTAAGGTTTTAACCAGACGTTATATTCCTGTTGTTTCCTCTGAAGATTATGCTTCTGAGAATATCAACGGAGTGCTGGAAGATCTTTTATCTTCTAATATACTTCTTCAATATGTGGAGTCTGAAAATGATATTAAAGTGATCGAACGTTTACAGGAGAAATTAGAGGAACGTAAGAAAATTCTAGAAAGGAAGTCTTGATATGACACCTGCGAATTATGGTTCCGTATTTAGCTGCTGTCTTTTTAGCAGTCTGATGATGCTTTATCTTTATGTATTTTGTAGAAGCAAACGATTTATCTTAAGAAACGGAACCTTTGTGATTTATCTTGCTGTCGGAGTTGTCATGATCCGTATGCTTTTACCTTGGAATTTTCATTTTGCAGCAAATGTTGAATCCCATAAAATTCTTCCTTTTCTTTTTGATCTTTTAAGGGTGAAGATTTTATCTGTGGAATTTCTGACAATCCTTGTGATCATTTTTTGCTTTGGAAGTTGTTTAAGACTTGCTTTATATTTCTATAAACTTGTTCGCTATCGTCATTTACTTCATCAGTTAGACCCTCTCGATGACATAAGAATATTAAGAATCTTTTCTGATATTTTGGAAGAATATCATTGTACGAAGCAGATTTTAATCTATCAGGTGCCTGGCCTTTCTAGTCCTGCAATTTCTGGTCTGATCCATCCAGTGATCCTTCTTCCTGACAGAGAATACAGTGATCAGGATCTGCGTTTTATTTTTATGCATGAACTCAATCATTATCTACACAATGACTTATGGAAGATTTTTTTCTGGGAACTCGTTGTATGTATCTACTGGTGGAATCCTCTTTCTTATATGATTCGCCGTCTGATCAAAGATACTGCGGAATATGCAAATGATATCCGACTTACCAAAGACAGAGATGAACTTACAAGAACAAATTATATGTTAACTCTTCTCAATACTTCCAAACAGACTCATACGTTCCACACCCTTCCAACACTGCATTTTCAGGAAGGTACGATTTTAAACATTGAGAAAAGATGCGATCTTATCAGTGATAGTCCAAAGATTCGCAGAAATTTATTTTCACAATTTATACATATTGGATCTATTTCTTTATTGTTCACCCTTTCGCTGTGCTTTATCTTTCAGCCCCAGTTCGCCAGCTCCAAACTATGACAATGATGGCACTGTTATTTTTGATAAACCTGACAGCAGTAATTCTTTTTATATAAAGCGAAAAGATGGAAAGGGCTATGATTTATATGTCAAACATGAAGATGCTTTTATAAATACAGGAATCATTGAAAACCCTGAAGATTATAAAAGTCCTAAAATATATTCTAGCAAAAAGGAGGCTACGAAATTTTATGAAAACATTAAATAAATTTATTTTTCTATTTTTACTTAGTTTTATCTCTATTGGTGTATTTTTCTGGCTCAATCGTCTCAGCCCAAGATACCGTAAGCGAACCTTCCATTGCTGTTTCAGAAGAAGATTCCTCTGTATACAGCGGCGATGTCATCGTTTGGAAATATAAGACTATGAACGGGAAATTATACAAAAGAAAATATAACAAAACAACAAAAAAATGGATCGGGAATTGGATTCCAGCTTAGTGAGCATGAAAAAGAAAGGAAATCAGACATCTTAAATCTGATTTCCTTCTTTTTCTCTATGAATTTCTGCGTGATCAAAGATACCATAATTCCACAAAACGCCCCACAACTATCGATCATCACATCAAATACTTTTCCTTCTCGTCCTGGAACAAACATCTGATGAATCTCATCGGTTGATGCATATCCTGTAGAAATCAGCTGTGCCATTAACACTGCTTTCTTTCGATCTTTCACATCACAAGACACTGCCTTATACGTAAAGAATCCAAGTACTGCATATTCCGTAAAATGTGCTGTTTTTCTAACAAACGTATGCACCGCTTCTGCATGCATCATAAGATCAGCATTAGAATGAATCTGGAAAAATCCAAGAAAGCTTAGGATCCTTGCAAGTTCTTTCGCATATCCGATACTCATCCCTGCTGAGGATGTGCCGTTCTTTGCAGAAAATGAAAAAATCAAAATCATCAAAACGAGTGTTATCCCCCAGTATAACACTCGTTTTGTCTGTTTCTGTACTCTCATACAGACTCCTATAAGCGGTTTCCGTACATCTTATCGAAATAGTTTGCATACTCTCCAGATAAAATGTTCTGCCACCATTCTTTGTTATTTAAGTACCATTCGATCGTCTGTGCAATTCCTGTGTCAAAGTTATATTTTGGTTCCCATCCAAGTTCTGTCTCTAGTTTTGTTGGGTCGATCGCATAACGCATGTCATGTCCTGGACGGTCTGTTACGAATTTGATCAGGCTTTCTGGTTTGTCTAACGCTTTTAAGATTGTCTTTACAACTTCTAAGTTAGTACGTTCGTTATGTCCACCTACATTGTAAACTTCCCCGACTTTTCCTTTGTGGATGATCAGATCAATAGCTTCACAGTGGTCAGATACGTGTAACCAGTCACGGACATTTTCACCTTTTCCATAGACTGGAAGTTCTTCGTCTGCTAAGGCACGGCTGATCATTAGTGGAATCAGCTTCTCTGGGAAATGATATGGTCCGTAGTTGTTTGAGCATCTTGAGATCGTCACTGGAAGTCCAAATGTTCTGTGGTAAGCTAATACAAATAAGTCTGCACTTGCTTTGGAACTGCTGTATGGGCTTGATGTGTGCAGTGGTGTTGTCTCTGTGAAGATAAATCTGGGCGGTCTAATGGCAGATCTCCGTATACTTCATCTGTAGATACCTGATGGTAACGTTTTACACCGTATTTCTTTGCTGCATCTAACAGTACGACTGTCCCTTCTACGTTTGTTTTTACAAAAATAGATGGATCTTCAATAGAACGGTCTACATGGCTTTCTGCTGCGAAGTTTACAACGATATCGAATTTTTCTTTTTCAAATAAATCCATGATAAATTCACGGTCTGCGATATCACCTTTGACAAATTTGTAATTTGGTTTGTCTTCCACTGGTTTTAATGTTTCAAGGTTTCCTGCATATGTTAATAAATCCAAGTTTACGATCTCGTAATCAGGATATTTGTTTACCATATGATGAACAAAGTTTCCACCGATAAATCCGGCTCCACCGGTTACTAATATTTTCATGCTATTCTCCTTATTTATCTAAAAATTTTCCTGCCATAACGTCCATTAAATACTGTCCATACTGGTTTTTCTTTAATGGTTCGATATCTGTTAATAACTGGTCCTTTGTGATCCAGTGATTTAAATATGCGATCTCTTCTAAGCAGGCGATCTTTCTGTGCTGATGTGTTTCGACTGTTTTTACAAAGTTTGTTGCTTCCACTAAGGATTCATGTGTTCCTGTATCTAACCATGTAAATCCCTGTCCAAGTAATTCAACATCTAACTCACCTTTTTCCAGATAGATCTTATTTAAATCTGTGATCTCTAATTCTCCTCTGGCAGATGGTTTTAATTCTTTTGCATATTTTACGACATTGTTATCGTAGAAGTATAATCCTGTGACACAGTAGTTTGATTTTGGCTTTTCTGGTTTTTCCTCAATGGAAATGGCTTTTCCATCAGAATCAAATTCAACGATTCCGAAGCGTTCTGGATCATCTACATAGTATCCGAAAACAGTTGCTCCTTCTTTTTTATTTGCGGCACGTAACAGGCGTTTCTTCAATCCATGTCCGTGGAAAATGTTATCTCCAAGGACCATAGCTACACTGTCATCTCCGATAAAATCTTCTCCAATGATAAATGCCTGTGCCAGTCCATCTGGTGATGGCTGTACAGCATAAGATAAATTCACTCCAAACTGATGTCCGTCTCCTAACAAAGACTCAAATCTTGGCGTATCACTTGGTGTGGAAATGATCAGAATATCACGGATTCCTGCATTCATTAATACAGATAATGGATAATAGATCATTGGTTTATCATAAATTGGCAGTAACTGTTTGGATGTTACCATGGTTAATGGGTACAGTCTGGTACCGGAACCTCCGGCAAGAATAATTCCCTTCATTTGTGTTCCCTTTCTCCCTCTGGGTAATAATTAAAACTTAAATGTGTCTTTTAAACCTTTCCATTTCTGGTCTTTTTCAGAAATGATCAAGTCAACGCCTTCTTCTAATGGCCATTCAACTCCGATTTCTGGATCATTCCATGCAAGACCGCCTTCGTCTCCTGGATGATAGAAATCTGTACATTTGTAGCAGAATTCTGCTTCATCAGATAATACTAAGAAGCCATGTGCAAATCCTTCCGGAATATAGAACTGCTTCATATTTTCTGCTGATAATTCTACACCAAACCATTTTCCATAAGTTTTAGAATCAGATCTTAAGTCTACAGCTACGTCAAACACTTTTCCTCGCACAACTCGTACTAATTTTCCCTGTGGAAACTGTTTCTGGAAATGTAATCCACGAAGTACACCTCTTGTAGACATAGACTGGTTATCCTGTACGAATACCATGTCAAGTCCTGCCTCTTTCATGTCGTTCTGGTTATATGTTTCTACGAAATATCCTCTTTCATCTTTAAATACTGTTGGTTCAATAACATAAAGTCCTTCAATATCGCAAGGTGTTACTGTAATTTTTCCCATAATCGTTCTCCTTTTATTTTAATATTCAATCTCTTTTAAATATCTGCTTAATGCATCCTGCCATGTTGGTAATGGTGTAAATCCATTGGCTGTCAGCTTGCTCTTATCCATTCTGCTGTTAGATGGACGTTTTGCCTTCGCAGGATATTCGTCACTGCTGACTGGTGCAACGGATACGTTCATCCCTGCCTGTTTGAAGATTTCACAGGCAAATTCATACCATGTGCAAATTCCTTCATTTGTTGCATGATATCTTCCATATTTGTCTGTCTGGATCATATCCACTAACAATCTTGCAAGATCATATGTGTATGTTGGTGACCCTGTCTGGTCATTGACAACGGTTAAATGATCGTGTGTCTTTCCTAAGTTTAACATTGTTTTGATAAAGTTCTTTCCATTCACTCCAAATACCCAGGCGATACGGACTGTGAAAAATTTCTTTACATGTTCTTCGATAGCAAGTTCCCCTTCATATTTTGTCTGTCCATAGACATTAAGAGGTTCTCTCTTATCATCTGGTTCCCAAGGTCGCTTACCCTGCCCGTTAAATACATAGTCTGTGCTGATATACATCATTTTGATATCTAATTCTTCACAGACTTTTGCGATATTTTCTGTTCCCTGTGCATTAACTTTTCTGCAGATTTCTTCGTTATCTTCTGCAGCATCAACGGCTGTGTATGCTGCACAGTGGATTACTGCATCTGGTGCTGCTTCTTTGATCACTTTATTTACCTGATCGGCATCTGTGATATCCATTTCATCAATATCCACACCAATTCCTTCAAGCCCCTGTTTTTCTAGTTCGTTCATTACGTCATAACCAAGCTGTCCTTTGACTCCTGTGACAAAAACTCTCATAACTCCTCCTTTATGGTTTACATATAAAAATCCCGGCAGATTTTGTGATCTTGATCACTCCTTTGGCTGCCATCTTCTTTCTTACAAAGTCTTTAAATTCTAAATAACGATGATTTAAATATTCATGCTGATTTCCGTGACAGGATAAAATATAGGAGATCAGTGGTTCTGGCTGATCGACTAACAATTCATCTTCATAGTCAATTTCTTTTACTTGTGAAAATACTTTTTTTAATTGTTCTTCTCCATTTTCCAGACCAAAGACATTATATAATTTGTGATCAGAAAGCGTGATCCTTTCATCAAAATCTTTGATCAGCTGGGTAATTTCCTGCATATGACTGCTTCCATAGGTACTGCAGATAAATGTTCCATTTTGTTTTAGAACTCTTTTGATTTCGTTAAATACTTGTTGTCGGTCATCCAGATAAAATAATACATGGTTTGCGATCACTTTATCGAAACTGTGATCTTCTTTTGGAATCTGTCTACAGTCGATCATCTGATAAGAAATCTGTCCTTTTCCCTCTCCGACATAGTTCCTGGCATCTTTTACCATACCTTGTGACTGGTCGGATAAAGTAACATGGACATTTTTTGGAAGATTTTTATTCTTCCACAGTTCCCCTGTTCCACATCCTAGTTCTAATACTTCGTCTTTTTCTTTTAAGTTTAACTGCTCATAGATCCATTCAAACCATGGTTGTGGATTTTGTGAATATTTTTGATGAAGTCCGATACGGATATCAAGATTTGATGCATTCTTATATTGTTCTACCAATCCTTTTTCCAGATTGGTTACGTGAAGAAGATTCATCATCTGTGTCCAGTCGATTTCTTCTTCATTATCCATCTTTTGTTCCATCTCTTCTAAGGATTGCTCTACCAGTTTTAAGTGTTCCATCTTTTTTTGTACAAGGTATAACTGTAAGCCGATAGATTCTTTAATGAAATCCTGATCTTCATCGTTGATCGTCATCGTCATGATCTCTTCCAAAGAAAATCCGAGGTATTTTAATGACAAGATTTTTTGTAATTTGGCAAAATCGGCATCTGTATAAAGACGATATCCATTGTCTGCAACTTTACTTGGCTTTAAGATGCCTTGACGGTCATAGTAGCGGATCGTTCTTAGTGTTACATTGGCTTTTTTGCAAATTCACCGGATGTATAATATCCATCTTTTGTCATTTAGATTCCTCCTTGGTTTTCTCTCTATACGTTATCATAAAGGGTGACGTAAGGGAAGTGTCAAGAAAAAATTTTTATTGTATAACGGAAATGTATTGAGTATTCATAAAAACATAAAAAAAGATAGAGGTACGAAAAACGAATTCCATTGACGGATTTTTTGCAAAACGCTGATCCGCCAACACTCCTGCACAACTCACTGCGTTCAAACAGTGCCCGTGTTGGCTGCGATTTTGCAAAAAATCCTATGGAATTCTATCATTTCGTACCTCTATCTTTTT
>ENA-OQOA01000576-OQOA01000576.1-human-gut-metagenome-genome-assembly--contig:-NODE-576-length-15211-cov-5.170711_pt1 | contig 15211 bp, 17 predicted proteins | sample MGYA00242633_ERZ504888 | MGnify/ENA primary metagenome ERZ504888 (study PRJEB26092, sample SAMD00036372) | human gut metagenome | host: Homo sapiens | study: EMG produced TPA metagenomics assembly of... | reverse complement strand
CCATTACTCATATTGATATTATCTTCCTTTAAATGAAAAAAACTCCCGAAACCCGCATAAATGCGTGGTTTCGAGACTTTTAACCGAAAGCGATAGACGGGGCTCGAACCCGCGGTCTCGACCTTGGCAAGGTCGCGCGTTACCAACTACGCCACTATCGCATATAATGACTGTCCCTTTTCAGAACAGTCATTATTTTTACCTTATTCACAGTTTGTTGTCAATCATTTTTACTAAAATTCCGCAACAACTGTTTTTCCTGCAACTGTTTTTTCTCCAGTTTTATAAGCTACTTTTGGCAGATTAGAATCTTCTAAGACAACAACCATAACATCTGGACTACATCCTTCTTTCTTGATCAGATCGATATCAAACTCTACCAACTTATCTCCTGCCTTTACTTCTTGTCCACTCTTGACAAAAGACTTAAATCCTTTTCCATCTAATTTGACTGTATCAATTCCGATATGAATTAAAAGATTTAATCCTTCTTTTGTCTCGATTCCAATCGCATGTAAAGATGGTTTCATTAATGCTGTGATCTTTCCATCTGCTGGTGCAACAACGACACCTTTTTCTGGTTCGATTACAACACCATCTCCCATAGCACAAGTTGCAAATGCCTCATCTTTTGCCTGTGTCATTGCAAGAACTTTTCCTGTTGCTACCGCAACTAATTTACCATGTCTGATTTCTTTTTCTCTTCTTCTTTGGAGGAAACTATGGGTGTTACCTCTTCTTCTTTGGAAGGATCTGTTCCATGCTGTGCATAATATTCCACATATTCTTCAAAATTACTCTTGATCACAGATACCTGTGGTCCATAAATAATCTGAATTCCTGTTCCTTTTTTGATGATTCCTTTGGAACCAGATTGTTTTAAGTACTGATCTGTCACCTTAGTTTCATCTGTTACTGTGATACGAAGTCTTGTAGCACAGCAGTCAATATCTTCAATATTTTTGATTCCACCAAGTCCTTTTAAGATCATAAAGGAAATTGGATCCTCTGGTGCGTCTGTATCTTCATTTGCTGCACCTTTTTTTGCCTGGTAATCAGCTTTTGTATATAATTTTACCTCTTCTTCGTCATCATCTCTACCTGGTGTTGGAAGATCAAATTTCTCAATGACAAATTTGAACACAAAGTAATATAATACTGCATAAACTGCAAATACTGGAAGGATCATCATCCAGTTGCTCTTTGTCTGTCCCTGTAATACACCGTATAACATAAAGTCGATCAATCCACAAGAGAATGTTGTTCCGATACAGATCTTTAAGATATGCATTAATGCAAATGACAAACCTGCTAATCCACAATGTAAGATAAATAATCCTGGTGCAATAAATAAGAATGTAAATTCAATCGGTTCTGTAATTCCTGTAAGGAATGATGTTAATGCTGCTGAGAATAGTAATCCTCCAACAATTTTCTTTTTTCTGGTTTTGCACAACGATACATTGCATAAGCTGCTCCAGGAAGTCCCGCCATCATGAAAGAATATTTTCCTGTCATGAATCTACATGCTTCTACTGCAAAATGTTTTGTATTTGGGTCTGCCAGCTGTGCAAAGAAGATATTCTGTGCACCTTCTACCATCTTTCCAGCAACTTCCATTGTTCCTCCAAGAGATGTCTGCCAGAATGGTAAATAAAATACATGATGTAATCCGAATGGAATTAATGCTCTCTCTAAGAATCCAAAGATTGCTGTTCCAAAATATCCAGAATGCATAACCAGATTACCAAGTGCAAAGATTCCACTCTGAATCGTTGGCCATACAAAGAAGCAGATAATACCTACACCGATATGTGCGATTACACTAATAATTGGCACAAAACGTACTCCTGAGAAAAATGCTAATGCTGCTGGTAATTGCTGTTTATAAAAGCGATTATGTAATGCTGCTGTTACAAGTCCTACGATAACTCCAGCAAATACTCCCATCTGAAGAGAATCAATACCACAGACACTCGTGATCTGTCCGTTTAAGACACTCTTTGCATATGTTCCGTCCGCTAAAAATCTTTCCTGATAATTTTAACATCGCATTAATTGTTGAATTCATTACAAAGAATGAAATACCTGCAGAAAGTACTGCGACTGCTTTTTCATTTTTTGCCATTCCTAATGCTACTGCTAATGCAAAGATCAATGGTAAATTTCCAAAGATTGTATTACCGACCTGTGACATGATCGTTAAAAGCGCATTCAGAATAGTTCCCTCTCCCATGATTCCTTGTAAATGATACGCTGCGATCGTATCAGCATTAGTAAATGAAGATCCCAGTCCTAGTAAGATACCTGCAATTGGTAACACAGATACTGGAAGGAAAAATGATTTTCCGATCTGTTGTACTACCGCAAATGCGGAACTTTTCTTTTTCTTTGCCATTTTAATCCTCCTTTGTGACAAATTGATACATGGTTACTGTCTGATACACTTCTCCTGCGTCAAATACTGGTGCATCAAACTCTTTTGTGTTAATACTGTTTGGGAAATAATGTGGTTCCATGCAAAATCCACATCCTTTTCCATAGATCACTCCCCCTTTCCCTTTTGTTGATTTTATTGTATTTCCAGTGTAAAACTGTAATCCTGGAAGATCTGAATAAACTTCCATTTTAATACCCTGTTCTTCGTCCAATGCTTCCGCCATTTTTCGGAAACCACAATCTTTATTCCGAATTACAAAATTATGATCATATCCTTTGCCTTTTTCTAGTTGTTCATCTTCGGCATATAGATCATTCTTGATCTTTTTCCATTCACGGAAATCCATCGGTGTATGTTCTACTTTTCTGATTTCTCCTGTTGGGATCGTATCTTCATTGATCGGTGTAAATTCATCTGCATAAATCCTTACTTTTGTATTTTCGATCGTTCCGCTTTCATGTCCACCCAAGTTAAAGTAATTATGATTTGTCAGATTGATCAGCGTTTTCTTATCGCTGACTGCATGATAGGAAACGATCAATCCATTTGTTTCCGTTACCGTATAAATGATATTTGTTACCAATGTTCCCGGAAATCCTTGTTCCCCATCTGGACTTACATAAGTAAACTTCACTGCATGATCATCAATGATCTCACTATCCCATAAGACTTTGTGAAATCCATGTTCTTTGTCACTGTGAATGTTATGTTTTCCACGATTTTTTGCTACATGATACTCTTTCCCATCAATTTTGAATCTGGCATTTGAAATACGGTTTACATTCCGTCCGACAGTTGCTCCAAACATAATTCCATTCTCAAAATATTCTTCCAAGGTGTCATATCCAAGGGCTACATCTTTGATGTTTCCCTCCTTGTTTTTTACAAGGAGAGAAAACAATATTTACACCAAAATCAGTAACTTTGACTGCAAATCCATTTTGATTTTCAATCGTGTATAGAAATGCTTCTCTTTTATCTTCTAAAAAGCCAAAACTTTCTTTTGTTACACCCATATCAGCCTCCTGCTTAGTGTCCATGTTCCATTAAGTCCATAACAACAGGATCTGTAGAATGAACTCCTTTTGCTTTAAGTTCTTCAATCTTTTCTTTAAACTGTGGCAGATATTTTGCATGTGCAACTAACAGTTCATCTAAAACTTTTGTTGTATTTTCATTATTTTCTACTAATGGATTTAATACGAATGCTTCTAATGCTTTTCCGTAATCTCCTGTCAATGCCGCTTCAATTGTACATTCTTCCATTGCTTTCATCATCTGAAGCCATCCTTTTTCTGCTGATGGAAGCTTTCCAAATGCCATTGGCTGTGCTCCTGTCGCTGAAATGATACTTGATACTTCCACGATAGAGTCATCATCTAAGCATGAAATTGCTCCATTGTTTTGTGTACTTACTACCATATGGATCTTCTTATTTGCATAAATTGCACGGATACATTCGCAAGCTGCATCGCTGTAATATGCTCCTCCACGTTTTCCAAGTTGTTCTGGTTTTTCATGAAGTTCTGCATTTTTATAAATTTCAAACAACTCATGTTCTACCTGTTTCATTTGCTCTGCTCTAGTACCACCTTCATTGAATTCTTCAATCGCATGCTCAAGCATTGCTTGTTTCATGTAGTAATATCTGTGGTATCCACAAGGCACCATATTCATGCTGTGAAGTAATTCCAATGGAAATTCAGCTTGATAGATATTGGCTGGTGTTCCACCACCTTTTTCATTGATATGATCGATCAAAATTGGTGTCATATCATTTCCATTTTCATCAAATACTTTATGCCAGTGAAAATGGTTAATTCCTGCATATCTGTAATTTAACTGGCTGATATCCTTCCCAAGAAGCTTTGGTTCTGCCATCATTGCGATCGTTGGCACGTTGCAAAGTCCGATACATTTTTTCCATCCAAAATGTTTAATTACAGCTTCTGTTACCATTCCACTTGGATTTGTAAAGTTGATCAGCCATGCATCTGGACATAATTCTCTCATATCTTCTATGATCTGTCCGATCACTGGAATGGTTCGAAATGCTTTAAACATTCCTCCTGCTCCATTTGTTTCCTGACCAAGCATTCCATACAATGATGGAATTCTTTCATCTTTAATTCTGGCATCTAAAAGTCCTACTCGAAATTGTGTTGTAACAAAGTCTGCATCTTTTAATGCTTCTCTTCTATCTAATGTTGTATAAACTTTTACATCATATGGAGATGCATCCCACATTCTCTGTGCCAGTGCTCCTACAATCTCTACTTTTTCTTTTCCATCTTCAATATCGACCAGCCAGATTTCTTTAATTGGAAGTTCTTCATATCGTTTGATGAAACCTTCCATCAGCTCTGGTGTATAACTACTTCCTCCACCAATCGTTACAATCTTCACTGTGCCTTTCATGGTTCTATACCTCCTCAAATATGTTTGTTTTCTTTGTTCTGTTCACATCATACCGAGTCAGCTTTTTTCTCACAATGGATTTAGTAGATGCGGATATTTTTTCCCAAAAAAAGTTTCAGAAGATAGAACATCTCTGAAACTTTTTGAAACTTTATTTTAATTTTGGCCAATATTCTCTGTTCACTTCGATCATTTCATCCAAAATTTCTTTTGCCACATTTGCAGATGGAATTGTGCGGTTTAAAGTAAATGCCTGCAATGCTTTTTATATGATCCTTCGATCACTGCTTCTACAACCAACCCTTCACAAGCATCCTGCTGTTCGATCAGTCCTTTATAAAATCTTGGAATTTCTCCAACTCTTACTGGTTCTGGTCCGTCTTTTGTAATATATGCAGGAATTTCAACCATGGCATCATCTGGAAGATTCTTGACTGCTCCGTCATTTTTTACGATGACAAGCTGTCTGCTTCTCGTGTCATATGCAAGTGCTTTTACCACTTCTACAATAAATTTTCCATGAACTCCTACATAAAATTGTGTCAAATCGATTTTTTCTCCATTTTCTAGTTTCTTAACTGCCTCACGAATCTTTGTTTCTCTTCCATGAATAACCTGCATTCCCCTTGTATTATTAATATCCATGTAATCTACAATGTCATCTCCAAGAAGATAATACTGCCAGTATGTATTTGGCAGATAATCTGGAAAATAGTTGACGATCTTCTTTGCATTCGTAAATGTATGTAACCAGTCTGGATCTTTGACCAAGGCATCTTCATAACTTGCCTTTGATACATAACCATACTCTGCCACATGTTTCTTCAATTTTTCTGTGACATCTTCGCCATTACACTGTACTTTTGTAAACCATCCATAATGATTCAATCCAAAATAATCCACTTCCAGATTGCTAAGATCTGTGTCTAGGATTTCTGCCATTCTTGCCTCTACCTCAACTGGCATATCACAGATATTTAAAATTCTTGCATTTGGACGTAATGTCTGTGTTGCCTTAGCAACAATCGCAGCTGGATTTGAATAATTAACGATCCAATAAGTTTTTGATGCATATTTCTCACAAACATCGATCAGATGTACCATTGGTCCGATCGTTCTCATTCCATATGCCATTCCCCCGGCTCCACATGTTTCCTGTCCAATGCATCCATGTTTTAATGAAATCTGTTCATCTTTTACTCGCATTTTCAGTCCACCGACTCGCATCTGTGCCATAATAAAGTCTGCATCTGTAAATGCCTCTTCTTCATCCGTACTAATTTTCAATTCCAAAGAAGGTCTTAAAATCTTTTTACAACTTCTTTTACGATCAGTGACACTTTTTCTTGTCGTTCCTGATCAATGTCATATAACCATAATTCTTTGATTTTTAATTCTTCCTCTTCCAAAAGATTTTTTACAATCCCTGCGGTATAAGTACTTCCACCACCACATATCACAATCTTAAATTCTTTTTTCATTGATTTTTTCCTCCATATCCGTCATATTATTTCATGTGCCCTGATTATATTTCTTGAAAATTTCAGGCTCAATAGTTCACGCTATTTTTGGAACATCACAACTATTTCATGGACAATCTGCATAAATTTATTCCGGTTATTTGTGCAAATTCACAATAAAAAAGAAATATTTGAAAACTATACTTTTTTAGGAGAATGATTGATATGATACTAGAACAAATTAAAAATCCTGATTTTTTTAATAATTCTGAGCAGAATATGATTTATTTTTTACAAAACAATTTAAACTCTTTTGATCAAGTCACTTTAAACAAAATGGCAAAAGAATCCTTTTCTTCGACTTCTTCTGTTTTACGTTTTTGCAAAAAATTAGGATTTGATGGATTTAAAGATTTCAAATTACAACTGATCCGAGAAACATCTATTTCTGGTCAGGATCTTAATTTTAATCTACCTTTTTCTCCAGATGATTCTGTTGAAGATATCGGTCTTCATTTATCTGAAATTCTTGCAAATGGAATTAAAAAAACACGGAATCTATTAGATCCCGTGCAATTAGAAATGACTGCTTATAATATAAAAAAGAGCCACCGTGTATTCCTGTTTGGAAAAGGTGACTCCAGAATTTCTCTTGAGAATTTTAAAAATAAAATGATCAAATTAAATGAATATTTTATTATTGGTGATGAATATCAGAATAATTTTTATACAGTCAGCAATATTACCTCTAATGACCTTGTGATCTTCTGTACTTATAGTGCTATGCATCATGATTACAATTCTTATCTTCCAGTTTTAAAAGATCATAACGTTCCGATCATTACGGTTACAAGTAATATTCATTCCAAACTGGCTGTGAATTCTGATATTGTATTACAACTTCCTGATGATGAATCCTTTGATGAAAAAGTTGCCAGTTTTGCCTCTCAAACAAATATGGATTTTATTTTTGATTACATCTATTCTATCATTTTCCAGAAAAATTATATGGAGAATTATCATTCGAAACATGCTAAAGATGTATATACAAATTCCATGATCTATAACAAACTATAATTTAGTATCATTCATCCTGAATATCTCGATCATCCATAAATCCTATGGATTCTTTGAGATATTCAATATTCTTTTCACGGTCCATATTGTAAATACAGCCAAAAACAACATCCATCATATACTGCATCGCAATATGAGATGAGAACTGAGAGATACGATCTCGTAAGTTTTCTCTGCTGCTGATCGTTAATGCACCGGCAACATACTGTGGATATAAATTCCCACCTGCTTTCCCAACATACACAACAGGCACCTTCTTTTGATGCAGCACCTTTAAAATTGGCTTTACAAAGGTTGCTTTTCCAGAATATGAGAGAATGATCGCTGCATGTTTCGGATTACTTGCTAATGCTGTTAGTCTTTGTTTATAAAATCCATGTGGACATTCTACACTACTTTTGCCTGCTGTTAACATCTTATCCTGAAAATTTTCTGCAACATTCATGTTATGTGAATGGGTATAAATGTCTATAACTTCCGCTTTATGTAATAATTGTGCCACTTTATGCAATTCTATAAAATCCATATAATCATAGGTATCATAGATTGCTATTTCATATAACTTACTCAGTTTCTTTGCGATCATCTGTGGTCCATCTTTTCGTTCAAATGGATAATTTACATCGATCATCTCAATATCTGATTTCATTTCTGAGATATCTTTTGCCAATATGACTTTCAATTCATTGAATCCTTTTAACCCAATCTTTTTGCAAAATCGATGAATGGCTGATTTTGACACAAATGTTTTTCTGCTAATTCAATAACCGACATATCTAAGATATCTTCTTGATTTTTTAATATATAATATCCGATTTCTGTCTCAATTGGTGTTAATCCGTCTGATAATTCAATCATATTTTTTAATGTCATACATGACCTCTCTTTATCTTTTATTTTACAGGACAAGCGATCCCGACATATTCCATCCGATTTTCTTTCACACTTTTAATATCCGCATGCTCACCACAAACACGACAATTCTTATTCTTTGATGGGAATTTAACAACTCTTGTATTCATCGTTAATCCATCCATCACAAGCATCTTGCCTGTCAGCAATTCCCCGATTCCTAACAGATACTTGATCGCTTCTAATGCCTGAATACATCCAATGATTCCTGCGACTGCACCAATGATCCCTGCCTGACTGCAGTTTGGCACAGAACCGCTTTCTGGTATCTCCTCAAAGATACATCTGTAACATGGCTGGTCTTCTTCTGGAACATAGGTCATAACCTGACCCTGGAACTGTAAGATTCCTGCATGACAAAATGGTTTCTTTAACAACACACATGTATCATTGATCAGGAACTTTGTCTCAAAGTTATCCACAGCATCGATGATAAAATCGTATTCTTTGAACAATTCTTCTGCGTTATCCGCATATAAATATTCTGGATAGGTGTTTACCTTGATATGCTCATTTAATTCAAGTATTGATTTCTTTGCTGATTCTGCCTTATTTGTTCCTTCTCTTTTGCTTGTGTGAATGATCTGTCTCTGTAAGTTTGACACGCTGACATCATCTGCATCCACAATTCCGATCGTTCCAACGCCTGCTCCCGCAAGATATAAAGCCGCTGGTGCACCTAAGCCGCCAGCTCCGATGATCAGAACTTTTGATTTCTTTAATTTCTTTTGTCCGTCACTTCCTACCTGTGGCAGGATGATCTGACGATCATATCGTTTAACCTCGTCTGGTGTTAATTCTTCTGTAGACGAAAACAGATGCAGTCCGTCCTTTGAAACGTCCTGCATCTGTTCTTTTTGGGATGTCACATGTAATAACCATTCTCGGTAACCGCCGGATAAGTTCAAAGCTTCATACCCTTCTTGTCTTAACTGTTCGGCAATTGGGGCGCTTTTCTCTCCATAGTTGCAATATACGATCAGCCTCTTATCCTTTGGAAGTTCCTCGATGTGAGAGAAATCACCAGCCCATTCGTAAGCCTTCGGTATATGTCCATGCTGGTATGCGATCTCACCTCTTACATCTAGGTAGATATAATCATCATCGGACAGTAATTCTACTTGCTGTACCGTGATTTCCATATTCTTTCCTCTTATTCTAGTCTTCAGCGAATAATGCTGTAGATAAATATCTGTCTCCTGAATCTGGAAGTAATGCTACAATTGTCTTTCCTTTGTTCTCTGGTCTCTCTGCAAGGATCGTAGCTGCTTTTAATGCTGCTCCTGAAGAAATACCAACTAAGATTCCTTCGCTGTGTGCGAATGCTCTTCCTTCTGTAAATGCATCTTCATTCTCGATTGTGATAACTTCATCATAAATCTTTGTATTCAGTGTGTCAGGTACGAATCCAGCACCGATTCCCTGAATCTTATGTGCTCCAGCTGTTCCTTTTGATAATACTGGAGATGTTGCAGGTTCAACTGCTACTATTTTAACATCTGGGTTCTGTTCTTTCAAGTATTCACCAACACCTGTTAATGTTCCTCCTGTACCAACACCTGCTACGAAGATGTCTACTTTACCGTCTGTCTGATCCCAGATCTCTGGTCCTGTTGTTGCTTTGTGTACAGCTGGGTTTGCTGGGTTCACGAACTGTCCTAAGATGACTGCTCCGTCAATCTCTTTTGCAAGTTCATCGGCTTTGGCGATAGCACCTTTCATTCCTTTGGCACCTTCTGTTAATACTAATTCAGCACCATAGGCTTTTAATAAGTTTCTTCTTTCAACACTCATTGTGTCAGGCAGTGTAAGGATCGCTCTGTATCCTTTTGCTGTTGCAACTGCTGCAAGACCGATTCCTGTGTTACCACTTGTTGGTTCGATGATCGTTGATCCTGGTTTTAACTGACCTTTCTTCTCTGCATCTTCGATCATTGCCAATGCGATACGGTCTTTGACAGATCCTGCTGGATTTAAGTACTCAAGTTTTGTAAGGATCGTTGCGTCTTTCACTCCTGCTTTGTCTGCATATCTATCTGCTTTAAGAAGTGGTGTTCCTCCGATTAATTCTAATGCGCTTGCTGTAATCTTACTCATAATTCTAAACCTCCATAAAAAGTTGTTGTTTTTATTCCGTTTTATTTCCTATTTTTCTACTAGGTTTTCTATGTTTTAGATTATACAACCACATATCTTTATTGTCAACATCTTTTGCATTATTTCTGTTATAGGTTTTTCTTTTGATTTGATATAAGTTCTCTTTATATTTTTAATCCACAGATTCTTATGATCTGGAGATCAAATATTCTTGCAGAAACACTCCAATTCCATCGTGATCATTGTCTTTGGTAATATGATCTGCAACACTTTTTGTTTTTCACTTCCATTTGCCATAACGACTCCGACTCCTGCATGCAAGGTCATATCATAATCATTATCTGCATCTCCAAATGTGCAGAGATTTTCCATTGTAAATCCATGCATCTCCATTAGTTTTTGTAATCCAAAGGATTTTGAGATCCTAGGATCCATAAATTCAAATAGATGTTGCGTTGTCTGAAGACTTGCACATTTGAAACGTTCATCTTTAAAAGTTTTTGCTCTCTCAATAACTGCCGGCATAGTTTCTGGTTTACATACAATAAGAAGTTTTAAACGATCTTTTTTTAAATACTCGTCAAAATCAATGACCTCATATGGAAGCTGATCACCTTTAGATAGAATTTTGATAAGTTCATCTTCTTTCGGAGTATACAAAACGCCATCCCCATGAATTGCAAAATTCACATCCATATCTTTATAGTGCTCCATGATATTTGCGATCAGGTTTCCTGGAAGGGCAAAATTTTCTTCATAATAATCGGTTTTGTAATCATAAATCTCACCCCCGTTGCTTCCAACGACCATATCAACAAGTCCGCCAATTCCCCATTTTCCAAACAACCTTTTTACACTTGGAACGTCTCTTCCTGTTGATATTCCAAACAAGATTCCTTGTTCTCGAACTTTCTTTATCGCATCAATTGTTTTTTGGGTAACAATTCCCTTGCTATTTAACAGTGTTCCATCAATATCACACATTATAACTTTTATATTTTTCATAACATTTCTCCCTTGATTTCTGTCTCCATGAATATTATTTTCTATCTTTTCTACCAATTTAACATATTCTTTCAAAACAAATAAGTCCCAGAACAAAACTTTACGCTTTTTTCTGGGACTTATGAATTTTACATATTTAAAAGTCAGATAACAATTATTTTAATTGTAACATCGCAAACATACAAATTCCAGCAAAAATTAGAACTACGATACTTCCTGAAATATCTCTCAGAAAATGATTTTTTAGGCTTTTTTCTACAGAGTCTTTCACTGGAATCTGATATGTTTTAACCGTTTTATATAGAAGGAAAGCTAATGCGGCTACATATAAGAAGTTCTGAAGCATTACTTCTGCAACGATCATCAATGCCATATTCACAACCGCATATCCATAATCAGCTTTATTCAAATGCTGTTGTAAAAAGCCTAACAAGTATGCGATAAATGGATTAACCATGGCAACTAAGAACATAACGGTATAATGTGGATTCTGACTTAGGATCGTCTGTAGATTAGCACCTGCAGTTCCTTTGGCTGTAAGATAACCTAATGCCATAAATGGACTTACTGCCAATAATACTTTAATGATCGTAAATATGCGCTCAATTGAAGAATTTACTGTTACATTCTTCTGAATCGTTTTCATCATGATTCTTTCCTCCTGTACTGCAAAATCTTTATTACTTTAATTCTGGCCAATAACCTTTGTTCGCTTCAATCAGGTCATCTAAGATCTGTTTTGCTACTTTTGCACTTGGTACTGTCTTAGATAATGTCAGTGCCTGCCATAACTTCTGGTAGCTTCCTTCGATCCATGCTTCTACTGTCAGTTTTTCTACGCTTACCTGCTGTTCCATTAATCCTTTCTGGAACTGTGGGATTGCTCCCTGACAGATCTTTTCGTATCCGTTGCTTCCTACGATACATGGGATCTCTACCATGGCTGTACGGTCAAAGTTCTCAACTGCACCTTCGTTTGGTACGATCAGTAAGAATCTTTCCTGTGTATTTTCTGCGATCGCACATGCTAAGTCTACGATATATGTTGCATGTGCATCTGGTTCGAATGCACTTCCGACTGCTGTTCCTTTTTCGATGATCTTTCTGCATTCTCCGAAGATGAATTTTTCTCTTCCATCCATAACTTCGTTTGCTCTTGTGTATTCTGGATTTGATGTTTCTACAACGTAATCTGGGAACAGATAGTATTTTAAGTATGTATTTGGAATTGTTTCTGGATCAACTGCATATACATCTCTTGCTTTCTGGAATGTATGTACCCAGCTTTCATCTACATGCTGGTTGGAATCTGATAATGCATCTGCATATCCGTTTGCTGCCATATGTTCTTTGATCTGTGGCATTAAATCATTTCCTTCAGAATCATAGATCTTGTTCCACCATCCGAAGTGGTTTAATCCATAGTATCCGTACTGCATTTCTTTTCTGGATTTTAATCCGACCATGTTTGCCATCTTTTCCATTAAGTCGATTGGCATATCGCAGATATTTAAGATCTTGGAATCTGGTCTTAATCTTCTTGTTGCTTCTGCAACGATCGCTGCTGGGTTTGAGTAGTTTAACATCCATGCATTTGGTGAATATTTTTCCATGTAATCAAGGATCTCAATAACTCCACCGATGGAACGCATTCCGTAAGCGATTCCTCCTGGTCCACATGTTTCCTGTCCGAGTACTCCGTATTTTAGAGGGATCTTCTCGTCTTTTTCACGCATTGCGTATTTTCCTACACGGATATGTGCTAATACGAAGTCGATGTCTGTGAACGCTGTTTCTGGGTCTGTTGTATAATCAAATGCTACTTCTGGTGCATTTTCTTTTAAATAGATCTCACATGCTTTTGCAACTGTTTCCTGTCTCTCTGCATCGTTATCATAAAACTTGATGGAACGAATTGGGAATCTGTCCATATGATCTAGAAGCATCAATACGATACCTGGTGTAAATGTACTTCCACCACCTGCGACTGTGATTGAATATTTTTTCTTTGCCATTTCTTCTTTCCTCCGAATTTATACTATTGATTATAATAATGTTTCAAATACTTCTCTGATACTAGGAACTTTTAATCCAATGATAACCTGGTATGCTTTTCCATTGATAGAACATCCATGTGTTCCGATTGCTTTGAAATAAGGATCGTCTTTACATAATGTTTCATCTTTTACGTTGACACGTAATCTGGTTGCACAGTTTGTTACATCAACGATATTGTCTTTTCCTCCGAGTCCTTCAAGGATCAGTTCGCATAACTCAAGCTTAGGATCTCCTGCTTTTCCACCTTTTTCTGCCTGTTTGTTTCTGAATTTTTCTTTTGATCCAAATTCAATCTCTGCTTCGTCTTCACGTCCTGGTGTTTTGAAATCAAATTTTAAGATCAGGAATCTGAACACTACAAACCAGATAGCTGTAAAGATCAGACCAATAACCAATTCTAATAAATACTGCTGCCAGTGGTTTCTCATTAATGGAATCAAGTTCAGTGATGCGATTTCGATCAGACCACCTGAGTTGATACCAACGATTCCTGCAAGCCACATAGTTGTTGCCAGTGTTGCTGCTAAAAATGCATGAACTACGAATAACATAGGTGCTACGAATAAGAATGTAAATTCAATTGGTTCTGTAACTCCACATACGATTGCTGTTAATGTGATAGGTAATAACAGTGCAAATACTTTTTTCTTTTTCTCTGGTTTTGCTGTGCTGTAGAATGCTAATGCTGCTCCAAGACATCCGAACATTTTTGCAAATCCACTTGCTGTAAATCCTGCTTCTGGACAGAAAGATTTTAAAGATGCTGTGGATGCTGCGATCTGTGGTAATAATTTTGCCCAGTAAGCATATAATCCACCAGGTACAACAACGTTATCATAGTAGAATGGTGAGTATAATAAGTGATGTAATCCAAATGGAATCAACGCTCTTTCAAGGAAGTTGAATACAAAGATTCCGATAGCTCCTGCACTCTTTACAAATCCCTGGAATGCTGTGATTCCTAACTGAACTTTTGGCCAGAAGGCACATGCTAATACTGCAACTGGGATCATTACGAAGAATCCGATCATGAATACGAATGTTGATCCTGAGAATGAACCAAGCCATTCAGGAAGTTCTGTATCAAAAAATCTGTTATGTAGATAAATTACGATTCCGGATACTGCTAAAGCTCCAACCATACCCATATCTAATGTTTTGATACTTGCGATCATTGCAAGTCCGCTTGTTCCACCGACTTCCGCATTCATGTTAACTCCGAATACTCCACCCCACTGAGTTAAGATCGTGTTTACAAAATAATGGAACGTCATATATAAAACTAATGCTTCCATGCAACATCTTGCATTTTGTTTCTTTGCCATTCCGATTGGCAATGATACTGCGAATAACAATGGTAACTGGTTAAATACTGTCCATCCACCTTGTAGAAATACGTTCCAGCATTTGTACCACATGCTTGTTGGTGCTGCCAGACCTCCCATGATCGCCTGTGTTGTAAACAGAGTACCTATTCCTACTGAGATACCTGCAAATGCGAACAGAAGTACTGGTGTAAACATCGCACCTCCAAATTTTTGAATCTTCTGCATCATTTTTCAAATCACTCCTTTTCAAAAGTTTATCCATACAATTCTTTGATTTATCTTGTTTTAATGAATAATCTTGGACTGATTGAGCCATCTGTCCGACATGGTTGAGCCTCCATTCCATTTTAGGCTGAGCCACTGTTCCGGATTCATTGAGCCGATTCCTTTATAATAGTTTTATACACTTTTATTAG
>ENA-OQOA01000573-OQOA01000573.1-human-gut-metagenome-genome-assembly--contig:-NODE-573-length-15257-cov-3.532849_pt1 | contig 15257 bp, 21 predicted proteins | sample MGYA00242633_ERZ504888 | MGnify/ENA primary metagenome ERZ504888 (study PRJEB26092, sample SAMD00036372) | human gut metagenome | host: Homo sapiens | study: EMG produced TPA metagenomics assembly of... | reverse complement strand
ACCTCATATGTTTCTACCAATCCATCATCATTTTGTTTCAGCAATTGCCCTTTGACAAAAGTATCCAGTACTTTCTGTGGCTCTTCTTCTGAAATTGCGACTTTTTTTACATTTTTCAGGCATATAGCATCCACATCCGGCACTTCGACCGGAGCATTGGCTGTCAAAGTAAATTTCATAGGATTCTTCTGATCTGTCCGTTCTGCTGTTCTTAAGTCAGACTGTATTATTGTCTGGTATTTTTCCGGAGCCTGTACCTGTTCGGCAACTGTCTTCTGAACTGTTTCTTTCTCTTTATGTTCCTCTGTTTTTGAATCAGTCTTATCCTTTTCTTCTACAACAGCAGAATATACAACCTTGTCACATCCTGACATTGTCAAAAATTCATACACAAAAAAGCTCCCAGAAATATTTTACTTTCTTCATTTCTTTCTCATCCTTTCTAATTTTTCAAAAAGGTACCCTCTTCTTATGAGAAAAGAGTACCATACTGTCTTTCCAATGTATTCATCAAGATGTAAACAAGTTGTAAATTCCATCTGCTTGATCAGGTTAATTCTTTATCTTTTTATCAAATATCACTCTTACTTTTGTTCCCGCGCCAATCTGACTTACGATGTCCAGTCTGGCTCCATGGACTTCTGCAATCTTAACACATAGTGCCAGTCCAAGCCCTGCTCCGCCCTCCTGGCGGCTTCTGGATTTGTCTACCATGTAAAAAGCTTCTGTGATTTTTCCCATTTCTTCCTGTGGGATTCCCCGACCGTTATCTGCGACTTCCAGAATTTTTTTGCCTGATTCTTTATATGCTTTCAGAATAATATAACCTCCTGGTTCTGTAGCATGCAGAGCGTTGTCTGTCAGATTTACGATCAGGCTTTTCCATTAATTCTTCATCCATTTTCAAAGAAAAATCTTCGTATTCTGTCTGTAATTGTATCTGTTTCTGCGCTGCCTGTTCTGCTTCCAGTTGAGCTACCTGTTTCAGCAGTTCTCCTATAGCGTGTGACTCCATTTTTATCGAGTCATTCTGATGGAGTCCCAGCATCTGAAGCATTTTGCCGGAAAGTTTTTCAAGTCTTTTTCCCTCGCGGCTGATATGTTCCAGAGCGCAGTCTTTTTGTTCATCGTTTAGTTTTACATGCCGCAGAGTGTCTGAATATCCAATAATAGAAGTAAGAGGTGTTTTCATTTCGTGGGCAAGTGCTCCCATAAGCATTTCCTGTTTTCCGGCTACTTCCTGCAGTTTTTCCATTTGCTGTACGGTCCGCTTCATCATTAGATAGATAAACAGACCAGCAATGCAAAATACTGCCAGATAGATTCCCAGGAACCAGGCTGCCGTCTGTCTCAGTTCCGTAAACATAGAAGTAACATCACGGACTGAAAGTATTTCGTAACCCTCTGGATTTGTAAGCAGCGCATGCTGTAAAAGTAAGTATTTGTGATTCAGTTTCTGGATTTTGTACTCATAGGAATCCGTTTTGTTGTTTAAACCGAGATTATCCATGCTGACAATCTCATAATCTGTGCGGTTTACTACGGCTTCTTTACTTTCGGAATTAATGAGGAGCATTTTCTCACCGCAGCATCTCAGAAACTGGAATTCCAGATAAGATTTTTTTCCTGTTTCTGACATCTGCTCATATTTACTGTTGTCCCAGAATTGTTCCAGGAGATTTTTTCCATTTGCAAGCTGTCGTCCATAGGTTTCAGCAGCATTATTCAGGCTTCTTTTTCCTGTGACATACAGGCTCAGGACACCGACCGGTATCAGAGAGCACAAAAGTGTTATCAGCATAAGTGCTACTGTCCGTTTCCACAACTTCATAGCGGTTAGTCCTCCAGTCGATAGCCAAGTTTTGGGATTGTTTTATTTCATCGTACAACTCCAGTTTCTTGCGGAGCTGGCCGATATGCACGTCTACAGTTCTGCTCTCTCCCAGATATTCTTCGCCCCAGACACGTTTTAATAGTTCTTCTCTTCCAAGTGCGATGTTTTTGTTCTGTAAGAGCAGGATAAAGAGATCGTATTCCAGTGGTTTCAGGTTTACGGGAATCCCATCTTTCAGAATCTGATGGCTCTGGAGATCTGCCTGAATATTTTTGATTGTGAGAATTCTCTTTGCACGGCCGGTTCTTTCAAGAATTTTTTCAATCCGTACAAGAAGTTCCAACATTTCGAAAGGCTTTACCATATAATCTTCTGCACCGAGTTTCAGGCCTTTTACTTTGGATGCTACGTCATCTTTTGCAGTAAGGTAGATCACCGGGAGATTCTTTGCGCGGAAATCTTCCATCAGAGCAAAGCCATCTTTGCCGGGAAGCATAATATCGACAACTGCAAGGTCTGCATCTTCATTCCATAGCAATAGGCGCTGGGCTTCTATTCCGTCGTAAGCAGCTACTGTTTCGTATCCGGCTATGGTCAGATTCATACATAGTAATTCAGAAATCGCTCTGTCATCTTCGATTACCAGGATTTTGTTTTTCATTTGGAGATTACCTCGAATAATTACTATAAGCCACTACATTCATGTTTTAAGTGAATGCGAATGATTTTGTCCGCTCATACCATGAATATAATGGCTTAACTTTGTTTCATTTTTTTATATAAACAGTATAAGGATTATGCTATTTTTTCTTCAACATTTTCCAAACTGTACAGCATATCCGGATCAATATCCAGACATTTACTGCAATCCCTGTCCCCGGATACATCCCATGCTAGAGTATCATTTAAAATAGTACATGCGTTCATAAAAAAATCTATATTTTTTAATGGAGCAAATACTTTTTTATCTAACAATGGCTTTGCATCGTAACATACTATTTTTCCATCTTCAAAATATACATATACTGTATAATCTTCATATGGAATTACCTGAACAATATCATATAACATACTAGATGCCTCCTCAATTATACTAATGGGTTAATTCTATTAAGTGGAAGACCATCTTTAGAAAGCTCCCAGTTCTGCATCAATTCGTCCTGATGAATTACACACCATGCAAGAATCAGTTTCAGTTGTCTGGATGGTAATGCTCCTTTTATTACTCTTGCTTTGTCTATATCAATCACTGCTTTATTCCCATTATACTCAGCATGAAAATGTGGTGGATTATGGTCTTCATAATACATTGTAATTCGTATTCCGTAAAATAATGAAATTTCCGGCATTTCGCATTCCTCCTTTATATAAACCATTATACCAATTACACATGATTTTGAACATCATATATTTTTATATTTTGTAACTATCTGCATTCCTATCTTATCTGTAGTGTAAATCTATCTCCTATTGGTACTCCGGCGTCTGTGGGGTTTTCACCATCGTCATATACGTAGCCTGCAAATTCTTCGTAGACATCATCTGAGGAATCTTTATCAGTTTTTTCTTCGAATACCTGATGGGCTGTATCATTTTTTACTTCATATAATTGTAATGTGATTGATTTTGCTTCCGGGGAGATTTCTTTGTAGCCGGTGAATTCAGGGTCTATGGTTTGTTGGAATACAGTTTCCTCACCATTTCTTCCGGTTTCCTGATAGCAGATTTTGTTTCCCTGATCGTCTGTTCCAATCAGATAATAATCACTGTCAATATATACTGTTCCATGATACATTCCGTAAATTGTACTTTCAAATGGATTCCATCTGAATTCTGTGAGATTCAGGACATTGGAATCCATTTTAATATTCTGATTCAGATTTAAATCCACAGTGTTTTTTTCCAGCTCTTCTTTTGATGTTTTAAGTTTAAATGTATAAGGTTCTGTATTAGCCTGTGTTTTCTGAACATTTTCCCATGTATCAGCATCGTCCATTGCAATCGGCCAGACTTTGAACTCTATGTTTACAGTTCCCTCAGTGTTGACTTCTTCTCCGATTGTAAAATCTTCCACTGTTATTGGATTTTCTGAGAAAGCATTAACTGTTCTTTGGCCTAAGCCCTGCTGAATTTCCTGACCGTTAATGCATACTTCTGTATATAAAAGTTTGTCTTCCACCGCATCCTTCATATCTGCGTCTAAATCTTCGCTGTCGGAATATGCAATCCATAGATTTTTGCTGTCCATTACAATCTCATTCAATGTGATGGTGATTCCATCTCTTGAGATGCTTTTTCCTACAACATTTGTATAAGAATCGGTGTCACCGTTCTCAATTCCCAGTGCCTGTCCGATCCAGGAGGTCACTCTCTGTAATGCTGCTTTTACATCTTCCTGATACTTCAGTGTACATCCTGCAGTGATAAGCAGTATGATTCCGGCTGCTGCTATTTTCCACTTTCTCTGCATCCGTGAAAAGCGGTGCTGTTTTTTCCATGGTTTAGAAGCTTCATATATGTATTTATCATCCAAATCACCGATCAGTTCTAATGTTTTAAATCCTTTTTCCATATAAATGTTTCACCCTTTCCCATAGTTTCTTTCTGCTTCGATAGAGACTGGATTTGATTCTGCTTTCCGAAATTCCATGCCGGGCTGAAATTTCACTGATGCTGTCCATATACCAGTAGCGTCGTATAAAAATGTCACCGTCACCTTTTTTCAGGGATTCCAGAAATTTTTCAAGAATTTCCAGAATCTCTTTTCTCTGAATTTCATCATTCAAAGAATATGCTGTTACATCCTCTATCTCTTCCAGTTCTTTGCATAATTCTAATATGTGCTCTGTTGACCGTTTTGCAGCTTTTTTCCTGCGAAAACAGTCAATTGCCAGGTTTCGGGTTATTTTTCCAAGAAAAACAGACAGAATTGCCGGTTTTCTGGGTGGTATAGAATTCCATGCAGCCAACCATGTATCATTGACGCATTCATCGGAGTCTTCCTTATCATACAGAACATTCCAGGCAATACTGAAACAGTACTTGCTATACTTTTCTTCGGTCGCCTGTATGGCTTTTTCTGATCTGTCAAAATACAGATTGATAATTACTGTATCTTCCACTTTTTTCACCTCACGTTTCTTTTATTTTGCCTTCATAAAATAAGACGGATTTTAGATGGTAAAGTTGCAGTTTTAATAAAAATAATTTTCTTTTTTCAGAGTAAACAATACACTGTCGAAAAGTCAACCTGTCTTTTCACAATTTCGACTAGAGAAATGAAGTATATTCTGATAAAATGAGCATATAAAGGAGGATAAGCGAAAATCCTTACAAATGATAAAAGCCAAAAGAACAGCCGAAAACATTTTCAAAGCACAAATGAGGACTATACTTAACGAATAAGGGAGTACCTTATGGCAAACGCTAAACACGAAGATGCTGTTATGAAAATGGGCTTCGACTATTTTCGGAATACGATTCTTAAGACTCTGGGAATTGATTACCAATATGAAGAAATCGGACCAACAGAGTTGGTGGAACTGACTATTCAGTCTTTGTATATGGACTTTACCTTTCTGACTACGGGTGGGTTCTATATACATACAGAGTTTCAGACTACGGATAAAAAAGAAGCGGATTTGCGAAGATTCCATGCATATGATGCAGTATATTCCAACAAGACAGGGAAGAAAGTTATTACTTACGTCATTTATTCCGGAGGGATTACAAATGTGAAATCTGAACTGGACTGTGGGTTATATACTTACAGAGTGCAACCGATTTATCTGAAAGACAAAAATGCAGATGAAGTATTCCGGAAATTAAAGCAGAAGCAGGATAACGGTGAAGCTTTTACTGAAGATGATTACGCAGCTCTTTCCCTGACACCATTGATGTCCGGAAAAATGAGCCGCAAGGATATGTTTAAAGAAGCTATTCGTCTGGCAAAACCCAATATTGAGCTGAGTGCTGAAAAGACAACTGCGATGTTGTATACATTGGCTGACAAATTCTTAGATAGGGCAGAGTTAGACGAAATTAAGGAGGTAATCAGAATGACCAGACTTGGACAGATGTTAATGGATGAGGGCATGGAAAAGGGTATCGAACTCAACCAAACCGACTCTATCAAAAAACTTATGAAAAATATGAACCTGACTATTGACCAGGCAATGAACGCTTTGGAAGTTCCAGAAGATAAACGTGAAAAATACCGCAAGACAATTACTCCTGACAATTGATTGATAAAAAATCCCGTTGCATTGTCTCATTTCAAGTCAATGCGGCGGGATTTTTATCATTTTAAATATCACTGAAAGTAACGAGAACGCAATACGCAGTTATTCAGATGCCGTGGATAGATATTTTTATATCTGTATGTACTCAGTACAATCCCCATCAGTCCATAGGAAACTATAATGCAGCTTCCTCCTGCTGATAAAAAGGGAAGAAATGTTACTGATTGTGGAAATATGCCCAGATTTTCCAGGATATTTATAAAAAAGTTTATAAGGAATACAATTCCACATCCACATCCCATCATCATGCCAAGCTGATTCTTCTGTCTCATGGCAGTATTAAAAACTGCGAAAATCAAAACTGCCAGAACACAGCATAAAAGTATGGCTGCAATTGTTCCATATACAGATGACAGATAAGTCAGAATATAATCTGCATTAAAGGCCGGCAGATTTCCCATTACATCTGATCCACTTTTCCCTATCCATTTATTCTGCTGCCAGAATGAATGCAGCATTTCGGTGAAATAATCCTCTTCTCCACCACCTGAAAAAACAGCCTGTAAACGTGCAATCTGATATTCTGTCAGGCTGCTGCTCAGATACCTGATCAGAAAAGCAGCCACAGGCATAGCCAGAAAACCAGCCCAGATTCCGCACATGGCCCTCTTTTTCTCACAGTGAACCAGTTCTTTTGAATTGCGATTGTCAGCATAACCAGCATAGATGCCAGCATCATACAAGCCGTCATAAACGCCGGCATGGCATAGACCAATATAACCGGTGCAATCATCCATATGATTGCTCTCATCAAGCCCTTATATCCCCATCCATGATATTTATACAAAATTGCTCCATATATGGGAACATAAAACAGCATCAGAGTCTGCATGGATATTCCTCTTCCTCCTGGCAGCACAATGAAATATCTTGCTCCATTTAACTGATAGCCACCCAACAAAGTAACCAGGCAGGCAAATAGTAAAATGACGGCAATTATTTTCGAAAATCTTGCCAGTACAGTGTAATCCAGAAGATATAAAATCATCATAACTGCAAGTCCGATCACAACATGGAACACATATCTGTCCGAACCGGCCGCAGCGTTCTCACTGATTTTTCCGGCAATCCCTGCATGTATCAAAACGCCTGCAATGCTGATAAGAACGATTATCCCCAGAAGTTTCCATGCAACCTGAGGCCTGTGGACACTGTCAAGAGAGATTCCTGTTTCCACAGGATCTCCCATATCCCGGACAGCTTCCCTCTCTGCCTGTTCACGATCCATGCCTGCCTGCATATTTGCCTCGATCTGATCTTCTATATGATCCTGAAATTCCTGTTTTACATAGGGCCGCGCTTTCTTACAGCGAATCTGTTCCAGTAATGTTTTCAGATATTCGTCCATAGATCACACCTCCATTACAAGCACATTACTCACTGCTGCAGAATACTCTTTCCATTCCTCTACTTTCTTTTCCAGAAATCCCCTTCCCTGTCTGGTCAGGCTGTAATACTTTCTGGTCTTTCCGGCTGCCTCCTGTTCGTATACTGTCAGAAATCCCTTATCCTCCAGACTGTGCAGTAACGGATACAGAGTTCCTGCTTTCAGTTCAAACACGTTCTGAGATTTCTGTCGCAGGGTATCGATCATCTCATATCCATACATATCCTTTTCTGACAGCAATTTCAGTATAAGCATTGTCATACTCCCGGAAACCAGTGATTTTTCAATAGCCATAGTATTCACCTCCTATTGTATAGATTGTCTATATATCGGTTATCTATATAATATAGGAACCTGTATGCTATGTCAACTGTTTCCGGAATAATTTTGAAAACTTCACTGCTACGGCAACCGAGTTCTGGTATCTACATACTTTTTCGGACAGAAAAACCACCGCATTGTCATATCGTAACACAATGCGGTGGTATAAATCTCTCAAAACAGATCCAGCATACTGTCCAGATAGATTTTTTCTCTGACATGTATCTGGTATTCCGGTCTGGTCATGTAATAGAGCAGAAATTCCAGTATCAGGGCACTGCCGAGTCCTCTGCCTTCGATTTTAAAATTTGAAAATCCCATTGGCAGATAGATATCCCGGATATCATTGATTCCAATAAACCCCGGATTCTCCATAGCTTTTGAAAAAAGATAGCCTCTCTCTCCTTCCGGTGCCTTGCAGTGATGCTCCGGACAGTTTTCACCCAGATTCTTGCGGCTGACCGTTTCATAGCAAGCTTTTCTGTCCCTGCAGCCAAACCAACAGCATTCATTGCAGAGAAATTCTACCTTGTCCTTCTCAGCCTGAGACAATGTATTTAACTTATCAAAAGCCTTGTTTAGCCGGAAATCCGGCACAACATAACGGAAATCTTTTCTCCGGATTTCTTCTTCAAACTGTGTAAAATCTGTCAGAACCTTGGTAGTGGAGGAAACGAAATAGAGCCCCGGATACTGCTCCTTAAGATATTCCAAAAGCAGTTCTGAATAAATGATCACGCCGTTTTGCGGTTTTCTGTATCTCTCAAGCAACCGGCACAGTGCATTGCATTTTCTGTCTGAAAGGTGCTCCTGACGAAGCAGGGAATTGCTGAAAGTCAGTCGGGCAGAAATCCCATATTCCTGCATCAGTTCAAGAACCTCCTCCGGGTCATTCTCTCCGAAGCCAGCCCTGCCTCCACCCCAGATACAGTCTGCCGGAGCACCATATATGGAGCCTATTTCACACCAGTCGTAAAAATATTCCCTGTGTTCCCGGAATAAAGGCAGGAACATCCGGTACAGCTCATAAAATTCAAACAGCCCGGGCAGGTGAAAATATGCCTTCTCCCTCATTAATCTTCCAGCACATCCTCTATGGTTTCCGAAGCATCCTCAAGAGCGTCCAGGGCTTCGATCAGTTCATCTGCTTTTCCTGTGTGTGTCTCCTCTTCTTCATACTCATCGATCAGTGCTGTCAGCTGATCTTTATTCTTCCAGACCTTCATAGATTTCCTTTAATTTTCTTCCCTTTCCATTACGGATGAAAGCTTTACAACTTTAGACATTGTGATACCTCCCATATGCACTTTCTTTAGGAAAAATTATAACACTGCCCTCTTTTATGTCTATATAATCTGAAGGCTCTTGTGATACCCTTTTCCTCTGTGGTATTCTATAGATATGATCATTGCGTTACGCAAAATATAAAAGTGGAGGATTTTTATGTTAGTTTGTGATTATATTGTAGAATCTATTGATGGTGACTATGCACATCTTCGCAGAACAGATCTGCCTGAAGAAGAACTGAAGCTCGTTGCACGGGCACTTCTGCCCTTTGAGATTACGGAAGGATGCAGATTACATTATGAAATGATGCAGTATAGTATCATTGACTGATTTGACAGTCTCCGACTCACAGCTGTTACAAAAATTTACCAGAAAAGGCAGGTAAATGACTTTTTTAACCTTTACCTGCCTGTAACTTCACACACTCTCTGTAATATCATTTTTTTATCAGATACCCATATTTACGCATCTGCCTTCTTAACAGCTGCTCCACACGTCTTATTACTTCCCTGGGATAATTTTCCGAATTCTTCTGTAAGTATATCTGAATATCTTTGAACGTAAATTGGAAACCAATCTGAATGCCATACAGTTCTTCTGCTGCATCCAACTGTATATCGAAATCAGAGCTAAATGGCTTCGCCTCAATTTTTTCCAGACAATATTCCAATGACTGATCAATAGGATAATCCTGATTTATGTCGGCAAACATACAAAGTCCCTGATCAAAGAAAGGACTCAGTTCATATTTCTGTGTCTCTTCATTGTAAATGACCGCAATATTATTGGTATGTCTGTCCTCGTTCATAAAAAACGCATCAATTTCCAGCATTGCAGTCAGATACGCTCCAAAATTCTCTATTTTAGTAATTTCTTCCACCTGAGTTACCATGTACTGAATGCGTTCTGAAACATCTACAAAATCTGAGAGCTTCACTGCCAGACTTTCACCTGTATATCGACGATACAATTTTTCCAGCGGAATCAGAATCTGATTTGCTTTCAAAAAATCCAAACTGGAACAGCCCTGAAATATTTTCCCATTATACTCAATTACAGCTGCTTCATACTCAACAAAAGGGAAAGGACAGGTACTCTTCTGCAAAAGGTCAGATACAAGAACTTCAGATAAACCTTCATATCCCATATAATCAGCCTTATACCACCTGTCATCAATTTTCCATTTGAGCTGATCTCCCTTGGAAGTATGACCGCTCTTATGCAAGGGAGAATATGCATCAAAATTGCGAATTTCCATTTTTGATCAGCCCTCCTTTTTTAGAATCATAATCCATTGATGATCATCTGACATGCGCCCCTGTGTTTTTTCAATAATTAATAACGGATCATAAAATGGAAGCCCCATCTCTCTCAGAATATCTTTCCTGTGATCGCGTGTTCTGGGAAAACAGCGTTCTTCCAGAAAATATTCAAAATCAGCCCAATCCGGATCAGTTACAACTCCAAATGCCCGGAAAATAATCTGATCTGTATAGTTTTTAATCTTAATTTTTTCATGCCTGAAATCAATATCTATCGTTGTACACAGATCATCATGATTCATGAAATTCATACGCATTTTCACATCCGGATCATCAGAAAAATTATAGGCTCGCTTTATCTGACTGTAAATCGTCTGACGGGAAAACGTGATACTGTCTGGCAATATCTGTAATTTTTTCTCCCCGGTCCTGCAGTGCCAAAATATGTGCCAGCTGTTCTTCTGTAAACGAATTTTTCCTTCCGGTATTTTTTTTCTTTTCAGAAATAATGCTGTTATTCATATCTGCCTTCAAACATCTGTAATTGTCAGCATCTCTGGATATCTGCTTCAGTTCATAAATATCTGTTGTTCCAAAAATCTGCTGTATCTGTTCTTGAAAGTTCATATTCATATCACCACCTTCAAAAAGACATTATGGAAATCACTTTCACACAGAACAGTTTGTGTAATTGAGTATAGCATGGAGTAAAAAGAAGTGTCAAGAAATAGTTTCTTGACACTTCTATGCCCATATCTACTCAATATGATTATATATTTTTCATCAGATTGCCAGAAGGTTCTTGATTGCTTCCATATAGACCAGAACTGCCTCTTCCATGCCGGATACGAGAATAAATTCATCTGCACTGTGGATACGATAATCGATTCCCGGCTTCTCAGGTCCAAATGCAATGATATTCTTGAGAGACTTTGCATAAGTTCCACCGCCAATCACCATCGGCTTGTTCTCTGTATCGCCTGTTACATCTGTGTAAGCTTTATATAAAGCATTTACCAGTGGGGATTCTCTTGGGAAGAATAATGGATCACCGATTTCCAGGATTTCCATGCGGCCATTTTCATCTTCCAGTCTGTCTGCACACATTTTGCGGACTTCGTCTGCTTTTAATGTGACAGGTACACGGATATCGATAGTACAGGAAAACGACACCGTTTTCTGTCTTAATGATTCCGTTACATAAGGTGAGATCTCCGTACTCATCTGCAAATTTAAGTCCAATCCCTGCACCGTCGCAGGATGTACCGATATGTGTATTGTAGAATTTTACAAAATCATCTTCGAATCCCGCTTTTTCCAGACACGCAAAAGTAACTCCTGCTGCGTTCACTCCGACAGTTGGTGTGCTGGCATGTGCCGGAACGCCTTTTGCGTATATGCTGAGCTGACCGTTTTCTTCTGTCAGTTTTATATTCCTGAAGTTTTGTTTCAGAAAGTGCTGCTTCCAGTTTTTCTTCAAACCTGCTTCTGCCGGAACAACGATAGTGCAGGAATCGCATACAGCATTGGAAACGAAACCGCCATCTGCAGAAATGATCTTTGTATTCTTGGAATATGCCATCATTCCCATATGACCTTTCTCGCCATGGATACATGGGAAGCTGGCATCCGGTGTGAAGCCACAGGATAATTCTTCTGCCACTTCATTATAATGTTCCATACATTTGGAACCTGTTTCCTCGTTACATCCCATAATGAGACGTACTCTTTTGTTCAGCTTCACACCTGAATCGCGGAGAAGCTTCATAGCATAAAGAGCTTCCAGAACAGGTCCCTTGTCATCTGTTGTTCCACGACCATAAACATAATCACCCTCGCGTGTCAGTTTAAACGGATCATAACTCCAGTCGCCGCCTACAGGTACAATATCCAGATGTCCGGCGATACCAACAATCTCATCACCCTCGCCCATCTCTGCATAACCACAGTAATTGTCCAGATTGACTGTTTTAAATCCAAGCTCCTGTGCTATCTTAAGACCTTCTTCCAGTGCTTTGGCAGGACCTTCTCCAAAGGGCTTATCCTCTGCGGGAGTGCCAAGCTGTGAATCAATGGCAACCAGCCTTCCCAGATTGGTAAGCATCTCCTCTGTTAATCCATGAATCTGTTCTTTAATATCCATAATTTTTGCGCCTCCAGTTAAATACTTTCTCTATCTTTGAAATATCTTTATCACTATTTTATCATATTCAGGCACAAAATAACAGCAGATTCCAGGAATGATTTTTTAGATAATTTTTCAGGACACAGTTTTTCAGACCCACTCTATGGCCAGATAAAATTGCAGTTTCCGGCCTCCAGACCATCAATGAGAATGTTCTGACCTGTACAGAAGCGGTTTTTTACCGCCATAAAGTAAATCCACTCTGCAGCCTCTTCCACAGACATCCACCGTTTCAGAGGTGTAAGTTCCATAATCTGATCCCAGAGCTTTTCATCCTCCATCACCGGCCGGTTCAGTTCAGTCATAACCCCGCCGAAATCCAGACTGTTGCATGTGGCCTGATAAGGAGCTATCCTCATGGCCACGTTTTTCGTGTAGGCAAGGACTCCTCCTTTGCTTGCCGCATACTCCGGAAATTCAGACCCTGTATGCCCGCTTGCTGATCCAATCATAATAACAGAATAAATATTGGGATGAATGCCGTAATGTTCTGTAACAGAAATCGTCCCTTTCAGATTTACATCAATATCATCGCCATTCTGAACCCCTGCATTATTGATCAGAATATCTACCTGTCCGATTTCCGGATAAGAGCTTTTGTCTCTGATATCCAGACAGAAATGAGTATATTTCGGATGTTGGATCGAGGATATATTTTTATCAAATCCATAGACTTCATGATTTTCTTTCAGGAACAATTCTGCACAGCCTTTCCCGATCCCGGATGCTGTGCCTGTGATCAGAACTTTCATCAGGCAAAATTCTCCTTCATACTTTTACGCAGCGCTGTAATAAGAACTGCCGCTACTGCAATACACAGAACCCTGTCAATGTAGTCCGTGATAAACTGAACCACAAAACAGCTTCCTACCATTCCAAGAGGTGTTTTTGCCAAAAGCTGTACAAGAACAGTGGATCCGGAAGAAGTGATTCCTCCAAATAAAAATGCCGTAATACAGGAACTGATTATGGTAGATGGAAGTGTGATCACAAGAGCAGCCGGAAATATCTGCCACTTTTTCGGCTGGAATTTTCTGTACACAAGACCTGTCACAAAACCAAGAAGAATTCCTACCGGTGCATAATACAGGGAATAAATATCTACAGTCATTCCCATCAGCAGGCCGCTGAGCAGATTAGGAAGCATTCCATAAAAGGGTCCCAGGACAGCAGCCACAAATACAGTTCCAATACTGTCCAGATAAATAGGAAGTTTCAGAAATAAAGCAATCTGTCCTCCCACAAAATTAATGCAGATAGCAAAAGCGATCATACAGATCTTCTGTACACTTATTTTTTCAGTTTTCATTTTAAATCTCCTCGTATTAAATCTTGTAAAATATCCAGTTCTTCCGGTTTCTGATCAAGGATTCTTGAAAGAAACATCTGAAAGAATCCATACACATCTACCTCAGTCAGCACCCTTGCATTTGATGCTTTCCGGTAGAAATTCATAGAATCCACAACAGACTGTCCAAGAGAAATCCCCTCTGTTTCAATCTGTACATAGGAATCAAAGCCTTTACAGAGTTCCGGATTGATAAAATATGCCACTGCCAGAGGATCATTGATCACACAGCCAATGATATGCTCCCATTCCCAGTGGAAATCAAAATAGAATTTCGTAATCTTCTTTACAAATTCCCCGGTTTCCTTGTTCAGACGGCACATATACTCCAGCAGATCAGGCGTGAGCACAATCTTTCTCGTCACATCCAGCCCCACCATATGGATTTTCTGGCCATTCTGATGGAGTGTCTCATATACCAGGGAAGCGCCGTCCGGGTCACACCAGTAATTGTATTCTGCAACAGGTGAACAGTTCCCATGACTTTTAAAGCTGCCGCCCATAGAAACAATTTCCTCAATACAGGAAAATGCTTCTTTATCCTTCTGGATCAGTCTGGCAAGATTGGTCATAGGTGCCAGTTCGATTATGGATACTTTCTCTTTTTTCAGTACATCAGCCAGAAAATCCACAGCACTGATCTGCTGCTGATAACCGGTTACTTCAGGCAGAAAGCTCTCTCCAAGCCCGTCTTCTCCGTGAGTATCCAGAGCATTCACGTAATCCCGCCTTAAGGGAGTGCTTTCCCCAATGTACACAGGAACATCCAGACGATTCATCTGCTTCAGGATTTTCTTTGCATTTCCAAATCCCATCTCCACCGGTGAATTTTCCACACACAATGGTGATTCCGATCACTTCGATCTCCGGTGATTTTCAGTGCAAGCATAATCGCAAGACTGTCATCAATCCCCGGATCACAATCAATAATTACTTTTCTTTTTTTCATTTAATTCCTTTCTGTCAAAGCAAAAAATACTTTTGTTTATCCCTACAATAAACAAAAGCATCAGCAAACAGACCGCTTATGATAACTCATAAGCGACCGCAATATTTTTTACTTTGCCAGTTTTTTATACTGGGAGGGTTTCGAACCAGTTTCGGTGGTTATTTTAACACATATTTTTATGCATGACAACAGTTAGCGCATACACCATTTGAGATTTGCAGCATATTCTAAGAGCAGAAATCTCGTGACATGCTCCCGCCACTTAAATCTTACAGATTTTGAAGTGGGAGCTTCCTGCTCAATTGCCCTTCAGGGCAAAGCTAAAACAGGCTATCCCCGCGTGTCCCGCGGTTCTTTTTTATCCGGTTACGGATCTTTTCTGT
>ENA-OQOA01000571-OQOA01000571.1-human-gut-metagenome-genome-assembly--contig:-NODE-571-length-15262-cov-2.880410_pt1 | contig 15262 bp, 13 predicted proteins | sample MGYA00242633_ERZ504888 | MGnify/ENA primary metagenome ERZ504888 (study PRJEB26092, sample SAMD00036372) | human gut metagenome | host: Homo sapiens | study: EMG produced TPA metagenomics assembly of... | reverse complement strand
GTGATAAGATAGAATGTTCCATTATGATAACGCAAAGTGGGGGCCCAGATGCCGTCATTATCCGTCATACCGTTAAAGTCGATAGCCTTGGGATTGGTTAATGCATGACCGATAAGCGACCAGTTAGCCAGATCACGGCTGTGATAAACAGGAATGCCGGGAAACCATGTGAACGATGAGGTGACTAGATAATAGTCTTCCCCTACCCGGCAGATAGAGGGATCGGGATGGAATCCCGTGCGAATGGGATTGGAAATGGAATCCGGGACAAGGGTTTCCCCTATCATTCTTACACACAAAAGGACGGTGGTTAATAGTAAAATAAATCTTTTCATTTGTAAATATTAAGCGTTTTACTTGAATAAAACAAATTAAGGAAAGACAAATTAGTTTTTTTCAAATATTGGAAAAGAGATGGAACTTTTTCCCCCAAATTTTGTGACGTAGCAAGAGCAATACCACGTTGTTTATTCTCATTTACGGCGCAATAAAAATGGTAAACAATTCCATTCCATTTTATAACATATGATTTATGCGCATAACGCCTATCATATTCTTCTGATGGAAAACTAAATCTTCCCCTTCCCATTTTGTCCAATGGACCAAATCATATGAGCAGGCAAATGTATTAAATGCTCCATATTACGTTTTTTCCAAAAAGCTCCAAAATAAAACATCACATATACATCATCTATTTTTTGAATAACACCGTCACCTGTAATGCCCTCATTATGGTCAATAACAGGATTATTCACATATCTATGCCAATGTATCATGTCATTAGAAAGAGCTATTCCAATACGTTCCGCTTTTATATTATTCTTAGGATTGACTCCCGCTGCATTATAAAACATCACAAAAGGAAATCCCAATTTTTTTTCTTATCCTTTATTACAAATGACTTATATTGAGTTATTTTTTCCCACCATGCTGCAGAACTATCCCGTGGAGAAAGAACAGGTTTGTCAAAGACTTGCCATTCATGTGCTTTAGTAATATCTCCTATGGTATAAGCAGTACCTATTTGGAGACATCCTCTTTCGTAACCTGAAATTTCTCCACCAAAATAAGACATCCAATATTTACCATCAAACTTTTCTGGTTCATAACTTCCTCCCCATTTGTAATCAATTAAAGCAATATAACCTGCTCGTTGATTTTTATCCCAACGCTTACTATTAGCATCAGGGAATGATAAAATGTGTCCCATTTTCTTCCAATTTAGTAAATCGTCACTTACTGCAAGGTGGGTTTCATAGCCGCGCCCTCCTTTATTCTGTTGTCCGTCATAGACTATATACGACATATACCATTTCCCTTTTATTCTAAATATGGTAGGGCAATCTATCAAATGTTTGTTATCGGTAGGTACAACTACCATTCCATATTTATAAGGAGTCTTTACTTCTTCATAAATTTGTTTCATTACTTTTTCAGGAATAACATTTTTTTGTTGAGCCATACTAGGTAACAGCATAGTAATAAATAGTAAAATAAAAATAACTTTTTCATGAATTATAACTTTAAAAGAGATAGTGGTCATTTAGAACTCTTTTTAGGGCCAAATGGCCATTCCTATATTAGTTAAAATATGGATATCTCATATCATTTTACTCAGTGATCTCCTCATTTAATTTTAGATGATTGAACATTTACCAGCTATACCCTTTAAGGAAGGGGGCGTTCCGGAACCCTTAATGGAAGAGTGGCATCTTTATAAAATATTTTGGCTGCGGAATGCTGCAAAGTATTTTTGCTCCGTGGAAGAAGTAATATCCGTCCTTTCTGGCCATGCAAATCTTGTAAAGGTAACATCTGACATGGATTAATAAATTTAGACCCATAACCAGCTACGTGTACATTTTGAGATAATATAATATTGCCGTGCATTTTATCCACACCGATATTGCCAAGTTCATCCCATACTATTATTCCAGTTTCATCGGAGGAAGACAATAAAGATAGCTCTACATGACTTCGATTACCGGAAAATCTATAATCATCTTTATGCAGGCTCCATATTCCCCGTTCATTATGTTTGGTCTTTCCCGGAACAGAGCTGTATATTCCTTGTCCTAACCAGTGAAATGTGTTGATTTGTGGACTCATCATTAAGGTCAAACCACATTCTGTTAATTTACCACGTGCTTTAGGCGATGCTGTCAATATATAATCAATGGCTATAACTCCATTGTTATGCACAAGAATAGTAACCTCACCATTAATATATTGTCCGATACTGTCCACACGGTTCCATTGACAGTTTAGCTTCGTTTCACGTCCCTCTGCTGTATTATACACTTTATAAAACTTTATTTCCGGTTTCAATATATAAGGTTCCCAGCAAAACATATTAGATGATGTTCGGCTTTCTAATACTTGTGAAAATTCACGTCCAACGCGCAAATAAAATGGTGATTGCATTAGTACGTTATCATTCCTTTTATCTTTAATAACCAAATCTCCTTTACCGGTCACTGTAACTGTCATCTGTTTATCGGGTATGGCTGAAAGAATGACATGTTTATACTCTTTCATTCCCAAATTGACAGGAAGTGCCCGTTCATAGATGGAAGTTCCTTTTTCATCTACAACAGATACACATAACATTACATCATTATACAGTATATTTGAGGGAAGATTTGAAGGAATTTCAAATCTTTCTTTTGCTTTAGGTGATGCCTCTAATGAAATACTTCCGGAAGCCACTTGCCTGTTAAGATTCTGTAAAGACCAATGCAAACTATAACCTTTCAGTGTACGGAAATCATAGTTGTTTTGTATGGTTAACTGCAAAGGATATTGTAACGTATCTTCCATGATTTGTACAGGACTATATAATTTACGCACTAACCAATAATCTTCCTGCGGAGTTCCTTCTGCGTAGATGATTCCATCATTTGCCTCTTTATTACGTTCAAGCGCACCCGGAGGGTTGATATATCCATAACTGTCCAGATAATGAAGTGAATCCAGCATGATTCCTTTTAGCCAAGAATATTTAGGAGCTTTAGTCACAGCAGCTCCATCCATCCAACACCAAATGGCTCCGCCGGCAAATCCAGGAGTATCTAAAATACGTTCCCATTTTTGTTCAAACTCTCCAAAACCAAGACCTAAGGAATGGGCATATTCTGTTTGAAGAAAAGGAAGTGTAGCCTTTTGAGCCACTATATCCAACTGCTTTTCATTCAAATAATGTCCCATTAATACGTTAATATCCGGATGAGGATTTTCCATCATTTTCATCATGACGCCTATTGTCTGAGGGAAACCGCGAAGACGGGTCGGATCTATTTCCTTTACTAATGTTGCAACAGAACCTGCAACAGTCTTGTTTTCATTGCCCAATGACCAAATAATTACACTCGGATGGTTTTTGTCACGAGCAATTGTTGTAGCTGTGCGTTCTTCTATCTCTTTATTATACTTGCTGTCTATAAGGTATTCTCCACCTCTTGAAGCTAAAGGGATTTCATTGCAAACGTAGAAGCCCATTTCGTCACAAAGATCATAAAATGCCGGGTGCATAGGATAATGAGCTGTACGGATAAAATTTATATGTGCCTTCTTCATTTGAAGGAGCTGCTTTTGCCATTCTTCCATTGTATAAGCACTGCCTAAATAAGGGTGGACTTCACTTGCACATACACCACGTAGCCGTATCGGCTTTCCGTTTAATGTAATTTCACGACCAACCGATTTGACTTCACGCAACCCCACACGACGAGAAATACGATGTAAAATATTACCTTTAGTATTACATAAGCAAGCCTCGAGTATATATAGCACTGGGGTTTCCGCTGTCCATAAACGTATATTGGTAAGATGTTTTTTTATTTCGCATGTACCATTTTCAGATACAGTTTGCTCAAAATCAGATATCTTCTGACCATTTTCATCCTGAACAGATAATCGGAGTATGGCTTTGTCTATATTTCCTTGCGTTTGTACACGCACCTGAATATCAGCTTCGTTGTCCATGCAGTTCTCAGAAATAAAGGTTATGTCTTCAATATATTGATGTGGTAACGTGAATAATGTGACATCTCGATTGATGCCGCAAAAAGTCCAATTATCCATCGTGTCAAACTTCCAAGCAAAACTCCGAGTCGTTACTTTCACGCACAAAGTGTTATTGCCTGTCTGCAAAAATGGAGTTATATCGAAATTACAGGGATTAGAACCACTACCGTAATTTCCTGCAAATTGCCCATTAACCCAACATTCATATCCCATGTGAACTCCGTCAAAACGGAGTACGACACGTTGTTTTTCCCAATTGGAAGGAATTGAAAAACGAGTGCGATATAATCCCATGCATGCTGTTAAATCATGTCCATATTCAGGTTGCTTAAAACCTTGAGGTTCCCAGTTTCCTGGTACGTGAATTTCATTCCAATTAAGATCATTAAACTCACTTTTTATCCATTCATCGGGTATGACGCTTTGCAGAGAAGGCAGCATCATAAATTTCCATGTGCCATTTAATGACATTACACCAGGTGAGCCAGTCTGAGCTGATGGCAGTATTGTAACGGGCAAGATATGTTGGGCAGCTAGTCGAGCACTAAATACAAATAAGAAAAATAAAAAATAACGTATGATTTCATATTTGATTATTTATTATTTACAAAATTAAGGATTGATAAAAAGAGTCTGTTAATTAACGACCAACAGACTCTATTTAAATGGTTTATCAAATTAGATAGGATAATTGGGATCGGATATATTATCAGGATTTTGTTCTAAGGCCGGATTTGAATCCAATGAAGTCTGGGGAATCTTCCACAAGAATGACTGTTGTGGAACAAATTGCAATTTATCATACAAATAATACCCTAGATCAAAATATTTGCGTACATGTTCATATACATTTTTACCCAGCCGATTAGTACGCAGCTCGTCAAAATACAATTGTCCCTCCCCCAACAGTTCCCATGAACGTTCTTGATACACGGCTTTATCAAAATCTTCCTTTGAAAGCCCTGATGTTACGGGAGTGGGTAATGAGCGTTGATGTACTTCATTTAATTTTTCATAGGCATCAGATGTAGGACCGTTCAGATAATTTTCTACTTCTGCATAATTCAGAAGAACATCTGAATAGCGAATTAAAATAAAGTTTGCTTTGGCACAACCGCTGGTGTAGGCAGCTTCGGTACGATCGTAGAATTTCACATTTCCAGGACCTGAAGTGAGCCATCCACCTGTTACACCTCCATAAAAGCCATGATTTTCGGGAACCCAATAGCGTTTTTCTCCTGCATCAGTTAAGTATTCCGTAAGCATACATGACAGACGTGTGTCTTTCAGGCAGATAAGAAAAATAAGCTTGATGAGAAACTGATGCACGATGGTATTGTTTACTGCCTAATGACTTTTGTGTATCCATAACGCCAAAGTATAAATGTAACTCATTGTTGGCATTAGTTCCGAATTGACATTCAAAAAGTGATTCTTTTGTGTTTTTTGCAGCTTCTTCTACATACCAGTACCATAGGTCTTTATAATCAGGTAAAAGTTCATATTCATGTGAATCGATGACTTCGCCCAGGTATTTCTTTGCTTGCTGAAAATCGGATGTATTGTTATTATTCATACAGCCACGTGTTAAAATATACATCACCCAATAATGCTTGTGCGGCGCCTTTGCTTGCCTTGTAGTAGGCACCGCTTCCCCACTGTGAACGAGTGGGCAGATTAGCTATGCAATATTCCAAGTCTTGGATAATATAGTCATAAGTCTCATCAGCGGTTTTACGAGGAATTTCAAGCCCATCCAATCCGGAAGTATATGATTCTGGAATAGCCAATCCACCATAAATACGTAACATAGTGAACATGGTGTAAGCACGTATAAAACGTACTTGTGCATAAATTTGTGCCCGTGTTTGTTCTGCCATATCGATTCCTTCACCACGTCCCAGTATTACATTGGCACGATTGATCACATCATAACCACTATCCCAAATTTGGAAATTATAAGTGGTTGACTGGTTTACATTTTGCCATGCATTCAAAGCTTTTGAATTTTGTTTGGTATGTCCCGGAGAGTAATGCTCAGTCATAATTTCTAATTGGTATATTAAAGCCCAATTGGATGCAAATGAGCGGAAACCGGCATAAACACCGGTCAATGCAGTATTCAGTTGTTCTTCTGTTTTGTAATAACTTCCTGGGTCATGAATGTATAAGGAGTCTCGGTTAAATCTGTACATCCTGCAAACATAGAAACAAAAATAGCCAGTACTGTTGTTTTTATACTTTGGCATCTTATTTTGGATGCATCTATATGGAAAAATAATGATCTCATATAATTGTTAATTTAATGATTACTTAAAATTTAGCATTTACTCCAATGGTTATGGTCTTGATCCAAGGATTACTTGTATCACCATTCTCAGGATTATACCCTCTATGGTTGGCAAAAGTGATAAAGTTCTGTAAGTTCACGAAAGCGCTGATTCCCTTTATTCCTTTAATACCTTTGATTGGATTATTTCCAAAATCATAAGAAAGAGCGATACTTTTGATAATAAAATAATTCCATCCACTATTGCTTCTGTCTGATAAGTATAGGTTAGAGGCTCCCGCTCTAGGGAATGTACCGTTAGGATTAGATGGACTCCACATACGTTCATAGGCGTATTTTGATGGTAGGCAGCAACGATTATCTGTTTGGTTTTCACCTACCAATAGATAATTAAAACTATCTCCATATCCATGAATTCCGATCTTCATATCTGAGTTTGAAGCACCAACTGCGGCAAAATCGTGCGCTCCTTGCCCTAAAATATCTAAATGAAATTTTTTATATTCAAGGTTTAGAGCCACCCCATAAAAGAAGTTGGGTTCTGTTTCACCAATATTGATTTGGTCTTTAGCGGTTATTGCTTTATCATCATCAATATCGGCATACATTTCATCTCCTAGTTGGGCAGTCGGAACAATCTTTTGATAAGCTGCTAATTGCTCTTCTGTCTTAATAATTCCTTCTGATTTTAATCCATAAATAGAAAGTAATGATTCACCGACTTTCAAATATTTACTTAGACCTAAACCAGACGTAACGGTTATTGACTCTACATCATTATACAGCTCTTTAATTTCATTTTTGTTCTTACTTATATTGACAGTTGCATCCAGTTTGAAATCTTTTGTTTCAACAATGCGCCCGGATAATGCTATTTCCACCCCTTTATTGCTGACAATACCAATATTGCTCAACATAGTGGAAAAGCCGGAAGTAGAAGGAATAGGTACATCATATAACAAATCTGAAGTACGGCGGGAATAATAATCGACATTCAGATGAATTCTATTCCATAATGACAAATCGAAACCTAGATCGAACTGTTTGGTGCGTTTCCCATTTTTAAATCTGGATTCCCTATTGTTTCATAAAATCCTTGCATGAGTGCGTCATTATAAATGTAATTTTTGGATTTTAATTGTGCCAATGATTTGTAATTACCTATTTCCTGATTACCTGTAATACCATAGCTTCCACGTAGCTTTAAATTAGTAATAACCTTGTTATTCGCCAAGAAAGTTTCTTCAGAAATGCGCCACCCTAAACCAACAGATGGGAAGAATCCCCATTTATTATTAGTTCCGAAACGTGAAGAACCGTCATAACGTGCTGTCGCTGTCATCAGGTAACGGTCTTTGTAGGCATAGGTAAAGCGTCCGGTAAATGAAATAAGGGTGTTACCATATTTTCCACTGGCGTAGCTCATAGTTTTCGCGGTCGGCCAATCCCATATCCCATGCGCCTGTTTCATCATTTTGGAATCCTTTACCACTGATTGATAAGTTTTCATATACATAATCTTGCCATGAATAAACTCCTGTAGCTGAAAAACGATGTTCATCCCAGTTTTTGTATAAGTAAGGATATTTTCCGTTATCCGGCTTAATTCTTTAATATATCCATTACCTCCATTGCCTGATCCCGTAGCCGTTGTCTGTTTGGATGAACCATAGTTGTAATTTCTTACATTGGCTATATCGATGCCGAAATTTGTTTTAAAAGTCAAGTCTTTGGTTATTTTAAGTTCTGCATATACATCTCCAAACAAACGACTGGTTGTCCTAGTGTTGGTGACTTCACCGTAATTGGCTATAGGATTCCATCTTGCGTCATCCGAGAAGAATCCGGCTATGGCTGGGTTATCTGCTGGTATTGCAAAACTTCCATCTTCATTTTTAACAGGCAACGTAGGCCATCCGCTTCTCCAAATGGAACTAAGACTACCAGCTGTATTCCCGATTCCAGCTTTGGCTTGTTCGGTATATGCATATTGCAGATGACTACCGATGGTTAAGAAACGATTGAATTTATGCTGTATGTTGCTACGGAATGTATATTTATCAAATTTGGCACTGGAAATCAATCCATTCTGTAAAAACATCCCTCCTGATACCATATATTGTGTATCTCCTGTTGTCCCATCAAAAGAGATGCTGTAATCTTGAACAGGAGCGCTATCCTTAATAATTTCATCCTGCCAATCCGTGTGGATATCAGGAGCGGGATTAGCTGCTGTATATACAGGTGTTCCTTTAGCATTAGTGTATGCAGTGTTTATAAAGTCTACAAACTGCTCGTGATTCATCGTTTCTATCAAACGCCCGGGCATTTGGAAACCGTAAGTGGCATTGAAGGATAAGTTTTTAGCGTTTTTAGCACCTGTCTTGGTAGTTATCATTACTACTCCGTTAGCTCCTCTGGAACCATAAATAGCAGTTGCGGATGCATCTTTAAGTACTTCAATAGAAGCGATATCGTTAGCGTTTACTTCGGATATGGAACCATTCATCAAAGGGAAACCATCTACTACGTAAAGAGGGTCATTTCCCGCACTAATAGAACCGGAACCACGGATACGCATGGTTGGTGACTCACCGGGAATATTATTAGTCATGACTGAAACACCTGGTGCCCGTCCTTGCAATGCTTGTAAAGGATTACCTGCAGTGACTGATTTGATATCATTTGTTTTTACTTGCATGACGGCTCCTGTCAAATCCGTTTTTTTCATCGTACCATAGCCTACTACCACCACTTCATCAAGAGTTTCTGTATCTTCTTTCAATATTATATTAAGTTCTTTATTTCCAGAAACTTTCACTTCTTGAGAAACATACCCGATATACGTAATCTGTAAAACGGCATTCTTCGGGGCATCCAACACAAACCGCCCATCTATATCTGTTATCGTACCTATTGACTGACCTTTCACCGTGACATTGGCACCGATTATCGGCTCGCCATTCGTATCTTTCACAATACCTGTCACCTTATTTGCCTGTTGGGCAACTTCCCCATCTTTCGCCTTGCTCATCAGCATGATATTCTTACCCTCCATGGCATAATAAATATCAGTACCTTCAAAAACCTTATTCAACACTTCGGCTACAGATTTATTTTGCGCATTCACCTTCACATTGCGCTTCAGATTCACCTCGTTTACATTATATACAAACAGATAATCTGTCTGTTTTTCTATTTCACTGATTACCTTGCCTGTTGACATGTTATCCGCCACAACAGTCACCTTCATTGTCTGAGAATAAGACTCAGTGGCAAAAGCTGTTCCGGCAAAGACAAACAGGGCTAAGAGTGTGTTTCTCATCATACGGAATAAATGTTTAATTTCTACAATAGATTCCTGATACAAAATATTTTTCATATATTTGCATTACTAATTTTAGGTTCAACTTAAGATTATTTGAGAAAAAAAATTGTCAATACGTAATTGACGTTTCCATGGGATGGTGTTGCAGCACTATCCCATTTCCTTTTTAGACCATGTGTGTTATTTCATAGGCATATTCTCTTTTAAGGGTTAATTAATTGTTATCACATTCGTCTCATCATCCTTTGTATAAGTAAACTTATTATTGAGTCTCAAAACTTTCAGTACGTGTTCCACCCCATCTTTCGTGCGGAATTTACCTGTATAACGGTTCTTTAAAATCCGGGTATTATTTACCACAATATCCACCCCATAATACAGTTTCAGTTTCTCTATCATATCACGTACGGATATATCATTAAAACAAAGCAAGCCCTCACGCCACAAAAAATAATCGGGCTCCTTGATGCGTCCTTTTACCAGTCTGTTGCCTTTCAAGCTGGCCATCGTGTTCGGTTCCAGCCTCATTCCACTGTTATTCGAACCGGGCACTAAAATTTCGACAGCACCTTCCAACAAAGAAGTTTCCCATACGCTATCCGCTGCATAAGCCATTACATTGAACTCTGTACCCAGCACCTTCACATTACATTTGTTCGTCTCTACAATAAAAGGCTGTTCCACATTCTTTGTCACCGCAAAGTAACCCTCACCATCCAATTTCACATTTCGGATATCCCCTTTGAAACTTCCCGGGAAAGTCAAGGTACTGCGTGAGTTCAACCAGACTTTCGTACCATCCGCCAACATCAATTCCGCCCGTTGGCCCGCCGGCACATAAATGGACTGCCATGTTTTGTCTTCCGGTACCTGATGTTTTCCTGTCCAATAATGTGTACCCAACAAGACGATCGCCAATACCGCTGCTATCTTGGCAGCTTCCATACATATTCCGCGTAACGAGAAATGTTTCCTTTCCCGGCTATTCTCCTCCGCCACAGGTTCCGTACGCCACAATGCCATGTCATGCAACTTCCGTTGTGCCATATATTCACGCATATTCTCAGGATTTTCCTGTATCCATCCGGTCACACGCTGCTTTTCGACTTCAGTAGCATTTCCGGCTATATATTTTTGCAATAATTCAGGATTCATATTCTATGCTGTTTTATTAGAAACGACTCAAGAAGAAATTACCCTAAAGAAAATGAAGAAAATATATAAAATCATTTTTGTCCTACAAAAACATCCGTATCCCCATCCGGTCAGGCTTAATAATAAAAGAAGAAATAAATAAGGAAGATAATCTTTTAAAAGTCACCCGCAGTACTTTCAATGCTTTTGATATATGATATTCCACCCCCTTTTATAGAGATTTCCATCTCTTCGGCAATCTCTTTATTAGATTTATTTTCAAAACGGCTCAAAATAAATGCCCGTCGCGTCTGTTCCGACAAGGTGCTTAAAGTAGCACTGATGATTTTTTCCACTTCTTCCGAAAAAATCTCATCAGGATTGCACGCTTCCAAGGCAGACATACGGATAGACAATTCCTGTTGTTGCCAGTCGGCCATCACTTCAAAAGCGCTGCGTTTTACCTCCTCGTGCTTTAGATAGTCCAAGGCCTTGTTCTTCAAAATTGCCAGTAACAACGGTAAGATATATTTCTCTTCAACAGGCTCGGCCTTCAACTTTTCCCACAACTTTATTAATGCCTCGGAGGCAATATCTTCTGCTGCCAAATCATTATGAACGTATGATTTGGCAAAGAAAAAAGACTTCTTATAATAAGAGGTATAGATATCATTAAAAGAATTTCCAGGCATTTTGCTCATTTGTATATCGGTTGTGCTTTTCATCCATATTACGATGGTAGAGCAAAGTTAGTAATAAACCTTCGATAAAAACAAAATTATCCTGTTAATTCTTTCTCTTATATGCTATGAGCTTGCCTTATATGCAATCGCCCTCCACCGTCAGACTAAGTGGCAAAGAGGGAAAGTTGCCATAAATATAAAAGTTCACGGACAAAACACCCCTATACTGTCCGACTGGAAGGAAACTTTCAACTGTAAAGTATCTCCCGGAGCAGCATGATACTTGGAGCATCTCGTTTCCAGACAATCACAAGAAGAAACAATGTAATAAATATGTAAACTGTCACTTCTCGTGTTTTTATAGATAAAAACGCCACCACTAAAAAAGTCGAACAAACAAATCGCTAAGCAATCTTTTTCATTTATTTCGCCATATGCGATTCCCCCTGAAAAATCCTTCAAAAGCTTCATCCCTCCCGCAAACCCTTTGCCGGAGGGCGTTCCGGCTGAAAGATCACACCGGGAAAAAGCTTCAGGCCGCGGAAGAATCCTTCAGCTTCACCAGCCGGTACACATTGCCATACTCGGTATGAATGCGTTGTATTCCTAATGCAACCATCATCCTGCCCAACCGATTCGGAGTCACCCCGCGCATGGCTGCCGGATAATGCTTCTGCAAATAATTGAACAAATCCGTCGTGGTATAGGGCTTGGACAGCTCCCCTTTTTGCGGCATCCGGAAACAACGCAAAAACAGTTCCTGCTCGGCAGGCATTTTATAAAAATTCCGATTGCTATGCTGTATCTCCTTCTCTTCCTCTTCCGAGAACCAGTAACGCTCTCCCCCGACCAACTCCGCTTTCAACTGAGCGAACAATTGCGCATGATCGGGCGGTGTGCAGTCAATCTTATCATCCACTTCCGCACAAAGAAAACGGCGGCTTCCTGTGGGATCAGTCAGCAAGTCCGTCATATTGGACGTACCGATGAAAGAGGCGATACGAGGCAGATGACTGAATGCCGGACGATGTGCCCTGCGGAAAGTTAGTGTGGTCATCTGCATCAGATTCTTCAAAGCAGGCATCTGTCCGGCACGGTACTTATCGAACTCATCCATATTGATCAGTCCGAAAAGCGAAAGTTTCTGTTCACATCCACTCTCGCTCGTCAGGTCGAACTTGTCTATATAATAAGGTGTAAGTTCCTTAGGCATCAAAATCTTGCAAAAAGAAGACTTGCGCTTCCCCTGCTCACGGCTCACCAACATAGGCGCCACCGCATTGGCGCAATCCTGTGCCTGCCCCAGCCATTGGGCAGCAACACCCAGCATCCAACGGTGAAACCCTTTCACCCACATCGGTTTACGCGATATACGCACGGCCAGCGGAGTAACACGATCCACCCCGTCCCATTGAGGCAAGTGGTTCATATAATGCAGAAAAGGATGATAGTTTTCCACCTTTCTGGAATGGAGCAAACGGCTCACATCCTTATCCCAGCAATTGATGCCGCCGGTACGCGCCTCCAGGCAGAATGTATTCAAATCACGTTGAGCCACTATACCATACTCTTCATCCGGCATCTCTTTTCCACGATACTCCGTCTGTTCGGTGAGAAGGTTATAACGAAAATCATACCGTGCGGTCAAAAAGCACTGCAAGGCCTCCAGCATATTCTCCGGTTTCTTGCGCCCCGATTTGCCAGAAACCGCCTTTTCATCGATAGTTTCTGCCATACCAACTGCCTCGACAGCCGCTGGAAGAACAGTTTCGCCCACCGTTTCCATAGCCATTGAAGGCAACACTCTTTCCGGATTCGCACTTTTTCCCACGCATATCCTCATTTTCATACTCTTTTTGCACCAATTCAGTAATTTTTCCACTAATTTTTCATCCTTTTTCATTATTTGGGGTTGTGTAATATCACAAAGATAACATACAAAATACTCTTTTACAAGCATTTACTACACACTACTGCAAAAAAGTGACTAAGCGAAAATAACTGGGAAATTATTCGTTTTATCAAGACTATTTCATACTTTTGCACCGTCAAGTTAATCATTTCACTAGAATGATGAAGTTTCATCACTTGAGTGATACAACTTCATCACTTTAGTGATATAATTTCATCACCAAAGTGAAATGATTAACCTGAAAGGAAGTTGCAGCAAACTCTTCCGTACAAGAAAGCATAAACAACCGGATAAAACAAATAAGCGAATGGCTATCAAATTTGAATTTTATGAATCACCCAATACGATAGGTACGCGCAAGAAGCGCTATCACGCCCGTGTAGTAAACTGGCAGCGCATCAACACCGACTATCTGGCACGGGAAATACAGTACGGCTCCTCGCTCACCGTGGCGGACATCAAGGCAACCATCATCTCGCTCAGCGAGAAACTGGCCTATTACTTGAAAGACGGCGCCCGGGTGCACATCGAAGGGATAGGGTATTTCCATATATCGCTTACCTGCCCCGAGACACGGACACCAAGCTCCACACGTGCCAACAAGGTGAAATTCAAATCGGTGACATTCCGTGCGGACAAATACCTGAAGCATCAGTTGAGCGACGTTAAGACCGAGCGTTCGAAATACAAGCCGCACTCCATGCCGGTGACAAAAGAGAGTATAGACGAGGCATTGACGGAATACTTCCTGACAAACAGCGTGTTGACACGCCGGAAGTTTGAATCGTATGCGGACTGACACGCGCCACCGCAGGACGTTATATCGCCCAACTGGCGAAAAGACAAAAAACTGCGCAATATCTCCATTCCACGTAACCCCATCTATGAACCGATGCCGGGATTCTACGGAAAAGAGAAACTGCCCGAACCGAAGAACGAAACGGAAAACGTATCGGCAACAAACGACACGGACCTGACAATAAAGTAAATATACAACGAAACAATATAATAGAAAACTTCTACAAACGAAGCTCAAACCATAAAGAGCTGAAACTTCTACACTAGGCTGAAGGAATTCCGGGAGGAAATCCTCCAGCCGCTTTTCTTTATTGACGAGCGTTTGCGAAGAGGCTGAAGGATTTGAAGGAAAAAACTGGGAAAACTTCGGGAGAGGTACTTTTCAGCCCACCAGCCATACCAGCATGGGCAAATAATCCTTTAAGGAAACACGAAGCAGCTTCAATGCCTGCTGGATGCGGTAAGCCACCGTCTGTGGTGACACATCCAGCACTTCGGCAATTTCTTTATAACTCAGTTCCTTAAAGCGATGCATCACAAAGGCCTTCCGATAACTGTCGGGCAGAGCAGCCATCGCCTCCTTTATTTTCCGGTCCAATTCCTCAAAACGAGCATAGTCCACTTCACACAATGCCGCCTGTGTCCTCTCATAAAAGGCAGCTTCAGCCTTGGTTTTCACCTGTTCCCGCGTCAAGTGGTTCAAGACCCTCCGATAGGTCATTTTGAACAAATACTGATTCAATGAAGACTCGATTATCAAATCCCCACGATTCTCCCATAGCCATAACATTACCTCCTGAACAATCTCTTCGGCATCTTCCAACGATACCAACCGGTGGGCATAGGCACACAGCATAGGATAGTATCTTCTGAATAAATGGTCAAAAGCATTACCATCCCCCTGTCGGAGAGCATTAAGCAAAGACAAGTCTTCGACGGTATGATTCATAGTATAATAACTGTTTTCCTTGTCGCACAAAGATAGCGGTTTTTATCGGAAAAAACTTTTTTTGAAAAAAAAGTCATTTTCGTTTAGTATACCTTTCATTCTCGCTTGTCTTAATAATATAAAGGAAGAAATTAAAGCATAA
>ENA-OQOA01000570-OQOA01000570.1-human-gut-metagenome-genome-assembly--contig:-NODE-570-length-15266-cov-3.154171_pt1 | contig 15266 bp, 19 predicted proteins | sample MGYA00242633_ERZ504888 | MGnify/ENA primary metagenome ERZ504888 (study PRJEB26092, sample SAMD00036372) | human gut metagenome | host: Homo sapiens | study: EMG produced TPA metagenomics assembly of... | reverse complement strand
TTCTTCACACAAATTTCTATATTGTTTTAATAATTTCCATTCTTCCTCTGTTACTTTTTCTATTTGCTCCGTACCATTTTCTTTGCACACTATTCCACATTCTTTTTGGTTCATCTCCATCGAAATTTCCTCCTACTATTTTTTACTATATTAGGGGATTTTAGTTTATCCCGTCTAGTATTCTTGTTTCAATTGCGTTTTTATTGCCTAATTGGCAATTATAATTATGTAATCCATTTACTAAAAATGGCAGAATATGCTCTAGGGAGGTGTATGGATTATACCGCTACACCTCCTATAATTCTATTCTACATCCCTAAAATACCGTATGCACTTCAACAATTCTGCTGTCAATTCCTGGTACAGATCTTCATCAAAGATTCCATCTACCAAGGCATTTTTAATCAAGAGTGGTCGGTACATTTCAAATATTTCCAGAATAGCATCTTCATCCCCTTGTCTTGCCCGATATAACAATTCTTTAAAATTCATGATTTCTTTCCTCCCATTCTCTTTCGTATTTTGCGGATAGCCCAATAATACGCACCTTTACAGCGTTCTTCCGTCATCTGATTTAAGATGCTCATCTCCTTAAAAGTACGCTCCTCAAAGACATGCTGATAGATAAGCTTTCGTTCTTCCTCCTGCAATGAAAACATGGCTTCCATAAGGTTTATGTCCGTCATCTCGTTCCACTCTGGATATATCCCCTGTGCTTCTTCCATAAGCAGTTGTTCTTTCTGCTCCAGTTCCAGCCTTTCCTCTGGAGAAATATCCGCATCTGTATATTCTTTATCTTCCAGATTTTCCTCTGCAAATAATATTTTCTGCTGCTTTTCCAGATACCGAAGTCTTTTTCCCCTTATAGATGCCAACAAGTAAGCAGTGAAATAATTTCTTGTTTTAGATCCATTATATTTTTGTTCTTCTTTCATTTTCTACCTCCGAAATTTGAAATCAATAAGTTTCCAAATTTCAGAGGTGGAGATCTGCATCTGTGAAAGATATTTTTATTTTGGTAAAAGAAAACGCCGAACCACATTTCTTCTGGCTCGACATCTTTCTTATCCCATGCATCATCCTGCACAGTGACTTCATAGATTAACGCATATACTTCATATAAATAACCCTTTTGGCACCCCTGCAAAAACAAGATTTTTTTGACGAATCACTACACAAATGCCTTGTCTTTCCTTGTAGCATGGATGCTCCTCCTTTGTAGGTTCTCCTGCCCCGCAATCCACATTATATTGCGTATCTTCATGCACTATAATGCGTTTCTCTTACTATCAATCTACGATAAAATAAAACAATAAGTGAGGTGATGCGGATGCTGATGGATACCGTCAAGAAAAAATTAGGCTATATGGTAAGAAGTGAAAGAGAAAGGCGTGGTCTGTCACAAGCAAAACTTGCAGAACAAGCCGGTGTGTCCACCCGGACCATTTCGGATATTGAAACCTGTAATGGCAATCCGGAACTTGCAACTTTAATCCCGATTGCTCAATTTCTGGATATTTCAATTGATGCAGCTGTTCAGGATGAGCGAAAAGAACCGGACACTACTACCTATCAGATTATGAAAGAACTGCAAAACTGCTCTGAAGACGAGCGGCAAATTGCCCTACGCACCTTGCGTGGGCTTCTTTCTGCATTGAAAGAAAAGGATACACTCAATTAAGCTTTTTTCTGACAATATCTGATTTTTGATTATACGGATGAAATCTGTGAGAAACCTGTGCGGAATCTGTGAGGTTCCTGTGAACTGGCATAAATGTGCAACAAAAAAGAAGCACTCAAAAATCCGATGCTTCTTTTTATTTTCTATCTATTTCTAAATGCACTCATTGCATCTCTAACGCTTTTGGCAACTTCAGGTGCAAGGACAAATTCAGATATCTTCTGTTTCTCTATTACATCTTCCTCTGTTTCTTCTTCCACTTGAACATTCTCCTGTTTTGAAAAATAATTCTGCATTGCTTTTTCCACTTCTTGCTTTACCAATTCCAACATCATAATCTGCAAAGCTTCTTGGTTCAATACAGCCCCTTTTTCTGTACTGCCGCCATCTATATGAGCAACCACTGCTGATGCAATTAAGTCGGCTTTATCCCTTACGGAATTTAAAATCTCTGCCGCACGTACATGTGTCGGCTTTGTTTATCAAATCCAAGTGTGAATTTATAGGGATTCTTTTTCTCCACATTTATCACACTCCTCTACATAATCTGAAACAGTCTGTCATATCCTTTGGCATTGGCAGAAATATCCTCAATAAAGGTATATTTCCCCAGACGGTCTGATTGTTCCAGGAAATGGCTCAATAGCTTTGCCCCGCCTCCAATAAATACCGTATATGCTGCTTTGGTATCTATACCTCTTTCTCGAATACTGTTCAGCAGATCTTTTACAAAATCCTGCACCATACCTTCTGTCATACGGACTACAGCCTCTTCATAAAACTCTGTGTTTCCCTGAAGGATACTGTCAATATCACTTTCCTCTAACAAAATATCATATTCACTGTTAATCCCTGAAATAATCTTGTTATACATGGTAATCACGCCTTTTTCCATGGAATCACAGGCTTCCATATCCGGATTACCTTTCCGCATCAGAAGATAGTCTGTAGTAAATCCTCCTATATCAATTCCTACTACTTTGGGAATCTGCTGCAGCTTTTCAATCATAGTCATCATAGCCGCATAGTCCTGCGGAAATGCCATTACCTCTCCAATGGTGATATGATATGTACTACCACAGTAATTGATATCATGGATTTTCCCTTGTCTTTTAAAATATGCTTCATACCGTTCACAAAGTTCTGCATAATGCTTGGGTGGCAGCCCAATCGGAAGATCCACCTGAATGACATCCCCTGGCTGAATTTGAGGGTTTTCCTCCAGCTCTTTTACGATTGCAAATAGAGTAAGGATAAAAAACGATCATCCTGCGTTTTTATCTCTTTGATAAGGAATCCTATTTTCACTCAGCACATAATACTTTCCCTCATAAAACAGGAACTTTTCCCCTCTGGCAGGCTTTTTATCCTGAATGGTAAGCCCTGTCGTAAATACCTGGGAACAGGTTTTCATATTTCTATTGCCATGGTCTACCGCAATCCGAACTTTTTTTATCATAAAATCATCTCTCCTTTTTTCTTTATACTTCTCTTGTACGCAGAGCTTCCGTACAAAGCAACTTTTTTTCAAAAAAATATCCTGTCTGCAGCATTTTGCTACAGACAGGTGCTTTCTTTTCCTATGCAATTCTATCTTCATCAAAATTCAGGCACATCTGACCAACGGATTCCCAAGTTTCATACGGTATCTCCATGTATCGCAGCACATCCTTTAATCCCAGCCCACCTTTCTCCACCGCTTTCATACAAAAAGCATAGCACTTTGGATGGGTTAGCATCATTCTCTGAAAGCGGTTGGGTTCTTCTTCCTGATTAACACCAAAACAGCAATACATACAGCCAGTTCTTTGTTCTCCCGTAAGCTGATAATATCCCTGTAGGTTTCTTTTGACCTCCTTATATACACTGCAAATTTCAAATGGAGCTTCTATGTATCTCTGCCATTTCTTAGGCAACATACCAAATTTTCCTCTTTCGTCACCATTTTAATAGATAATTACGGTAACGTTCTGATAAATTTTCCATGTCGCAATTTTCTTATTTTAGCAGCATTTTCTTTGGTGATTACAGGATAACCTTCATCCAATATAACCTGCCGGAAATTCTTTTTCGGACGTATTTCTTCAAATGCCCCATATAATGCCGCTTTTCTGGCAAATGAAACGATTTCCGGATATTCCAGCCCTGTATTACAAAATACTGCCGGCACTTCCTTTCCCAAAGTCATCCGAATTAAAGCCAGCAAAACAGTAGAATCTAAGCCTCCACTGAAACTTAAATATACCTGTCCTTCCCAAAACTCATTCCATTCTTCAATGCGGCGTATTGCTAGTTTTACCTTTTCTTCATAAGGCAGATTTTTCCGCTAGGCAAACGCCCAATCCTGATATTTTAAATCTTTCTTTTGTATGTACATACTCCTTCTCCTATAAAAAATTAATCTGTTCTGCCTTTTGAGGCAAAATCTTTTTAAACAGTTCCATATAGCGTTCGTATCCGGCTGTAATCAATGGACCACGAAGTGATGTTTCTGACCAAAGTAGCAGTTCTTCTTCCTCTGAATAATACGGAATATTACTAACTGTAAATTTCCCGCCAAAATAATGGGGTGTACTGACTTTCAAAAAATCCTGCATATCCTGCTTTGTCGATACCAGTGGCAAACCTTCCATTTTTCGCACAAAAAAAGCCTCTACCACATCGGGTAAGAAGCCTTTCTTTAAATAGGCATTTGCTCTGACAAATATTTGGGTTAAACACTCCAGCCGTACTTCTCTTTCTTTTTCACTGCAAGTTGTATCCAACACAACCTCTGCCAATGCCTTTGCGTATTCAAAATCTAACATCTGTTATTCCTCCATCTTTATTTTCTGTTTCAGTTTTCCATGTACTAAATAGCGATAATCCTTTCGGGTATTTACACAAGTTGATAAGGTTACTACCTGATCCTCCTTGGTAACTGTCGTCCCTGTGTTATACTCAGCACTTCTTTGTAGTGTTTCCAGAAAAACTTCATAGTCCTCAGAAGTAGGAAAATCATAAGTATATGCTGGATAATCCGTTGGTGCTGCATAACAGGAAAAAATCTGATACTCATAAATATATCCTGGCACATACATATAAAAACAAGGATAGTTTCGATAAAGTGCCTGTGACTGATACTGATCCAGGGTTCCAAACATGCTCCCATCCTTCATATTATGCCCATAGATAATGGTATTTCTGTCTGATAAATCCTCCTGGTTGTGAAAGTCCATAAAAATACTGCCACTTTTATGATTTTCTCCCGTAATCAGGTGATGCAGATAATAGTCATTATCCCTCCCCTGGACTACCGGATAACTAATTTCCAAACCAGGAATCTCAATCCATGCAATGACATCTGGATTGATTTCTTCCAGCTTGTTAAAATCCACCTGTAGGACTCCCTGCTCTGCGACCTCCTCTGGTGTTTCCCCTGGAACCGCTTCTGGTGACAGGTCTTGATCCTCTATCTTTTGTGTAAACCCTTCCATCTGCTCATAGACTTTTTGACTTTCCTGATAATTCAAATAAATTTGCAGTATCCTTCCTCCTGCAAATAAAAAAACAGCAATGGCTACAAGCATAAATATACCGTAAATTTTCTTTCGTTTCATCGAATCCTCCTCTTCCATAAGACCGGACAACTTGCCCGGTCCATATTCACCCTGTATTTTTCAATACATAGTAATAATCATCAATTCCTTTGATCTGTCCATTCCACTCACCATAAGGATCCATGTCCCAAACCATACGGCTCATGGAAATAGACAATCCACTACAGATTTCATACACCTTTCTACAAGCGTTCTGTAGAATCTGCCGTTTCTGCATCTTATGCGGACAATAAAAAGTGGCTGATTTACGTTGACAGGCATCACATTTTTCGGAATCCCCGTCACAATATACCTTCATTTTTTATCCATATCATACGCTTCATATAGGTGCTGCAGATGCCTGCTTTTCAACATTTCCAAAACTGGCTTTAAATTTCTGTATTGATTCACACCTGCAACACAAATGAACGTATCCCCTGATAAATAGTGAGCTATCGTGCCTTTTAATGCGCCTTCTGTTAAATAGATCTGTTCTGCGTCCAGGTTTCCTATGACATGTACCGGACTTCCTGATGATACTCCATTTTTAAATTTCACACTGGAAAGCCAGATATACTTCCGTCCCTCCATTACCTGATCCAACCGAATCTGAAATCCTTGTATTTTTCCTTCCGGGGATTGAATTGGTATTAAAATCCCGGAATTTTTAGAACTAAAATTAATTGTCCATTTCCCATCTTGATCTTCATAAAATCCAGGCACACCTTTTACTGTCTGTCCGGATTCCAACAGTTTCTGTACCATATTTTTAATTCCAAACAACGGTACACTACGATACCTCTGTATCTCGATCTGTTCTTCCGTCAGCCCTCTTTTTTTAAGGTCCTCCTGGTGTTTATCATTTAATGTCAATAAGGACAACATCTCCTGATATGTTCGGTCAATGACATCTGCATCTGCCAACTCGGCATTGAAAATTACTACAGGCTCTTTTTTAGGAGCTACCTGATAATTTGTTCTGTACTCTCCCTTTCCCAGAGCTTCCCGGATTTGCCGATTTGCCTCTGCGCTGGAAACACCATGCAGTCTTCCGTATAATTCCAGCATTCCGCCGGAAGCATCACACCGATTACACCGAAACACATTTTTCTGAAGATTAACATTCATTTTTCCTTTTGTTTCTCCACAAAATGGACAATTCACATCCATCGATGAAGAATTCTTATGCCGTACTCTAAGCTGCAGTAAATGTACAACATCTGTGATATCGTAGTTAAAGCCTGACATATCATACACTCTATGGCTCCTCCTTTCTTCCACAGCCAATAAAGGCTGTGGAAAGAATAATGATCACCGGCTATTTGTTATGCTTTTGCAAGAATTACTCTGGCTGCTGCCGGTATAAAATGGTTCTGTCCATGATACTGCTCTGCGAACCATTGCAAGCTGGAAGGACTTTCCATCGCAACCTGCCCCATAGTTTTTCCGCTAAATTTTCCTTTTCCTGTTATGGCAACTTGGATTGCCTGCTCATAACTCATCCATTTCACCAGTTCTTCCACCGGCATATTGGGAGCCAGAGATTGCGGCTTAGATGGCATCTGCTGCTGGTGAGGTATCTGCTGCATAGTTGGTGCAACACCACCACTTGCCGAACTCATTACCGGATTAGTCATCTGTCCACTCCCCGTTGCCCTGCTAATTGTATTTCCATTCGCTTGTGCTTCCTGGTAAAACTGCTCCATCATCTGCTGTCCTGGCATTGCTTGCGTCTGAAATGCTGGCATCGCCCCTGCCGGCTGATTCGGTGTCTGTTGCATTGCAGGTGCCGGATTTTGTGCCGGCATCGCAGCCTGCATCGAAGTTCCCTGGTTTACAGGAATTCCTGCATCTACCTGCATGGGATCATTACCTTCCCCTACATCAGCAAATTGCAGACCATATCCCGCATCTGCCAAAGCTCGCCCAATCGCTGCGGTTTCTGCCATTTCAAGAAATTTATCTCCAAACTGTGTATCTGTTGTACGAAATTTCTGCGAAAAGGAATTGGCAATATAATTATTCTCCTGATCACACTTATCCAGATAAATCCTGGCTTCTACAACTGCCATATTTTCTGTAAAATGAACAATCCGGCTGATAATCTTGCCTGTAGGATTTACCAGACGGAACCACAGCTTCCGATATTTCACATCCAGATACCGTTGTTCCTCCTGCCCTTCATTAGAAATAACTCTGGCAAGTTCCAGAGGATAAAATCCTTCCACTTTATTCAGTTCTTCTACTGCTTTTGACTTGTTATATAATAATTCGCTCATTGCCTGCTCCTTTCTTTGGAACCGGCAGGACATCCCTTTATAAAGTAATAACCTGCCAATTCTCAACATTGAACTATTTTGCTATTTTTTTACACAGCCCGGTTGCAAATTGTTGTCGGGATCTGTCTATTACTCTGTGGCTGATACCGTTCACAATACTGTTGTATTTTTGCCGCCAGCATCGTCTTTCTGGTACCTGTATCATCTGTATGAATTGCCTGACAAACAGCTTTCCATTCCCCCAACAATATAAACGCGCAGCTTCGCCCTGGTAATCCCTGTATAAAAAATATTCCGCTTCAGCATGGGATAAAAAGCTTTTAGCCACGGAATGATAACCACCTGGCACTCACTTCCCTGGCTTTTGTGTATGGTTATGGCATTTGCATGTTCCATCATCTCCACCTGCTCTGCCTCATGCTTCACCCTGCGTCCGTCTGTAAATACGATTTGAACTATTGGGTTGTTATCCTCATCCTCAGAAATCTGTACCAAAGTACCTAAATCTCCATTACTGGCAACTTCTGTATTTTTGTTTTGAAGGATTCGGTCACCTTCTCGGAATATCTCACCGCCAAGATGAAGCTCTTGTTTCCCGGATACAGGAGGATTTACATCATCCTGCAGACTGCGGTTCAGTTCCAAGACACCGGCTGCACTTCGCACTTTGTATGGAGAAAGTATCTGTACCTGCTCCATACCATACACCTGAATTTCCTTGAGATAAATATTCTTAACAATTTGTGCTGCTGCATCTGCTCCTGAACATTCAATCATCTGGAAATCATCTCCCCATTGCAGATTTGTTTTTCCTTCGTTGATAAGCTGGGCATTTATGGGGATATTGCTGTCCTTCCCCTGACGATAGACCAGATTTAAAACAGTAACCGGTATTTTCCCACACAAAATAAGCTGACGGAACACATCTCCTGCTCCTACAGAAGGAAGCTGGTGGACATCTCCGACCAAAAGCACTCTGGCTCCTGCTTTTACCTTGTAAAAAAATTCATAGGCAAGGTGCATATCTACCATAGATACCTCATCCACATTAATAAAATCTGCGGACAATTCATCTATAAGTGCTTCATAATCTCCGTCACCAAAAAGCCCCAGTGCCATGTGCATCGTAGTTGCATCCCCACTTCCGGTACTCTCTGCCATTCGCCTTGCGGCACGACCAGTTGGTGCCATCAGTTGGACTTTATTCCCGCATTTTTTCTGATAGATATACAAAATGACCTTTAAAACCGTTGTTTTACCGGTTCCAGGTCCTCCAGTAATAATGCTGATCGGGTTTGCAAAAACCATACGTACTGCTTCTTTCTGCTGTTCGGATAATGTTATGTTTAAATCTTTCTGTGCTTCCTCCAGTTCCTTTTCAATCGTAAGAACTGGAATTCGCTCATACAATTTTCTTGCAATCATAGAAGCAGTGTCATCTTCTTCCTGATACTGTTTGGTAATGTAAATCCTATTTTCTTCTACCACGATACTGTCTTGCATAACCAGACGATAGATCACTTTTAAAATTTCTGTTTCTGTCACCGGCTGAAGATCCGGTTCTTTATTTAGAACTTTCAAGGCATCTTTTACCAGAATTTCCTGCTCCAGATACAAATGTCCGTTTTGCTTCATGGCTTCCCGCAACACATAACTGACACAGCCGGAAATGCGCATAGGATCATTCGTTGCAGCACAACACTGCCTTGCAATGGCATCCACAGTGAGAAAACCAAACCCCTTAACAGCACAAAGGATATAAGGCTGCTTCCGAATGATTTCTACGGATTGATCCCGAAACTTCTGAAGAATCATATTTGCTTTTTTAGGAGTAACATGAAATGGTGATAAAAAGGTCATCAATTCCCGGAATACTTTATTTTTCCAAAGGAATCCACAATACGGTCCAGTTTTTGCTGAGATATCCCCTGAATTTTTAATAATTCCTGTGGATATTTTTCCATCACCTCTAAGGTATCCAGACCAAAACGATTGACAATCCTTTCTGCCGTTTTGGGACCAATTCCTTTTAAAAGAACCACAAGAAAGGTATCCTAAGATACCTTCCCTTGTTCTAGGTACAACCTCTAAAAAAGTTTCCACCTTGTATTGTGTCCCATAGGAACTTGTTTCCCACTCGCCTTCCATCTCAATTTCGATCTCATCCGTAAGCGAAGGTCATATCCTTTGGCAGTAAACGCAATGATTTTTTCTCTGCCCAAAACTTATCCCTGGCAGAAAGAGGAACTTCCTGATTCAGTGTGGAAAATAATGCAACCGTATATCCGTTTTCCTCATTTTGAAAAATCTTACGTATATATTTGCACCTCATCGTCTATGTCCCTCCAGTTCTCTACTTTCATCAATTCCCCTGGTTTCATCTTGGAGTCATACCAATAAATATCCTTTCCTTTTACAAATGCTGTCTGAATCTCGCTTCTCATTCCCTCGCTGATATGTGAACCACAAATGATCAATACTTCACATAAATCCAACATCAAAACTGCAATCTGCATTGCAGTTTCCCGTTCTTCCGGGATACGGTCATCTAACATTAATGGAAGATGAGCATGTGAAGCAAAAGTACGGCAATGATACAGCCTTTTCATCTGCATGAGATAGTATTTTGCCAGTTCCATATTATGCTGCACTCCCTCTGGATTCGGGGCAGACAGCGGAGAACAGATATATGCCTTTTTTCCTTGTAACATTATGCAACCTCCTTTTTAATCCGGAAAATCCTGCTTTCTGTAGTACTTGTGTATTCTTCGTAGATATCCGGATGCTGATTTTTCAGTTTCTCCATATTTTCTTTTCCAATCTGGGTGCGTATCGTAGGATTATAAGTAATCCGGTAACGGAAACTCCCATCCTCAATCACTGCCTTACACCCTTGTCCAAGAAGCTCGACAAACGGTACGCTCAATGCACGTTGTTCCGCTTCAATCTCCTTTTTCTTTTTCCAATTGGGATTTTTCTTCAGATAATTTAAGATATTTTTCAAGACTGCGTGATTCCAAGCTAGATATGCTGATTTCAGGAATTGATTTGTCTGCGTAACCCTTATATTTCCGGATACTAGCCAAAATGAGATCTGGCTTCCCGGAATACGGTGGTTCTATTTTCTTCTCCACATATTCTTCCCAGAAGTATTTCTCCTGTTCAATAAGTTCTTCTTCCTCCATTCTATCCCGTTCCAGACACCGATAAACAAATTCATTTTCATTGTTTCCATAAAGGCAGGCAATATATGCTTTATTCATATTCATGACTGCAAGATAATGACGAACCTGCAAAACATAGTTTTCAGGAATCCCATCATCTGCCCATTTGTCTTTTGCATTGTAATTGCAGGTCTTACATTCCAAAATTCCAATGCTTCCATCTGGGAAACGGATAAAGTAATCCACATCCGCCAACATAAACGGATATAGCGGATGCCGGAACATTTTTCGTACAGGGAAAACTTCAAGCCCCGTCTTCTTTGCAAAAATCATGGCAACCAAATCTTCCAGGCGGTGTCCCACTTCTTTCGCTACCCAGTTTTCTTCCTCTTCTTCGATTACTGGCGTAACACCAATTTTATCGAAATACAAATCCCTGATTGTCGCAAATGGGGATAAGCCCATGATTGCCGCTGCATCGCTTCCTCCAATGCCAAGGCGCCGGTAATCCAACCACTCTTCTCGGCTCAAATCTGCTGTATCAACAAGAACTTCCGGCTGATAATTTAATGCTGTATTCATCTCATTTCCTCCTTTATAATTTTAATCGTTCCATATACATCAAACCTTTCCAGTCAAAGACCAGTGTTTTTTGCAATATCTTCTTCCAATTTTTAAAATCCGTGGTGCAGAAAACCCTTCACAAGCAGCAAAGAAAGCAGCTTCGTGCATGGCAAAATAAAGGTCATGAGCGGTACATGGTTCTTCTCCATATTGTCCCACAAAAAGATCTACTACTTCATTTCGGATTTTCTGATTGATTTTAAGTTCCTTCATAATCAGATGCAGGCAGTTTACAGGGTTTTGGATATCTATATCCATCAAACCAACAATTCCTTTAACTGCTTCCTGATAACGGGAAAAATTTTGTCCAGATTATTCCGGAAAATCCTGTAAGGTCGCCCCTCTATCATGGGACAGTTTGATAGGACTTCCCAGGTTAATGACACGGTTACTGGTTTGCGAGAGCATCATGGGATACAGATTCACACCACTTACTGCTACATCAGAAGTAGTCAGGCGCAGTGCAGGAGCTAGGCTCTTATCCTCAATTCCATGATCTTCCAAAGCCTGGTGATAAGTATCCAAAAGTTCCTGATTTCCTCCTAAAGTCCACATAGCAGACACAATGGAATGGTCAAAACTTCCAGAACCCTCCAGATAAGTACTTCCCTTAAAATGTGCTTTCAGATAATCACTTGTCATATTGAAGATTGTCTGCATATCCAGTACACAGTAATCATGATCATCACCGCCATGTACTGCAGATACTTTTCCATCTGCCACCTTGATTAAGGCATCTCCTTTCGCTACCTGAAGACAGTAGTTTACTACCTTTGCATAAGTAGCTTTCTCCAGTTTCTTTAATCCTGTTCCATTAATGCCGGCTCTTTTCAGAATTGTATGGATAGCACAGTCACGAACCGGATAAAAATCCTTGTTCACTTTTAATACCAACTGGGTATTCTTTTCTGTATCCTCTACTATTCCTTCCAGTTCTTTTTCACAGGCTTCTTCAATGGTTTCTGCCTCCTTTTCCAATGGAACCAGTTTTAGCATCCTGGTAGGCTTACGAATCCACTTGGACTGCTTTGCCCTCTCAGCCAGAAATTCCAGCATCTCCGTTGTACTTGCAAATGTAGTGCAAAACTCATCTGCATAAATCTTTGTTCTTTCATGTGTGTACCACCTTTCTTAAAATTTATTTATCCATAAACAGCCAAAGCTGATTGTGGCAATCCTGCCTTTCATTAGGGCATAAAAAAAGATGAAAAGTGAAGTATTCCTTCGCTATCCATTCTCATATCCCTGATAATATTACCGAAAAAAACAAAACGTGACCGCTATTGCCCCATAAGGACAGATAGTGACACTTTATACAATCATAAACAACTTATGCGGAATAAGCAGCCTTACTGCTCTCCTTGAGTCTTCGGATTTATACAAATCCAAAACTCCCCCTATGGGTACGCATAAATTAACTATAGCAGTATAGTAGCACATGATATAGTATATGTCAATCTTCATGCACAATATATTGTATGTTCTTAAATACTCTGCTTTGCATATATGACTTCAATTAAAATATTGAAATATCACGTATCCCACCTCTCTTTTTTCAAGTTTACAGAAAAATTTTTAATAAAAAGTACATAATCTGTTCAATCTGAAAAAATCTCAGTTAATTACTTAATGAAATTGTTAAGACAAAACCAAGTCTTACGCTATTGTACCTTAATAATTTTATACCTTATCAGGAAATGTATATAGGTGCTGCAGATAGTGTCGCATGAATGCACGCCTGCAGCTTGATGATTACATAGTAACACCTCATACGTGCATGAAACATGGCATAGGAAACGGTTTCCTGATATGTCTACTCTTTCATTAATCTAATTTATAGAGGTGATTATATTGAGTGAAACAGACAATCTCTTTAAAGCATACTCCGTTCAGGAGATAGCATCCATGCTCGGCATTGGAAAAACAAAAACCAGGGAACTTCTTGACAGTGGAATTCTTCCAGTTACAAAAGTTGGGCGGCAATATTTTACTTCACCAGCTTCTATTCAGGAGTTTCTCAAGAAAAACATAGGAAAGCAAATATTCTTTTAGGCCCTTTAGAAAGTTATTGTCAATCAGGCTTGGCTATATTAAAATAGACCTTATACCTGATTTGGCATGAATATCTCATTAAAGAAAGGGAACTATTCATGGCGAGAACAACGAAAGGTACACAACAAAAAAGAAGATCCAAAGGGGATGGATCACTATTTCCAAATAAGAGAGGAGGTTGGACTGCCCGATATAGAAAAAAAGGGCTACCGGACAAGGAGTTTAATGCTCCTACCAAAGGAGAAGCGAAAGCATTATTAGATGACTGGAAGATAAAAGTCGCAATACAAGACGCAATTACTTCAAACATCAAAGTACAGGACTATGCGAACAAATACTTATTCCGCAAAAGTCTCATGGTTGAAGCTGGCAAATTCAAACAAACCAGCCTGGATCGATTAGAAAAAACATACGAAAATCATTTAAAAGATACGGATGCTTTTAGCAAAACATTTTCTAATCTGACTGCTGATGATATTACAGCAACGATTAATGCTAAAAAGGAAATCCTGAGTTATTCATCATTAAAGAAAATTTACTTATTTTGGTCTGCAATGATTAAAACAGCAATTTCTCTCGGCGAACTGCCAAAAAACTTTTCTGATATTTTAAATCGGGTGATAATGCCGGAAGAATCCGTTCTTCCTGTAGAAACAAAGGAAATCTCAATCATCCCACCAGAACATGAGCAGATCATAAAAGAAATTGCAATGGAACCCAGTCCAAATAAAAATGAACGCTATTTGTATAGATATGGTCCTGCCATTGTATTCCTTTTAAACACAGGTTTACGTGGTGGTGAATTGCTTGCATTAGGTCAATCTTCTATCGTGCCCTTTTTAGGACGGCGTGGCATTAAAATCACACATACGCTTAGCAGGGTTAAAAACAGAGAGGCCGGTTCCAAAAAAAGACTAAAATGATTTTGACTCCTCCAAAATACCCAAATAGTTTACGGACTATTCCATTAAACAAGGAAGCTGAATTTTCACTATCATGTATGATGGAGTTATACGATAAAAATCGGGTTTTTCCAGATTTGATATTATCTACGCAAAATGGTGTCAGCCCTACAATCCAAAATTTAGCCAATACGCTAAAGAAAATTTGTAAGCGTGCTGAGATTCCAGAATATAATCTTCATGCACTACGGCACACTTTTGCAACAAATCTGATCCGGCAGACTCACAATATGGGAGAAATAAAGGAAGCTGCTGAAATCATTGGCGATAACTATGAGGTGATCATGCGTACTTATGTTCATACAGACAGTGAACGTAAGGTAAGTTTAATTGATGCTATGATTGCATAAATCTTCCGCTTAACAGAGGAAATGGTTGTCTACAGTATGATGGCACAGGCTGTAACAAGCAAAATTCTGCCACCTTACCGTCCACCTTACGAAACGATTTTACTTGATTTTATAAGGTTTTTAACGGTTTTTGGCGGACATATCTATAAATATTAAAGCATGAAAACTTATATTTTAGAATTAATTTTTTAAAAAAGGGAATTGGATTATGGAAAAATGGACTTGTAGAAAAAATTGTGAACTTTTTCTTTCCTATAATTTTGCCACCTTATTTTTTTAGACAGAATTATAGGATTTTGAAAAAAATAAAAAGCCTCGAAAACCTTGATTTTCTGGGCTTTTTAAGAGGCGCAGACCGGATTTGAACCGGTGAATACTGGTGTTGCAGACCATTGCCTTACCACTTGGCTACTGCGCCGTATTTAGTTATTTTGCACAATTATTGGGTTTGTAGCTCCCCCTGTTGGACTCGAACCAACGACACTGCGGTTAACAGCCGCATGCTCTACCGACTGAGCTAAGGAGGAATATTTATCTTATTCGGCTCCCTAGTGTGTGGTGTTGCAGACCATTGCC
>ENA-OQOA01000569-OQOA01000569.1-human-gut-metagenome-genome-assembly--contig:-NODE-569-length-15268-cov-3.186183_pt1 | contig 15268 bp, 16 predicted proteins | sample MGYA00242633_ERZ504888 | MGnify/ENA primary metagenome ERZ504888 (study PRJEB26092, sample SAMD00036372) | human gut metagenome | host: Homo sapiens | study: EMG produced TPA metagenomics assembly of... | reverse complement strand
AGCTTCGCCACATTAGTAGCATTCTCCGGAAGTGCCATTTCTTCTTTTAACTGGTCGTTTTCTTCTTCTAAACGGCTGATTTCCTTTTCTGTTTTCTTTAAGTCGTTAGCACGTTTACGCTGTCTGGCAGCTTCCTCGCGGGAACGCTTCCAGTCTTCTTTCGCTTTTTCAGGAGAAGGAGCCAGAGCGGCATCTGTGGCGGAAGTGAGCGTGATGTTATCGCTGTCCGCTGAGATGTTTCCAGCCTCTTTTTGTTCTAAGTAATAGTTATAGTTGCCTTTATAGTTTACGATGCCTTCTGGGGATAAATCCAGAATTCTGGTGGCAGTCTGGTTGATGAAGTAACGGTCGTGGGAAACATAGAATACTGTTCCTGTGTAACTGTTCAATGCCTCTTCAAGAATCTCTTTTGAAGCGATATCCAGATGGTTGGTGGGCTCATCGAGGATCAGAAAGTTTGCTTCGGACAGCATCAGCTTGGCGAGGGAAACACGACCTCTTTCTCCGCCGGACAGAGCGGAGATCAGTTTGAATACGTCATCCCCTGTGAAAAGGAATGCTGCCAGCATATTTCGAATTTCTGTTTCCGTAAGTGTGGGATAAGCATCTGAGATTTCCTCAAAAATAGTTTTCTCCATATGAAGAACATGGTGTTCCTGGTCATAGTAGCCAATCTGTACCTTGGAACCAAGAGTAAATCTGCCGCTGTCTGCATCGATCAGCCCATTGATGATCTTTAACATGGTGGTTTTGCCTGTGCCGTTATTGCCAATCAGGGCTACACGTTCTCCACGTTTGATCTCAAAGGAGATGTCACTGAAAAGTGTCTGTCCGGGAAAAGATTTGGAAAAGACTTTCCACAGTAAGGACATCATTTCCGCTGACAAATCTTGGTTCCAGGGAAATGCGCATCTGATTCTGAATCTCCTGTGGTTTATCAATGCGCTGGACTTTATCCAGCATTTTTTCGCGGCTTTCCGCACGTTTGATGGATTTCTCGCGGTTAAAAGGATTTCAGCTTGGCAATGACTGCTTCCTGATGTTTTGATATCCCCGCTGCTGGTTCAGATAGGCTTTGTACTGGGCGTCACGCAGCTGGGCTTTTTTCAGGGCATAGGCAGAATAGTTGCCACTGTACATACGCATATTTCCTGCTTCGATTTCCACAACTTTTGTTACGACTTTGTCAAGAAAGTAACGGTCGTGGGATACGATAAATACAGCACCCGGGTAATTCAGAAGATAGGTTTCCAGCCAGGAAATACTCTCCATATCCAGATGGTTGGTAGGCTCATCCAGAAGAAGAATGTCAGGGCTGGCAAGAAGCAGTTTACCCAGAGCTACGCGGGTTTTCTGGCCGCCTGAAAGAGTTTCTATCTGGCGTTCGAAATCTTCTTCTGTGAAACCAAGACCTTTTAATACACCCATGATCTCACTTTTGTAAGCGTAACCATTTTCCAGTTCAAACTGGTGACTCAGTCTTGTGTAAGTATTCATCAGGCTGTCCAGAGCATCTCCAGTGGTGGTTTTCATTTCCTGTTCCAGAGAGCGCAGACGGTTCTCCATATCAATAATGTGCTGTTTGGTGGAAATCAGTTCTTCGTAAATGGTATGATGGCCATGAATGTCCTGATACTGGGCAAGGTAGCCGATATTTTTATCTTTGGCAAGTACCACGTTTCCTGAATCCGGGGAGAGCTCATGCATAATGATTCGCAGCAGAGTCGTCTTGCCTGCACCGTTATTGCCGATGAGAGCTGCCTTTTCGCGGTCTTCTATATGGAAACTGGCATCCTTGAGAATGATTTTTTCGCCAAAGGATTTACAGATATTCTGACATGATAAAATCATAGGAATTCCTCCGTTTGTAATTTGTCCGCGTACTATTATAATCGAAAATGCCTGTTTTTGAAAGCATTTTAAGAGATTTTGTCCAGGGAAAAGAAAGCACCGGATGGATGCATGGAAGAAAATATGATATTCCGGGGAATTTTTCAGAATGAAATTGATAAAAAAATACAGAAATATTTGGTCAAAAAGTACAAATTTAATTTGACAATAAAATAACATCTGGGTATAATTGACATAGATAAGCTAAGGAGGGAAAATTTGTGGAAGCTAAGGAAATTTCGAAAGCGGTAATCAAGCGTTTGCCGCGGTACTACCGCTACCTCGGTGAATTGATGGAGGAGAATGTAGAGCGTATATCTTCAAATGATCTTAGCAAGAAGATGCATGTGACGGCTTCCCAGATTCGTCAGGACTTAAATAATTTCGGTGGTTTTGGTCAGCAGGGTTACGGCTATAATGTACGCTATTTGTATACAGAAATCGGTAAGATCCTTGGGCTGGATACTGTACATCCGATGATTATTCTGGGTGCCGGTAATCTGGGACAGGCATTGGCCAATTATGTGGATTTTGAAAAGCGCGGATTTAAGCTGGTTGGTATTTTTGACGTCAATCCTGTACTTGAGGGGATTGCAGTTCGTGGAATCGAGATTCAGATGTTGAGCGATCTTCCTTTGTTTCTGAAGGAGAATGAGGTTGAGATCGCGATCCTGACTCTTCCTAAAAACAAAGCCAAAGAGATGGCAAAGATTTTGATTGATAATGGAATTAAGGCAATCTGGAATTTTGCACATATTGATCTGGATGCCCCGGAGGATGTAATGGTAGAGAACGTACATCTTTCAGAGAGTCTTATGACTTTGTCCTATAACCTGAGTGAGTACAGAAAGGAACATGAAGGGATGTAAGGGATAACTGTGAAACACAAGGCTGTGGTCATCTGATCACAGCTTTTCTCTTGTATGTAAATGTGTTATTGTAAACAGGAGGTGAACAGATGAGAGAGATTGTAACTGCTGTTGAGATGAAAGAACTGGATCATAATACGATTCAGAAAGCCGGGATATCGTCTCCGGTACTTATGGAGAGGGCGGCATTAAAGACGGTTGAGGAGATTGTACAGAGATTAAAGAATAAAGAAAAAGAGAAAATCCTTGTGGTCTGCGGAACCGGCAACAATGGCGGAGACGGATTGGCGATTGCCAGACTGCTTCAGTTGAGAGGAGTCAGAACCTGGTATTATATTGCGGGTAAGGAAGAGAAAATGACTGCTGAAACTGCCGGACAGCTTAAAACAGCAGAATATTATCAGGTGCCCCGGGTGCATAACCTGGATCCGGATGAATATACTACTATAGTAGATGCCATCTTTGGGGTTGGACTGAGCAGACCTGTAGAGGGAAAATATGCAGAGCTTATCAGTACAATGAACCGGGCATCTGCGTATAAAGTAGCTGTGGATATTCCATCCGGGATTGACTCAGATACCGGATTTGAGAAGGGGATTGCATTCCGGGCAGATCTTACGGTTACCTTTGCTTTTCGCAAAAGAGGGCTGTGTTTTTATCCCGGACGCATGTATGGCGGTGAGATCGTTGTTACGGATATCGGAATCTATTCCATACCCGGAAAGAAAATCTGTATGCATCATCTGGAACGTGAAGATTTGAAAATGCTTCCGGAGAGAGTTCCCTATGGAAATAAAGGAACCTTCGGTAAGGTTCTTCTTATAGCTGGCAGCGAAGGAATGTGCGGAGCTGCATATCTGAGTGCAGCAGCTGCTCTGAAAAGCTCTGCGGGAATGGTGAGAATTCAGACCGTGGAGGCCAACAGGATTCCGTTGCAGACACTGTTGCCGGAAGCCATGATCACCTGTGATTTTGATGAAGAAAAAAACCAGGCAATGCTTGACTGGTGTGATGTGCTTGTGATAGGACCGGGTCTTGGAACTGGAGCGCAGAGCAGGGAAAGAGCTCAGTGGTTCCTGGCGAAGGCAGCTGAGTGTAAAAAAACAGTAATTCTGGATGCAGATGGCCTGAATCTTCTGTCAGTCCATGACAACTGGAAGTGTTTTATCGGGGAACATGTGATCCTGACACCTCATATTGGTGAGATGAGTCGTCTGTGCGGAAAAGAAATCGGTAAGATCCAGGATTGTCTGGCACAGACTGCAGCTGATTATGCAAAGGAGTCTGGAGCGGTTTGCGTTCTGAAGGATGCCTGTACTGTGGTGGCAGATGCTTTTGGAGATATGTATTTGAACATTTCGGGTAATGCAGGAATGGCTACAGCGGGAAGTGGAGATGTGTTAAGCGGTGTGCTTGCCGGTATACAGTGTATGTATCTGGCAGCAGAAAAGAAATTTTCTCCTGTTATGCTGGCTGCACTTGGTGTATATGTGCATGGGCTGGCAGGTGATCTGGCTGCTGAAACAGTAGGGCAGCGAGGGATGACCGCAGGAGATATCATCTGTTTTCTGCCGGAAATACTAAGATAGAATATTCATTTTGAGGCAGTAAATCTGTGAAACAATTTGCAGATATTAACATGAAAAAATAACAGAGGAAAATTATTATGAAGAAAGATAGCAGAGTAAAAGCAGTCATTTCACTGGATGCAGTAGAACATAATTTCCGGGAAATGAGAAAAAATATTGCAGAAGAGACAAAGATGATCGCAGTCATAAAGGCTGACGCTTATGGACATGGCGCGGTGCCGGTTGCACATCTCATTGAGGATTATGATTATATCTGGGGATTTGCGGCTGCAACTGCGGAAGAAGCGATTCATCTGCGAGAAGCCGGGATTACAAAACCAATCCTGATCCTTGGAATTGTTTTGATGAATATTTTCCGGAACTTGTCCGTTATGAGATCCGTCCTGCAGTGTGCGAATATGAGGAGGCAAGGAAACTTTCAGACGAAGCGGTTCTGCAGAAAAAACTGTACATATTCATATTGCTCTGGACACAGGAATGACCAGGATCGGTTTTGCGGATGCACAGGAAAATGTAGAGGAATTAAAAAATTTCAGAACTTCCAAATCTTGAGATTGAGGGTATGTTTACTCATTTTGCAAGAGCAGATGAGTATGACAGAAGTCCGGCTATGGTACAATTGGAGCGGTATCTGGATTTTTCAAGGCGCGTAGAAGAGGCAGGAGTGGAAATTCCTCTGCATCACTGTTCTAACAGTGCGGGCATCATACGTATGCCGGAAGCAAATCTGAATATTGTCCGCGCCGGAATCACAATTTATGGAATTTATCCTTCTTCTGAGGTGGAGAGAGATATTGTAAAGCTTGAGCCGGTTATGGAACTTAAGAGTCATGTGACTTATGTGAAGGACGTTCCTGCCGGAGCAGCGATCAGCTACGGCGGTACTTATGTGGCTGACAGGAAGCTTCGTGTGGCAACTGTTCCGGTGGGCTATGCAGACGGCTATTCCAGGCAGCTTTCCAATAAAGGCTGGGTTCTGATACATGGACAAAAGGCTCCGATCCTTGGCAGAGTCTGTATGGACCAGTTTATGGTAGATGTGACTGAGATTGGTGATGTGAAGAAGGGCGATGAGGTAACACTGATCGGCAGAGACGGGGATGAGTTTATCGGTATTGAGGAGATTGGTGATCTCTGTGGCAGATTTTCCTATGAGTTTGCCTGTGATATCAGCCCGCGTGTGCCGAGAGTCTATATTAAAAACGGGAAAGAAATATAATGTTACTGTTTGCTGAATAGAGACGAAGTGAGCGATAACTGATTTTTATATACCACGCATGTATACACAAGAAAAAGGTGGAAATACTTTATCTTAACCGGACAGAAAATATCCGGCTGATAACAAGGTTTCTTCTTATGGCAATGTTGTAAATTGAAACCGGAAAGAATCGGAGTGTGAATTGTGTGGTAATTAAAAGAGGGGATATATTTTATGCTGATCTTCGCCCTGTAGTGGGGAGTGAACAGGGTGGAATCCGGCCGGTTCTGATCATTCAGAATAACGTAGGTAACCGGCACAGCCCTACAGTGATCTGTGCTGCTATTACATCAAAAATGAACAAGGCTAAGCTTCCTACACATATTGAGATCAATGCGGAACTCTATGGGATTGAAAAAGATTCTGTGATTTTGCTGGAACAGCTTCGTACTATAGATAAAAGAAGATTAAAAGATAAAGTCTGTCATCTGGATGATGCGATGCTGGATAAGGTGAATCATGCACTTGAGATCAGCTTGGAGCTTACGTTCTGATTTTACTTTTTAAGGGATATATCATCTGATCCGGTATTACGATTTTTTGGCTTGCATGTCTCGGATAGTAGTGCGTGAACAATAAATGAACAGTAATTTTTGGTATCTCTGTCCGGTCAGTATCTTGACGATTAATGGAGAAAGTGATATATTTTACCAGTAATTACGCATATTCAATAAGGAGGAGACTGAATAATATAATGGAAGATGGCAGTAGTATGCCCCTCTGGGGCTTATTTGTTTTACTGTTACTGTTGTGGTTGAATGGAATCTTTTACGGGTTTGCCGCAGCGCTGAGAAACATAAGTGAGAATGATACACAGAAGAAAGCAGAGGAAGGCGATAAAAAGCACAGATGCTGATGACTCTGATCGACAAACCGGCGCAGTTTGTCAATGTAATTCCGCTGATCGTAATGGCATGTGGTATTTGTTTTGGTACTTTTCTGGTCCCATATGCTGTGGATGCATTTTATCCATACATAAAGCATGTGCCTGCACTGATCCTGGTAATGGCATTGTGCGTGATTTTTCTTGCTGCAATCGGTATTCTGGCTTTTCGGCGGGTTGGTACTTATCATCCTGAAGCTTATGCATATAAGTATCTGAACCTGGTACATTTCTGGCTGAATCTGTTAAAGCCTTTTACTGTATCTGTCACCTGGATCGCCAGACTGGCAGCAGTGCCTTTTGGTGTGGAGATAAACCGTACAGAAAAGTCTGTCACAGAAGAGGAAATCATTTCCATTGTAGATGAAGCTCATGAACAGGGCGTCATCCAGGAGAATGAGGCGGAAATGATCCAGAATATCATATCTTTTAATGAGACAGAAGCCCATGATATCATGACTCACAGAAAGAATGTGGTGGCCTTTGACGAGGAGATATTGCTCAAGAACATGATTGACACTATGCTGGAAGAGGGGAATTCCCGTTATCCGGTATATGAGGAGAATATTGACAATATCAAAGGAATTGTCCATTATAAAGATGCGCTTAAGTTTATGACACAGAATCCCTGGGCGAAGTTCAAACCGTTGAAGGAACTGCCCGGAATTATCCGCCAGGCATCCCTGATTCCTGAAACAAGGGGGATTGGAGATCTTTTTCATACTATGCAGGCCAGAAAGATCCATATGGCAATTGTTGTGGATGAATATGGCCAGACAGCCGGGATCGTTACCATGGAGGATATTCTGGAGGAGATTGTCGGAGATATTCTGGACGAATATGATGAGGATGAAATTACGATCCGCGCACAGAAAGATAACAGTCTGATCATTGACGGGCTTGCTTATCTGGAGGATGTGGAAGAAGAGTTGGATGCAGATTTTGGGGATACAGAGTTTGAAACACTGAACGGTTATCTGACCAATATTCTAGGACATATTCCTGCAGATAAGGATGTTAATACAAGCATAAAAGCGATTGGATACTGTTTTACAATCTTGTCTATTGGTAATAAAACCATTGGCAAAGGTTAAGGTGGAGCGGGATAATAATGTTGCTGTATAAACAACAGCAGATAAAATAATTAACAAAAGGAGAAAGAAAGATGTCAGGACATTCAAAATTTGCAAACATTAAGCATAAGAAAGAGAAAAACGATGACAAAAAAGGTAAGATTTTTACAGTAATCGGACGTGAGCTGGTTATGGCTGTCAAAGCAGGCGGTCCGGATCCGAATAACAACAGCAAACTTCGTGATGTAATTGCCAAAGCGAAAGCAAACAACATGCCAAACGATACAATCGAACGTGGTATCAAAAAAGCAGCAGGCGCTGATTCCGCAGACAACTACGAGAAAGCTGTATATGAAGGATATGGTCCGAACGGTGTTGCTATCATTGTTGAGACTCTGACAGACAACAAGAACCGTACAGCAGGTAATGTACGTAATGCATTTACAAAGGGTAACGGAAGCATCGGAACTCAGGGATGTGTATCCTATATGTTTGATCAGAAAGGTCAGATCATTATTGACAAAGAAGAGTGTGAGATGGATGCAGACGAGATTATGATGCTTGCTCTGGATGCCGGTGCTGAGGACTTCAGCGAGGAAGAGGACAGTTATGAGATTCTCACTGCTCCGGATGATTTCAGTGCAGTTCGCGAAGCTCTGGAAAAAGCAGGTCTGCCTATTGCAGAAGCACAGGTTGCCATGATTCCTCAGACTTATGTGGAGCTTACAGATGAGCAGGCACTCAAGGATCTTCAGAGAACTCTGGATCTTCTGGATGATGACGATGATGTCACAGATTACTGGACAAACTGGGATGAGCAGTAAAATACCGCAGGTATATTGAGACTGCCTGTTTTGGGTTATTGCTGTCGGACATGTATAGTTTATAAAAAGAAACACACATAATACCTCCATAGAGAAAATGGAGGTATTTTTATGTCTGAAAACAGATATGGAGAAAAAAGAGAAGAGTCTGAAACAGGGATGAAGCTGCAAAACTGTGAGACACAGGAGTCAGAAAATAAAATTCAGGAAAGTACCAATGAGCAGATCAAAAGATATGGGACAGGTGGTTTTAAACAGCAATTCCCGAAAACATAAGGTAGAGCTTCTGACCATCATTGGTGAGGTGGAAGGTCATGAGTCTGCACCCTCCCATTCCAAAACTACAAAATATGAGCATGTACTTCCAAAGCTTGCCATCATTGAGGATGATGAAGAAATAGAAGGCTTGCTGATCCTTTTAAACACAGTGGGAGGAGATGTGGAGGCTGGGCTTGCCATTGCAGAGATGATTGCCTCATTAAGTATACCAACAGTGTCACTGGTTCTGGGCGGCGGACATTCTATCGGAGTTCCGATGGCCGTATCTGCGGACTATTCTTTCGCAGTACCAAGTGCTACGATGGTGATCCATCCGGTACGTTCCAATGGTATGTTTATCGGAGTGGCTCAGACTTACCGGAATATGGAGAAAATTCAGGACCGTATCACTACATTTATTTCCGAACACTCCAGAGCATCTCAGAAACGTCTGGAAGAGCTGATGCTTGATACTTCTCAGCTGGTAAAAGATGTAGGAACCATGCTGGAAGGAAAAGAGGCGGTAAAAGAAGGGCTGATCGATGAGGTTGGCGGTATTAAGGAAGCGTTGGCAAAATTATATGAAATGATAGAAAAAGAGTGTTGAAAGTGAAAAAAATGTTACGGTTCTCATACCACTATCCAAAATTCCATTGCCGCAGGCAATCTGGAATGAATTTTGGCTACGTTACTGAGAACGGAGTGAGCAGTAACAAAAAAATCTTATATATGCTACAAATCAACCCTTGCCATATGTCAGATTTTGGCGTATTATTAATAGAGGTTTATTATTTGCGAGGAGGAAAACCATGTATAAGATTTTAAAAGCTGAAACACTGGCAGCTAAGATCCATCTTATGGTTGTACACGCACCGCGTGTTGCAAGCCATTGTCAGCCAGGACAATTTATTATCGTTAAGTTAGATGAGAAGGGTGAGAGAATCCCTCTTACTATCTGTGATTATGATCGTGAAGAGGGTACGGTCACAATCGTATTCCAGGAGATTGGTGTATCTACCATCAAGATGGCAGAATTAAAAGCAGGAGATGCATTCCGCGATTTCGTAGGACCTCTTGGATGTCCTTCTGAATTTGTTGAGGAAGATATCGAAGAATTAAAGAAAAAGAAAATGGTATTTGTTGCCGGCGGTGTTGGTACAGCCCCTGTTTACCCACAGGTAAAATGGCTCCATGAACATGGAATCACAGCAGATGTTATTCTTGGTGCAAAAACTAAGGATATGGTTATCCTTGAGAAAGAACTGGGAGAAGTTTCCAATCTTTATGTTACTACAGATGACGGTTCCTATGGCCGTGCAGGTATGGTTACCAAGACTCTTGAGGATCTGGTAACAAATGAAGGCAAACATTACGATGTCTGTGTAGCGATCGGACCGATGATCATGATGAAATTTGTCTGTCTTCTTACCAAGAAGCTTGGCATTCATACAATTGTCAGCATGAACCCGATCATGGTTGACGGAACAGGTATGTGTGGCGCATGCCGTCTTCAGGTTGGCGATGAGATTAAGTTTGCATGTGTAGACGGACCGGAATTCGACGGACATCTCGTTGATTTCGACCAGGCTATGAAGAGAAGCCAGATGTATAAGACTGAAGAGGGACGTGCATTACTGAAACTTCAGGAAGGTGATACCCATCATGGCGGATGTGGACATTGTGGAGGTGACAAGTAATGGCAGATGCAAAGATGTTAAAGAAAGTTCCTGTAAGAGAACAGGATCCAAAGGTGCGTGCAACAAACTTTGAAGAAGTTTGTCTTGGATACAATCAGGAAGAAGCAATGGAAGAAGCACAGAGATGCTTAGGCTGTAAGAAACCGAAATGTGTGGAAGGCTGTCCTGTATCCATTAATATTCCTGGATTTATTGAAGAGATCAAAGAGGGAAAGATCGAAGAGGCATACAAAGTGATCGGATTATCCTCCGCACTTCCGGCTATCTGTGGACGTGTATGTCCTCAGGAATCCCAGTGTGAGGGTAAATGTATCCGCGGAGTCAAAGGCGAAGCTGTTTCTATCGGTAAGCTGGAGAGATTTGTTGCTGACTATGCTCTGGAACATGATATCAAACCTGTTGGAGCAGAAGTTAAGAACGGACATAAAGTTGCAGTGATCGGTTCCGGTCCTTCCGGACTTACCTGTGCAGGTGATCTTGCAAAAGCTGGTTATGATGTAACTGTATTTGAAGCTCTTCATGAACTTGGCGGTGTTCTTGTTTACGGTATTCCGGAGTTCCGTCTTCCGAAACAGAAAGTTGTTAAGAAAGAAATTGAAAAGTTAAAGAATTAGGTGTTAAATTCGAGACTAATGTTGTTATCGGTAAATCCACAACAATCGATCAGCTGATCGAGGACGAAGGATTTGAAGCTGTATTTATCGGATCAGGTGCCGGACTTCCAATGTTCATGGGTATCCCGGGTGAGAATGCAAGCGGTGTATTCTCTGCCAACGAATATCTTACAAGAAGCAACCTGATGAAAGCTTTTGATGATTCTTATGATACACCGATCGCGGCAGGAAAGAAAGTAGCAGTTGTAGGCGGTGGTAATGTTGCTATGGATGCTGCCAGAACAGCTTTAAGACTTGGTGCTGAAGTACATATCGTATACAGAAGAAGTGAAGCAGAGCTTCCTGCACGAGCAGAGGAAGTTCATCACGCAAAAGAAGAGGGAATCATCTTTGATCTTCTTACTAACCCGAAGGAAATCCTTGTAGATGAGAACGGTCATGTAAAAGGTATGAAGGTTGTCAAGATGGAACTTGGTGAGCCGGATGCTTCCGGAAGACGTCGTCCGGTTGAAATTCCGGGATCTGAATATGACATGGATGTAGATACAGTTATCATGTCTCTTGGTACTTCCCCGAACCCTCTTATCTCTTCTACAACAAAAGGTCTTGAAGTCAATAAGAGAAGATGTATCATTGCTGAAGAAGAAACAGGTAAGACATCTAAAGATGGTGTATATGCCGGCGGTGATGCTGTTACAGGTGCAGCTACTGTTATCCTTGCCATGGGTGCAGGTAAAGCTGGTGCCAAAGGTATCGATGAATATCTTAAAAATAATAATGTAAATGGTACTTGACAGATTTTGACGTCTGTGGCATGATTACTAGTGTTGATAATCATGAAAAGCTTAGAAGGTGTTTACAGGGATTTATTTTCCGTCAGAGAGAGGAAGCCATCGGCTGGAAGCTGCCTCAGGTTCAGATATTCCTGAATTTCCCACCGGAGCCGCGTTTCTGAATGACAGTATTTACTGAGTAGGAAATGACGTTACTGCGCGTTAAGCAGACCGAGAGCCTGTAGAAAATGCAGGAAGCAGGGTGGTACCGCGGATATTTTACTCCGTCCCTTTTAGTGGGACGGAGTTTTTTGTTTGCTAATTCTGCTATTATAACATGAATTGCGAGAACTGCTTTTGCAACGGAGCGATTTGTGGCTATCAAGTCAGAGTCAGATTTTACGTTACTGTTCATTCTGTTCTCAGTAACGATTTTTCTTCTCTGACATTATGACATAAAGGAGAAAGAGAACATGGATATGAAAGAAAGACTTCAGGAACTGGCTGAAGCAGCCGGAAAACGGATCAGTGAATCCGAAGGTCTGGAAAAACTGAACGAAGTACGTGTGGCATACCTTGGTAAAAAAGGTGAATTGACTGCAATTTTAAAGAGTATGAAAGACGTTGCACCGGAAGAGCGCCCGAAGGTTGGACAGCTTGTAAACGAAACAAGAAGCAAGATAGAAGCACTTCTTGATGAATATAAACAGAAACTGGAAGAAGCAGCACGTGAAGAGAAGATAAAACAGGAAGTGATTGATGTGACTTTACCTGCAAAGAAAGCTAAAATCGGTCACCGTCACCCGAACACCATCGCCCTGGAAGAAGTAGAACGTATCTTTATTGGTATGGGTTATGAAGTAGTAGAGGGACCGGAGGTAGAGTATGCGGATTACAACTTTACTAAACTGAATATTCCGGAAAATCATCCGGCACGTGATGAACAGGATACTTTCTTTATCAACGATTCTATCCTTCTTCGTTCCCAGACTTCACCGGTTCAGGCACGTACTATGGAGAAAGGAAAGCTGCCGATCCGTATGATCGCACCTGGTCGTGTATTCCGTTCAGATGAAGTAGATGCAACACATTCTCCTTCTTTCCATCAGATCGAAGGTCTTGTTATTGACAAGAACATCACTTTTGCAGATCTTAAGGGAACTTTGCAGGAGTTTGCACAGGAATTATTCGGACCTGAGACAAAAACTAAGTTCAGACCACATCACTTCCCGTTCACAGAGCCAAGCGCAGAGGTGGATGTATCCTGCTTCAAGTGTGGTGGTAAAGGCTGCCGTTTCTGTAAAGGTTCCGGCTGGATTGAAATCCTTGGCTGCGGTATGGTTCATCCGAATGTATTAAGCATGTGCGGAATTGATCCGGAAGAATACACAGGATTCGCATTTGGCGTAGGTCTTGAACGTATTGCACTTCTGAAATATGAGATTGATGACATGAGACTGCTCTATGAGAATGATATCCGTTTCCTGAAACAGTTCTGATGAAATGACTGTCTGAAACAACAGAGCTATGCAGCCAAAAGGAAATTTCTGTCCGGGAAAGCTGCTATAAGTCTGAGCTATAATATAGAAAGAGGATTAACAAAATGAATACTTCATTATCTTGGATTAAAATGTATGTGCCGGATCTTGATGTGACAGCACAGGAATATACAGATGCCATGACACTGACAGGAACAAAAGTGGAAGGCTTTGAAAAACTAGACGCAGATCTGGATAAGATCGTGATCGGTCAGATTGAAAAAAATTGAGAAACATCCGGATGCAGATAAACTGATCATCTGCCAGGTGAATATCGGAACAGAGACTGTACAGATTGTTACAGGCGCTCCTAATGTAAAAGAGGGAGATAAGGTTCCTGTTGTTCTTGACGGCGGACGTGTTGCCGGTGGACATGACGGAAAGAAAACACCGGGTGGAATTGAAATCAAAAAGGAAAACTTCGCGGAATCGATTCCTATGGTATGATGTGTTCCATCGAAGAGCTGGGAAGCACAAGAGAAATGTATCCGGAAGCACCGGAATACGGAATCTATATTTTCCCTGAAGACGCTGTTGTAGGCGAGAGTGCGATCAAGGCACTGGGCCTGGATGATGTTGTCTTTGAATATGAAATCACATCCAATCGTGTTGACTGCTACGGCGTACTGGGAATTGCAAGAGAAGCGGCAGCTACGTTTAATGAGAAATTCTGTCCTCCTGTTGTAGAGTGTAAGGGAAATGATGAAAAAGCTTCTGACTATGTAAAAGTAACGGTAGAAGATTCGAAACTTTGTCCACGTTACTGCGCAAGAGTCGTAAAGAATGTTAAGATCGGACCATCTCCGAAATGGATGCAGAGATGTCTGGCTTCCAATGGAATCCGTCCGATCAATAATCTGGTAGATATTACAAACTATGTAATGGAAGAATTTGGTCAGCCAATGCACGCATATGATCTGGACAGGATTGCAGGAAAAGAAATTGTTGTACGTCGTGCAGAGAATGATGAGAAATTTGTAACGCTGGATGGACAGGAACGTACCATGGATGATCAGGTACTGATGATTTGTGACGGTGAGAAAGCAGTTGGTATTGCAGGTATCATGGGTGGAGAGAATTCTATGATCACAGACGATGTAAAAACTGTTCTTTTCGAGGCTGCATGCTTTGATGGAACAAATATCCGCCTTTCTTCCAAGAGAATCGGTCTGAGAACAGATGCTTCCGGTAAATTCGAAAAAGGTCTTGACCCGAATAATGCACAGGCAGCTATCGACAGAGCATGCCAGCTGATGGAGGAACTTGGAGCAGGTGAAGTCGTAGGTGGAATGGTAGATATCTGCAATGAAGTAAGAGAACCGTCCAGAGTTCCTTTCAAACCGGAGAAGATTAATGCTCTTCTTGGAACAGACCTGACACCGGAAGAAATGCTTGCTTATCTGGCAAAAGTAGAACTGACCTATGACGAAAAAACAAATGAGATCGTAGCTCCTACTTTCCGTCAGGATATCCATTATGTAGCTGATGTTGCAGAAGAAGTTGCAAGATTTTTCGGATATGATAAGATTCCGACTACTCTGCCTACAGGTGAAGCTACAACAGGTAAACTTCCGTTTAAACTTCGTATTGAAGCAGTGGCACGTGATATTGCGGAATATTGTGGTTTCTCTGAAGGAATGACCTATTCTTTCGAAAGTCCGAAGGTATTTGACAAATTAAGACTTCCGGCTGACAGTAAGCTCCGTCAGGGAATCGTGATCAGCAATCCTCTGGGAGAAGACTACAGTGTCATGAGAACAACTACTTTAAACGGTATGCTCAGTTCTCTGGCTACGAACTATAACAGAAGAAATAAAGATGTACGTCTCTATGAACTTGGTAATGTATATCGTCCGAAAGCACTTCCTCTTACAGAACTTCCGGATGAGCGAATGCACTTTACACTTGGTATGTATGGAAACGGCGATTTCTTTGACATGAAAGGTGTATGTGAAGAGTTCTTTGAGAAAGTAGGAATGAGAGATAAAGTAGATTATGATCC
>ENA-OQOA01000567-OQOA01000567.1-human-gut-metagenome-genome-assembly--contig:-NODE-567-length-15301-cov-3.033083_pt1 | contig 15301 bp, 19 predicted proteins | sample MGYA00242633_ERZ504888 | MGnify/ENA primary metagenome ERZ504888 (study PRJEB26092, sample SAMD00036372) | human gut metagenome | host: Homo sapiens | study: EMG produced TPA metagenomics assembly of... | reverse complement strand
CAGCTAACGTAAAGCCAGGAGATTTTTAATATGATAATATTCTCTTGACAAAGCTGTGCATATACTGTATATATTAACATATACAGTATATACACGCTTTTTTATTTTATAATATCGTTTTATAAAATAAGTTGAAAGACAGGGGGGACGCTACATGTTAGAAGTCAGTAATCTTAATAAAATAAATCCCGACAGCAATTCATATCTCCTTGATAATATAACTTTTTATATTCCAAAAGGACATATATGTGGGTGATTGGTGAAAACGGAGCAGGCAAAACAACGCTTATGCGTGCGCTTATGGGACTTTACAGTTCATCAGGAAGTATAGTGATAGACGGCTGTGATATGCGGCTTAATGAGGCAGCAGCCAAGGAAAGGCTTGGAATAGTATTTGCTGATGACGGATTTTTTTGACGGAAATATGAGATTATGGCAGATAGGAAAGTTCTATGGACAGTTATATCATAGCTTCAATATGGAATTGTATCTTAATTATATTGAAGAATTCGGACTTGATAAAAACAGAAATATAAGAAGCTTTCTAAGGGAATGAAAACAAGGACACAGTTAGCGTTTGCACTGTCACATAATGCTAAGCTGTTTTATTTGATGAACCGACTGCCGGACTTGATAAGCATTTCAGGGAAAAGTTCCTTAAGATATGCACTGAGCTTGTAGCAGACGGGGAAAAAAGCATACTTATAGCGACACATATAACGGAAGAGCTTGACCGGATTGCCGATTATATTGCGTATATGCAGAAGGGGAGAATGTTATTTTATACAGAAAGCTATAAAATGTGTGAGCGTTTCAGGATTGTTACTGGTGAGGATTATAAGTGTAACCTTATACCGGATGAAGCGGTTGTATATAAGGAGAAGAACACTTACAGCACAAGTGCCATGGTAGTTAATTCAGAGTGGTACAGAATAGACGATGGATTGGAAAAACACATACCTGATATCAGGGAGTTTATGTATTATTTTGTAAAAGGAGGGGAGAAAAATGCCAAAGTTATTGCAGAGAAATATTTTAAGGAATAGTTTTATTTCACTTATTAGTTCGTTAATAGCAGTTGTGTGCTGGTCTTTTTATGGTCAGTGGTTACGTGTATATATATACCTTGAATCTCTTTTGCTTGTAATCTGCAAGCCAGAGATTGCCACATCAGGATTAAATGTATTTGTGCTTCCTGATTATATGTATATTGCACCGTATACCAAAGAGCAGAGAAAAGAACTTATAAGGAAAGCACAGAGGTATAAGTTTTTTGCTGTATATGTATGGTTGATTATCATTTTTGTATTACCATTTGGATGTATCGAATATATGAGAGGAAATACATCAGCGCTTATTGTGTGTTTAGGCGAGGTTATATTATCAGCAAGTTTGTTGTATAGTAATATGTTTTCACTATATATAGTTAAAAGAAGTGTGTACAGTTTCTGGTTAACATTTGGAATAAAATTAGCTATGGTATTATCGTTTATGATGGCTGTACAGACAGATAAGACAGCAGGTACAGAGAGCGTTAATATAATTATTGTCTTATTGGCTTTAATAAGTTCTGTGATTCTTATTCTGGTATGCAGGATAAAGTATCAGGAGAGAATGTTTAGCAGTATGGCAGATTACGAATATGTCAAAGAGAAGCTGCCTGTGTATTCATGGAATACAAGTGGCAGATGAAGGAAAAGTACACTTATAGCGGCATATAAAGCATAAGAACCAGACAGTATTGCTGCGTATATTAAAAATATAATAGAGGTTATATATGAAAATAGTTATTTCAAATACAGTAAATATGCCAATATATGAACAGATTGTCAATCAGATAAGGGATGCGGTGATAAATGGTGAGCTTAAGGCGGGGGAAGGCATGCCGTCCATAAGAGTGCTTGCAAAAGAGCTTACTGTAAGTGTTATTACAACAAAGCGTGCCTACGAGGAGCTGGAAAAGGAAGGCGTTATTGAGTCTGTTCCCGGAAGGGGATTTTATGTATGCGAGCAGAAAAATGACCATTTAAGAGAAAAACAGATGATGAATATAGAAAACCGTATGTCAGATATTTTAAAGGAATGTGTCAATGCGGGCATGACCTTGGAGGATGTGATTGATATGGTTCGTGTGCTGGGGGAAAAGTGATGGAAGAAATTATAATAAGAATTGAAAATGCAGCGTTAAAGTTAGGAAAGTTTTCTATAAAGCCGGCAATTATAAATATTCCTAAAGGCTATATCGTGGGCATACAGGGAGATAACGGAGCAGGTAAATCAACAATGCTTCGTATGCTTCTTGGGATGTATGATAAAATGCAGGGAAATATTTACATAGATGGCATTGATGTGGTAAAGAACAGAACACAGATAAAAAATATAACAGGCATTGTTTCGCAGGAGAGAACATTTTTTATGGAAGAGGATGCATATGAGAATGAAAGGCTGTATGCACCATTTTATAAAAACTGGAACAGCGATGAATATCGTAAAATACTTAAAAATCTGAATATTAATTCAGGCAGAAGCTTAGGAAATCTGTCAACAGGAGAAATGCTTAAGTATCAGCTTGCATTTGCAGCAGCATACAGACCGCAGGTGTTATTACTGGATGAGCCGACTGCCAATCTTGACCCTGTATTCAGGGATGATTTCTTAAAGATATTACAGGAATTCGTAGCTGAATATGATATGACTATTCTTATGGCGACACATCTTGATGAAGACATTTCCAAGATAGCTGATTATATTATGGATGTGGAAGAGGGGAGATATTCACTTAGGGAAGCTATATAGAATGATGCAGATATGTGTCATGTAGAATATGCAAAAAATGGCAAAAAGAAACTGTAAAAAATAAGCACAGAAAAGAGGGCGTATATGGATACAGACATAAGAATGCTGCTAAAAGCAGAACGGGAAAACTGGAAAAAGCGTATGGTAAAAGAAACAAAAGGGGCATATATAGTTATTTATCTTGGCTTTATTTTTAGTGTATTTATATCGACTATGTATGGTTTTAAGTATGATTATTCATCAGACGATAAGAAGGTTATGATTATGTTGACAATATTTATATTTGTTGTATATCATGGTGCGACTGCATATGTGTCATATGTGAGAGAAAACGGAAGGAGCGTTAATATATTTGAAAAATACAGGTACATACCTGTGGATATATCAGTGTTAAGGCGTGTAAAGCTTATATTAACAGCACGTATAGTAGCCCCCTTCGTTATAACAGGGCAGATGGCAGCTATATTTATAAGAGTAATAGATCCGGATAATCAAGGTGGAAGCCTGATAGATATAAGTGTCTTTATGCCTTTTGATTATAGGCTGCCTGTTTATATTAGAAAGTTTATTGAATACAGAGTATTAAGCAGGAAGGCAGAATTGCAATAATTAAATAACTTAAAACTTGCATTTTAACATTGGTTAGTTAAAATGAAATAAATTAAGTTAAATGATAAATAATACAATTTTTGTATCGTCAGTCAGTTTATGGCTGGCGATATTTTTTTTGCAGCTTATATCAATTTACGAATACTTTACACAGATTTCCCATGCACATGGTATTACATTTTACATACCGTTGTTATTCTGTTAACTGTCAATGAGGTACAGGTAAAGTTGATAACGGATGGTACGTAACATCAGTTATGATTATTAGTCCTGTATCTTGTTGATAAGAAAACAAAACAATAATATGAAGAACAGACTGAAGTTGGGATTGAATAAATCAGACATAAGCAGTCAGAAGGAAAAGTGAGGATAATTATGAGAAAGTTTAATTGGAAAAAGAGTGTAGCTATTGCGCTAAGTACAGTATGTATGGTAGGAGCATTAGCAGGCTGTGGAAGCAGCAGTTCAGATAATGGAAATGACAGCGCAAAGGCAGAAAAGCTTAACGGAAGTATAACAGCAGCAGGTTCTTCAGCACTTAAGCCACTTGTAGATGATGCAGCAGATCTTTTTAATGAAAAATATCCAGATGTAAATATCACAATCGATGCAGGTGGATCTGGTGAAGGTCTTAAGCAGGTTTCAGAAGGAACAGTTAATATTGGTAACTCAGATGTAGAAGCTGCAGAAAAGCTTGATGCAACAAAGGCTTCAGCACTTGTAGACCATAAGGTATGTGTTGTAACTATGGCACCTATCGTAAACAAGGATGTAACAGCAAGCGGTGTTAAGAATCTTACAAAGGCACAGCTTACAGATATCTTCACAGGTAAGATTACGAACTGGAAAGAAGTTGGTGGTGCTGATGAAGCAATCGTACTTATTACACGTCCAGAATCTTCAGGTACAAGAGCAACATTTAAGAAGTACGCACTTGACGGTGCAAGCGAAGCATCTAACAAGTCTATGGAAACAGATGATTCAGGTGTCCTTTTACAGAATGTAAAGACAACAAAGGGCGCAATCGGATATGTAGCTTTATCATATCTTGTAAGCAATCCTGGTGTTGATACAGTATCAATTGATGGTGTAGAGCCTACACTTGAGAATACATACGCTGGAAAGTATCCGGTATGGACATATGAGCATATGTATACAAAGGGCAATGCTGATGAAGTATCTCAGAAGTTCCTTGATTACATTATGTCAGATGAATATGGTAAGAAAATGGAAGCCTTAGGATACGGCGTATCTTCTAAGATGACAGTTAAGGAACACTAATCATAAATATTAATTAACTTGTAAAATATATATGTTGATGACCAGATAGTAATGCAGTTAGCAGTGTAGTTAGCAATGTAGTCAGCAATGATACTGCATAAGAGATTATAAAGAGGCGGGCACGATAATATCTGTGGTGCCTGCCTATAATCGTGATATAGCAGACATTAGAATGGAGAATGTATGAACAGTAAGAGAGGTATGTTTACCAGAGAATATCTGTGGCGGAGTATAGTTACAATGTGTGGCTTGTTCGTTATAGTTATTACATTGGGAATAGGTGGATTCCTTGTATACAAGGGCTCTGGAACGTTTTTAAAGTTCCATCATTCAATAGGAGAATTTCTTTTCTCATCAGACTGGGCACCGGTCGATAATATGGAAGGTGGAGGAAGCGTAGGTACACTTATATTTATAGTTGGTTCACTTAGTACATGTGGACTTGCATTGCTTATAGCAACACCATTTGCACTTGGCTCAGCTATATTTATGACAGAAATTGCTCCTAAGTTCGGTGAGAAATTCTATCGTCCTGTAATACAGATATTTGCAGGAATTCCATCAGTTGTATATGGATGGGTAGGACTTACAGTTTTAGTTCCTTTTATAAGGGATATATTTCATAGGCAGGTAGGACATTCGATACTTGCAGCAGGACTTGTGCTTGCAATAATGATATTTCCTACGATAACAAGCGTTGCAGCAGATGCAATAAGGGCAGTTCCTAAGGATTACAGGATGGGAGCCTATGGTATGGGCTCAACACGCTGGCAGACTATATACAAGATTGTACTACCAGCTTCAGCCTCAGGCATATTTTCAGGAATAATACTTGGTCTTGCCAGAGCTTTTGGTGAGGCACTTGCAGTAGCTATGGTTATAGGACAGACAACAGCACTTCCTGAAAGCATATTCTCTACAACTAAGTCACTTACAACAGAAATAACAGCCCAGATGGGTAATGCTATGGAAGGTGGAGAAACAAAGACTGCGTTGTGGACACTTGCTTTACTTCTGTTTCTCATATCATTATTATTCATATTCCTTATACATATATTATCAAGAAAGAAACCAGAGGATGCAGGAGCTAAGGCCGTCTCTAAAAAGAGTGTGTTAACATCGGCAAAGCAGGATTAAAGGAGCATATATTTATGAATAGAATTAAACGTGCAAAGGCACAAACAGGCAGTATGACAGTCATATTCTACGCCATAGCAGTCTTCTTTTTGTTCTTTTAGCTGCATTTGCAGGATATGTAATTATTAAAGGCTTTATCGGTGCAGATATATCTATGTTCAGATTTGCGCGAAGAGGAAGCATAGGAAACCAGTTTGTTTAATACGTTGTATCTTGTATTTTTATCACTACTTATAACAGTTCCAATCGGAACCTTTGCAGGAATATATCTTGCTATGTACGCTAAGGGAGGAGCTGTTACAAAGTTTATAAGAATATGTATAGAAACTCTTTCATCGCTTCCATCAATCGTAGTAGGACTTTTTGGATACCTTATATTCCTTGTTATTATGGGAATGGATAAGAGCCTCATGGCGGGAGCACTATCAGTATCAATAATAACGCTGCCACTTATAACAACTACAACAGAGGATGCTATTAAGGGGCTTCCAAAGGGTTACTTCGAAGCTGGTATGGGACTGGGTTCAACACGCTGGCAGGCTATATTCCATGTATTATTACCAGCCTGTCTTCCAAGAATCATGACCGGTGTTATTCTTGCAGCAGGACGTGGCTTTGGCGAGGCAGCAGTACTTCTGTATACAACAGGTTCAGGCACGAATATAAGATGGTCTAACTGGGACCTTTCATCTTCTACGTGTCCTCTTAATCCTTTCCGTTCCGCAGAAACACTTTCCTTACAGATATGGGATCTGCAGGTAAACGGACAAGACCAGAATCTTGCGAATCTTGCATCAGCAGTACTTCTTATACTTGTGCTTGCATTCAGTATTGGTGCCAATATATTAAGCAATAAGATTAATAAGAAGAATGCCGGAGAGAAGGCATAAATCAGCTTATGGAATATTTTAAAGAAAGATTAAAATATAAAGCAGATGCAATATATTTGGAAGGTCTGAAAAGGTATATACGATATATACATAACTTTTAATATAGAAATGAGGAATATATATGGATAATATAGTTAATAGTTCGGGAACATTTACAGAAGACAGCGGAGCTGGTAATAAGTTTGAGATTAGTCACCTTAATCTTCACTATGGGGACTTCCACGCATTAAAAGATATTAATATGAATATTAAGAAGAATCAGATAACTGCTTTTATAGGTCCTTCTGGATGTGGTAAGTCAACATTTTTAAAGACACTTAACAGAATGAATGATCTTGTTGATAATGTGACTATAGATGGAGATGTACGTCTTGATGGAAATAATATATTCACAGATATGGATGATATAACATTAAGACACAGAGTTGGAATGGTATTCCAGCAGCCTAATCCTTTTCCTAAGAGCGTGTATGATAATATAGCATATGGTCCAAGACTGTTTGGAGTACATAAGAAAGCAGATCTTGATATAATTGTTGAGAGAGCCTTAAAGCAGGCTGCTATATGGGATGAGGTAAAAGACAGATTAAAGAAATCAGCACTTGGTTTATCAGGTGGACAGCAGCAGAGATTGTGCATTGCCAGAACACTTGCGGTAGAACCAGAAGTAATTCTTATGGATGAACCTACCTCAGCACTTGATCCTATATCGACATCAAGAATAGAGGATCTGGCAATAGAACTTAAGGATAAGTATACCATTGTAATGGTTACTCATAATATGCAGCAGGCAACAAGAATATCTGATAATACAGCATTTTTCCTGTTAGGAGAAATGATTGAATATGGAAATACAGAGCAGCTATTCTCAATGCCTAAGAACAAGAAAACAGAGGATTATATAACAGGACGTTTTGGCTGATATTTCATATTTTGTCTCTTGTTATTAGTATAGTATGGAAGTATAATGAGCATAAATAAGGCATAAAACAGTTAATACTAATTAAGAAGGGCAAAGGTTTTTGATATATGAAATATGTAAAGTTTGATATGCACTGTCATACGGCTGAGGGTTCAGTAGATGCAAAGGTTAATATAGAAGAATATATTGAGATATTAAGAAGTAAGGGCTTCGGTGGAATGCTTGTAACAGACCATGACTCATATGGTGGTTATGAAGCATATGTGAATTCGGGAAAGAAGTATGATGATTTCGTTGTTTTAAGAGGTATAGAGTATGATAGTCTTGAATTCGGACATTTTTATAGTTATACTTCCATCAGATACTCCTGATGAGGTGTATGAGTTACTAAGATATAAGGGTCTGACTCTGGATAAGCTTATTTATATAGTTCATTGCAGCGACGGAATACTAGGACCTGCACATCCTTATGGAGAACCCTTTATGAGCTTTTGCTTCTACTATGTATTGGAATCAGTCAAAGCAGATTGCACATATGGTACATTTTGATTTCGTTGAAGGTTATAATGCCTGTGAAAGTAATAAAAGCAACAGACATGCCAGAAGATTTGCAAGTGACTGCAGAGTACCACTTACCGCAGGTAGTGATGCACACGGTAGTGACTGTGTAGGTCTTGGATATGCACTGCTCCCTGAAACAGTAAGAACTGTTGATGATCTGATTGAATATTACAAGGAGGAGAATCATCCTAAGGTTGGTGGAACTAGATATGGACACACAACCAAGGACAGGATAGGTTCGTTTAACAAGGTTCTTGTATACATGTTCTATCTGTATAATAAGGTTGGTGCTATGTTTAAGTATCCTAAGAGAGCCAAGGCTTTCAGGAATGCGTTAAGAGCACTTAACAGAAGATACATAATATTCAGGGACAGGAACTGAATGTCTGTTTATTTACACACAGCATATTATACTGGCAGCAGGCTGTTGGTATATTGAACATTTAACCTTCACTATGTACATAGCTGTATTATAGTGGAGGTATTTTTGTATACAGAAATATACGTGATTTGTGCTTCGCACAAACTTGAGATGCGCAAAGAAACAGCGCAAGAATGGAGGATAATATGAGAAATAGATTTGACAGACAGTTAGTACAGCTTAATGACGAGCTTATAGAAATGGGTGGAATGATAGAAAAGGCAATAGCAGATACAGTAAAGGCACTTGTGAATCAGGATACAGAGCTTGCTAAGGTTGTCATAGATTATGATGAAGAGATAGACCATCAGGAAAGAGAGATTGAACAGTTGTGTCTTAAGCTGCTGTTACAGCAGCAGCCGGTTGCCAGAGATTTAAGACTTATATCCTCTGCACTCAAGATGATTACAGATATGGAGAGAATAGGTGACCATGCTTCTGATATTTCAGAGATTACTCTTGAGCTTTCCAATCAGTCTTATATCAAGAAGCTTGATCACATTCAGCAGATGGCTAAGGAAACTATGTATATGCTTGTGCAGAGTGTAGATGCATTTGTTAATAAGGATATGGATAAGGCAAAGGAAGTTATAGCACATGATGATATAGTAGATGAGCTTTTTGGCAGGGTAAAGAAGGAGCTTATAAACATGATACACGAGAATGCAGAGGTTGGTGAGCAGGCATCAGATCTTCTTATGGCTGCAAAGTATTTCGAGAGAATAGGCGATCACGCTACCAATATATCAGAATGGGTTATATTCTCAATAACAGGTGAACATCCAGACGATAAATAAACCGAAATAAATTGAGAATATAAAACTACAATAATTTAATGGTAATAATTTAATGGTAATAATTTAGTGGTAATAATTTAATGATAAGAATTTACACAGAATTTACATAAGGTTCATATAACATTTATATACGTGAATTACACTCCAAAATGTAAAGAATAAATGAAGTCAGATTAAACAGACAAAGATTTGGAGGAAATATGGACATATTTGGTGTATTATCATTAATAGGCGGATTAGCAATATTCCTGTATGGAATGGATCTGTTGGGTGAAGGATTAACTGGCGCCTCAGGTGGAAAGCTTGAAAAAATACTGGAAAAGCTTACATCCAGCCCGATAAAGGCGGTACTTCTTGGAGCTGGCGTAACAGCAGTAATACAGTCATCATCAGCCACAACAGTTATGGTTGTAGGCTTTGTTAATTCTGGTATTATGAAGCTTAGCCAGGCAGTTGGCGTAATAATGGGTGCTAATATAGGTACGACTATAACATCCTGGATATTGAGTCTTACAGGTATTGAAAGCAGTAATATATTCATAAGCCTGTTAAAGCCAACCTCATTTTCGCCAGTTCTTGCTGCAGTTGGCATAGTGTTTCTGATGTTTTTAAAGAAGGACAGCTTAAAGAATCCAGGAAAGATAATGATAGGCTTTGCACTTCTTATGTACGGCATGGATGCTATGAGCTCATCAGTTGCACCACTTGCCGAGGTGCCACAGTTTGCATCAATACTTACAGCATTTTCTAATCCGGTGCTTGGAATGCTTGCAGGTATGCTGTTTACAGCTATTATTCAGAGTTCATCAGCATCAGTAGGTATACTTCAGGCATTATGCTCAACAGGTATATTAAGCTATGCAACAGCACTTCCTATCATTATGGGACAGAATATAGGTACCTGCGTTACGGCTTTGCTTTCAAGTATTGGAGCAACTAAGAATGGTAAGAGAGCTGCTATTATTCATCTGTACTTTAATGTGATTGGTACTGTTACATTTATGATAGTATTTTATGCTTTAAATGCAGTAATACACTTTTCATTCTTAAACCTGACAGCACAGGAATTCGGAATAGCAGTAATACATACTACATTTAACATAATAACAACAGCATATCTGCTTCCTTTAAGAAAGGTGCTTGAGAAGCTGGCATATGCTACTATTAAGCTTGATGATGATGAAAAAGAATCATGGATAGAAGAAGTGAAAATGAATTCGCATTGCTTGATGACAGATTCTTAGAGGCACCAAGTCTTGCTGTAGAGCATTGCAAACAGGTTATCAATAAGATGGCAGATATATCGCGTGAGTCTTTATTCATATCTATGTCGCTTATAGGCGGGTATGATGAAGAACAGGCACTTCGAGTAGGAGAACTTGAAACAAGGGCAGATAAATATGAGGATGCACTTGGAACATACATAATGAAGATAAGTACGAAGAATCTAAAAAAAGAGGATTCAGAAATGCTTAATGTTATGTTACATTGTATAGGAGATTTCGAAAGAATATCAGATCATGCATGTAATATATGTGATTCAGCAAGAGAGTTGCAGCAAAAGAATATGCAGTTTTCACCTAAGGCAGAGACTGAGCTTGATATATTAAGTTCAGCAGTGAGAGAAGCGGTAGATATATCCTTTGATGCGTTTAAGAGTAATAGTAAAAATGAGGCAGATAAGGTTGAACCTTTAGAAGAGCTTATAGAGACTCTTGCAGTAGAACTAAAGGCAAGACATATAAGAAGGCTTCGTGAGGGTAAGTGTACTATTGAGCTAGGGTTCGCACATTCAGATATTCTTAATAATCTGGAAAGGGTAGCAGACCATTGTTCTAATATTGCGGTGGATGTTATTCAGAGTGACCAGTTGGAATTCGATGCACATGAATATCTTGACGGAATAAAGAATAAAGATAATCAGCAGTTTGCAAGGGATTATAAGGCTTATAAGGAAAAATACAGACTGCCGGAAACACGCAGTTTTCAGTAGTAGTAGAGCCGTAAAGCTTATATACACTTACTATTAATCGTATAAGAACAGAAGGGAAGATGAATATGGCATACATATATGTAGTTGAGGATGACAATAATATAAGCGAAATTGAAGGCTTTGCGTTAAAGAATGCAGGGCATACAGTTATAGAGTGTGCCAGTGGAAAGGACTTCCATAAGCTGATGAGGGAACGTATTCCAGATCTCGTTCTTTTAGATATAATGCTTCCTGATGAAGATGGACTTGAAATTCTAAGAAAGCTAAGACAGGTTCCAGAAACCAGAAGAGTTCCTGTGATTATGGTTACAGCTAAAACAACAGAGATAGATAAGGTTAAAGGTCTTGATATGGGAGCGGATGACTATATAACAAAGCCGTTTGGAATTATGGAGCTTATATCAAGGGTAAAGGCAGTGCTTAGAAGGGCTGGTGGAACTGATGAAGAGAAGCTTATAGGAATAGGCCAGTTATTCATAGATGATGAGAAGCGTGTTGCTTATGTTGAAGATAAGCCAGTTGAACTTACATACAAGGAATATGAGCTTTTAAAGTATCTTGCTCTTAACAGGGGAATCGTGCTTACAAGAGATAATATCATGGACAGGATATGGAGTACAGATTATGAAGGAGAGTCAAGAACGCTGGATGTCCATATTAAGACATTAAGACACAAGCTTGGAGGTGCTGGTAATTATATAAAGACAGTAAGAAATGTGGGCTATTTTATGGATGATGAGGCTCATTAAGCTTAAAAGGAGTTCTTATGAAGAAAAGAATTAACATACAATGTATGTTGCTCGCATTTGTCACGATTGTATCAGCAATGGCAATATCTACATTTGTATTTTACAACATATTAAAGCGTGAGGTTTTAGGCGATATGCGAAATTATGTTGATATATTTGTTGGTGCAGATGCGTGGGGAATGGTAAGTGATCCGGACGATATCAATGAGCAGAAGGTAATAGAAAGCTATGATGGTAATCTCAGAGTTACATTTATTAATGCTGAGGGATATGCGGTTGTGGATAATCTTGTTGAAGTGACAGATATGGAGAATCACAATAAAAGACCAGAGGTTGTTGAAGCCAGAAGAAATGGCTATGGAAGTGATATAAGAAAGTCAGAAACCTTGCAGAAGAATTCATTTTATTATGCAGTGGAGCTTGATAACGGATATGTGTTAAGAGTTTCAAGAGAAGTAAGCAGTATGACAAGTATTATGATAAGTGCATTACCTGTAGCTGTGTTGTTATGTGTTATTCTTTTTGTGATAAGCTCTATAAGCTCACATCTGCTTACAAAGAGTATCGTAGAGCCGATAGAATTTCTAGCAGACAATATGGATGCATCAGATTCTATAAAGGTGTATAAGGAGCTGGTACCCTTTGTTAATACAATAAAGAAGCAGCATGAGGATATTATGCGTAATGCTGATATGCGGCAGGAATTCACAGCGAATGTTTCACACGAATTAAAAACACCACTTACATCAATATCTGGTTATTCTGAGCTTATAGAAAGTGGAATGGCTGGTGGTGATGATGCCAAGCGCTTTGCAACAGAAATACATAAGAGTTCACAGCGCCTGCTTACTCTTATTAATGATATTATCAAGATATCAGAGCTTGATGCAACATCCTCTGATGAAGCCTTTGAAAATGTTAATCTTTATGAAATAGCAAAATCAACAGTACAGATGCTGGAGTTAAATGCCCAGAAAAATGGTGTGATAATGAATCTTTCAGGCAAAGATATAAGTATAATGGCTGATAGACAGATGATTGACGAGCTTATTTACAATCTATGCGACAATGCCATAAGATACAATAATCCTGGAGGAAGAGTCTGGGTATCTGTATATGAGCGGGAGGCTGCAGCTTATGCTGATGGTGGCGGAAGCGGTGTGAATAATGGTACTTATGGAAATAGCAGTAAAAGGGCAGTTGTCATTGAGGTCAAGGATAACGGAATAGGTATATCTAAGGAAAACCAGCAAAGAATATTTGAAAGATTTTACAGAGTTGATAAGAGCCGTTCAAAGCTTACCGGCGGAACAGGACTTGGACTTGCTATTGTTAAGCATATAGTTGCAAAGCATGATAATGCACATATAGAGCTTGATAGTGAGCTTGGAACTGGAACAACTATAAGAGTTGTATTTGAACAGTAGTGAGAAGAGAACTTATAACAAATCCATAATTAGCATAAACCAACAATAAATCCATAAGTATCGGTTGACTAATCCATAAGAAAGGATTAATCTTTTATATTAGCAGCTTGTATCCGGTATACCGAAAAGATGCTTTTAATGAACTATGGAGAGTGGATACGTTATGAGTATGAAAAAACTATTTGATGTTGATAAACATAACCTTTTGTTTCACAATAAAGCACTTTTTGCCTTACTTATACCAATCGTAGTAGAGCAGCTTCTTAACTCTTTTATGGGTATGGTTGATACTATGATGGTGAGTAATCTTGGAAGTCAGGCAATATCAGGAGTATCGCTTGTAGATTCGGTTAATAACCTTATAGTGCAGCTTTTTTCTGCAATGGCAACAGGAGCAGCGATTATATGCTCACATTATATTGGTATGAGAAATAAGGATGGAGCTAATAAGGCTGCAAGACAGGTTGTACTTACTGTTATGGTAATATCACTTGCAATAACCATACTTGGGCTTATATTCAGAAGACCGCTTCTTACTTTGATATTTGGACATGTTGAGCAGGAGGTTATGGATAATGCGGTGGATTATTTTTGTTTACGGCACTTAGCTATCCATTTCTTGCTACTTTTTTCAGCTGGCTCAGCAATATTCAGGTCTTGTGGTAACTCAAGATATCCTATGATGGTGTCAGTGATATCAAACGTGTTTAACATAGGTGGTAATGCACTTCTGATGTTTGTGTTTAAGTTAGGAGTTTTCTGGTGCAGCGATATCTACGCTTGTGTCAAGAGTGTTCTGTATGGTAGTTATATTTTATAGCTTTTTGTCAAAGCCTAAGCTTGATATAGTTGTAAAGGATTATGAGGCTATAAGACCAGATTTCGGACTTATTAAGTCGATACTTGCAATAGGTGTGCCTTCAGGTATAGAGAACAGCATGTTCCAGTTCGGCAAGCTTGCCATACAGTCAACAGTATCAACACTTGGAACAGCAGCCATAGCAGCACAGGCGATGACTAATATACTGGAAAATGTGAATGGTATATTCGGAATAGGAGTTGGAATGTGCCTTATGACAGTTGTGGGACAGACACTTGGTGCAGGCCGTAAGGAAGAGGCAAAGTACTATATTGTCAAGCTTGCAGGAATAGCAGAGCTTGGAATAATAGCATCGTGCCTGCTGGTTTATGCATTTGCTGGTCCTATTACAAGGCTTGGAGGAATGGAGACAGATAGTGCACGTATGTGTATAGAGATGGTTGGTGCAATAACAATAGTGAAGCCGCTTGTCTGGGTATTATCCTTTGTTCCGGCATATGGTATGAGAGCTGCAGGAGATGTGAGATTTTCAATGACAACCTCGATTATAACAATGTGGGGCTGCCGTGTTGCGCTAAGTATAGCACTTATACGAATATTTGGTATGGGGTCCTATTGGTGTGTGGTATGGTATGTTTGCAGACTGGACAATACGTGGAATAATATTTACAACAAGATTCTTTAGTGGAAGATGGGTAAAGAAGGTTATATAATACATAAGCAGGTATCAAAGGGGAACAGTAAATATATGTTTACTGTTCCCCCTTCATATTGTGCGCCTAGCGGCGCACGTTTCTAACGGGTGAAAGTCCCGAATCCGCCCTAGTAGTGGGAAGGATATAGCTGAACACCAAGGGTGTCCATCGTGAGGTGGAATCTGAAGGAAGGTGGAGGCAAA
>ENA-OQOA01000565-OQOA01000565.1-human-gut-metagenome-genome-assembly--contig:-NODE-565-length-15340-cov-3.176362_pt1 | contig 15340 bp, 19 predicted proteins | sample MGYA00242633_ERZ504888 | MGnify/ENA primary metagenome ERZ504888 (study PRJEB26092, sample SAMD00036372) | human gut metagenome | host: Homo sapiens | study: EMG produced TPA metagenomics assembly of... | reverse complement strand
CTTTTTTTGTATCCACGTGTGGCTCCGGACACTCATGCCTTGGAAAAAGGCGGGAAATAGAACAGGCAGGTCTGAAGGCCCGCCTAACAGAGAAACGGAAGATGATTATAGCGCCTTTATGCAAGCTATCAGTTTGTCTACATCTTCTTCTTCTGTATCGAAAGAGGATTATACGTGTATATATAATATATACTTATGATAATAAAACAGGTGAAATTTTGGAGCATAAATACCCTATTAATAGGCTTTGCAATGATTCTATCATTGAGCATATTTAACTAAAGAATGAGCATTATAATTTGGAATTAGAAAAGGAGTTAAAAAAGGAAATTTATTTCGTAATCTTTTTATGATTATCGAATATATTTACTATATTTGCTACGTGAATTTTGAATAATTCATGAGAGAAAACTTATAAAATAAAACTTCAGTATAAAAACACTTGAGTAATTTTTAGGTCTGTGTGAACAAATAAAACAATAGAATTGTTTCAATAATATAAACCGAGAATCTTGCGAAATCAGTAGTCAATGAAGCTTATTGTCAAAATAGGATTAATCGCCCTGCTTGTAATGCTGAACTATCAGGGAGTCGATGCGGATGTTGTATCTTCCGCCATTGACAGGTATGCTACTACTACGGAATCTCAAGAGAATACGCCGTCTGACCATGGTACATTGGAAACCATGTCTTTCACTACTTCTTTGCTGACAGGACAACAGCAGGTATTAACTAAATTAGTGCCTGACGATCTTCGTATCCGTAGAGCAGAGGAACTTCAACAGAACTTCTTAAAAATTCTCATAGGACGTTTTTCACTACGGGAGGAATTATTGGCTATTGACCGCGCCAAAATCTTTCCGTCTAATCCCATTCATTGTGTGTCTCCGGCATGTCATTATTTTGTGTTCACGCTGAGACGCATCTTGATTTAATTAATCGTTATAAATTTAGTTGTTTAACCTCCTCCGACGCCCTGCAGAGTGTCGGGGTTGGTCTCGAATTATCTTTTTTTAAACTATAACGATTAATTAAAACATATCATGGAAGCTATTCAAAATAAAACTACTAATAAGATTGTAGGTATTAAAAATGCAGGTTGGGTAATTATATGCTGCTTTATCATTGCAATTTGTATATATAACTTTTTACTGGGAAATCCAGCTAATTTTATGAACAATGACCCTAATAATCATCCGTTGCCGGGTAATTTCCTGGGAACTATTTATAAAGGGGGTATTGTGGTTCCTATTATTCAAACCTTGTTGCTCACTGTCATAGCATTGAGTATTGAACGTTATTTTGCTATCCGTTCGGCTTTTGGTAAAGGCTCGCTGGTGAAATTTGTCGCTAATATCAAATCGGCTTTGGCTACCGGAGATATGAAGAAAGCACAGGAACTTTGCGATAAACAAGGTGGCTCTGTCGCTAATGTTGTTACCTCTACTTTGAAAAAGTATGCTGAAGTTGAAAACGATGAGACTCTATCCAAAGACCAGAAAGTCTTGGCCATTCAAAAAGAATTGGAAGAAGCTACTGCACTGGAACTTCCTATGATGGAGCAGAATTTACCAATTATCGGTACTATTACTACACTGGGTACCCTGATGGGATTGCTTGGTACGGTAATCGGTATGATTCGTTCATTTGCAGCTTTGTCTGCTGGTGGTGGTACAGACTCAATGGCATTATCGCAAGGTATTTCCGAAGCGTTGATCAATACAGCATTTGGTATCTTGACAGGTGCATTGGCGGTTATTGCTTATAACTACTACACTAATAAGATTGATAAATTGACTTACAGCCTCGATGAAGTAGGTTTCTCTATTGTACAGACCTTTGCGGCTTCTCATAAATAATCGTGCCACCCCTTTAAAATGAACTACTATGGGTAGAGCAAAGATTAAAAAGAAAGTACGTTCATAGATATGACAGCTATGAGTGACGTTACTGTATTGTTGCTTACCTTCTTTATGTTGACTTCAACATTTGTGAAGAAGGAACCGGTGCAGGTGTTTACTCCGGCCTCCGTTTCAGAAATCAAGATTCCGGAAACGAATATCCTTCAGATTTTGGTGGATCCGCAAGGGAAAATATTTATGAGCCTCGACAAACAGCCCGATATGAAGGCTGTATTGGAGAAGATGGGGTGAGGAGTACGGAGTTGACTTTACTCCTGAGCAGGAAAGAAATTTGTGACAGCTTCTACGTTTGGTGTTCCGATGAGAAGCATGCAGAAATTTTTGGATTTACCTACTGAACAGCAGGATAAACTGTTGAAAAATGAAGGTATTCCCTGTGACAGCACAGATAATCAGTTTAAATCGTGGGTACGTAATGCTCGTCAGGTGAATCCTGATTTACGCATTGCTATCAAAGCTGATGCGTCAACTCCCTACGCTGTGATTAAAAATGTAATGAGCTCACTTCAGGATCTCAGAGAGAATCGGTACAATCTGATTACTTCTCTGAAGACTACTTCTGATAAATAAAACTGAATAATTATGAGTGCTGAAGTACAAGAAAGCGGCAAAAAAGGAAAAGGATCCAAGCAAAAGAAAATGACTGTCCGCGTAGATTTTACACCTATGGTGGATATGAATATGTTGCTGATTACTTTTTTATGCTGTGTACCACGTTGAGCAAACCTCAGACGATGGAAATAAGTATGCCGAGCAATGACAAGAATATCACTGAAGAACAACAGAGTAAGGTGAAGGCTTCACAGGCAATAACTTTGCTGCTGGCAGGAGGAGATAAATTGTATTACTATGAAGGAGAACCTAACTATAAAGACTATACTTCGCTGAAGGAAACTTCGTATAATGCGGATGGTCTGCGTTCCATTCTTCTTAAAAAGAACTCGGTGGCAGTTCGTGAGGTAAACGAACTGAAAAAACAGAAAGCTGATTTAAAGATATCAGAGGAAGATTACACGAAGAAACTTTCTGAAATAAAAAGCGGAAAGGATACGCCGACTGTCATCATAAAGGCGACGGATGATTCTTCATATAAAAATCTGATTGATGCTCTGGATGAAATGCAAATATGCAATATAGGTAAGTATGCGATAACAGATATCGTTGATGCGGATCAGTTCTTGATCAAGAATTATGATACGAAAGGTGATCTGAGTAGAGATATCGTGGAATAGTAACACACTTTTAAAAGGAGGAAAAGAAAATGGCAAAAATAGATTTGACCTCACCCGAATGGTGTGAACTGGTATTCCAAGGTAAGAATAAGGCATACGGTGCCTATAAGATGCGGGCCAATTCACCGAAACGTCACACGTGGGCGATGGTGATTGTAGTGATAATTGCTGCCGTAGGATTCAGCATACCGACATTGGTAAAACTGGCTACTCCGAAGCAGAAAGAGGTAATGACGGAAGTGACTACATTGTCACAACTGGAAGAACCTGAAGTAAAACAGGAAGAGTTCAAGAAAGTGGAACCGGTGGCTCCCCCTCCCGCTCTGAAAAGCTCTATCAAATTTACGGCTCCTGTTATCAAAAAAGATGAGGAAGTGCGTGATGATGAAGAGATAAAGAGTCAGGAAGAATTGACTCAGACTAAGGTAGCTATCTCCATTGCCGATGTGAAAGGTAATGACGAATTGAACGGTAAGGATATTGCTGAACTGAAAGAAGTGATAACTAAAGCTCCCGAAGCAGAAGAAAAACCATATACTATGGTAGAACAGATGCCTCAGTTTCCAGGTGGTGATAGAGAATTGCTGTCTTTTATAGCAAAGAATCTGCGTTATCCTACCATTGCGCAAGAAAATGGAATACAGGGTAAAGTGTTTGTCCGTTTTGTAGTTTCGGCTACAGGAGATGTGAAGGATGTAAAGGTGATGCGTTCATTGGACCCGTACTGTGACAAGGAAGCAATCCGTGTAATCCAGTCATTGCCGAAGTGGATTCCGGGAAAACAGAACGGACGTAATGTTCCCGTGTACTATACCGTTCCTATAACTTTTAAGCTACAATAATATCTATATATGATGAAGCTGTATATTGCATTGTCGGTTGTTTTGCTGCTGTTGTTTTCGGGCTGTGGCAACAAACCCAAACCAGGGGAAGACGATACGTTGACTTCGGGCACAATTACGATAGCTGTGGACGAGACATTCCGTCCCATTGCGGAAGAAGAATTGCAGGTATTCCATGCATTAACGCCGGATGCTACCGTGCATCCAGTTTATTGCAGTGAAGTGAAAGCCATGAAACTTTTGTTGGCGGACAGTGTACGTTTGGCTATAACCACGAGGCAACTGACTCGACAGGAAATGGCATTTTTCAATGACAAGAAATTCTTTCCTGTATCTGTAAAGATGGCAACGGATGGTTTAGCTTTGATAGTAAACAAGCAAAATGCAGATTCATTAATTACAGTTGAACAATTTAAGGAGATACTGACGGGGAAAATTACTGACTGGAAACAGTTGAATCCTGATTCCCGTCTAGGTGCGCTTCAACTGGTATTTGATAATCCCAATTCGAGTACTGTACATTATGTACTCGACTCGATCTGCGGTGGTAAGCCTCTATCGGAAGATTTGAAGGCACAAAAACAATCCGGAGGTGATTTCGTATGTGGCTAAAACCCCCGCAGCTTTAGGGGTTATCGGTGTCAACTGGATAGGTAATCCTGCGGATAGTACGCGACTCTCTTTTAATGACGCCATTCGGATAATGGCTGTCAGTCGTGCGGATTCGGCTACAGTGGAAAATAGTTTCAGGCCTTATCAAGCTTATCTGGCTTTAAATCAGTATCCATTAACCCGCAGTGTGTACATTTTACTTAATGATCCTAAAAGTGGCTTGCCTAGTGGTCTGACTTCATTTCTGACAGACTTCCGGGGGCAACGTATCATTCTGAAGTCAGGATTGGTGCCTGCAACAGCTCCTGTGCGGATTGTAGATGTAAAAAGAGGAATATAAATGAACAAAAAAGAAGAACCATGAAGAAATTAGTATTAATCGTGATGAGCTTGTGCCTGGCTGTAACCATGTGGGGACAGAAATCGCCGGGTAGTGAATGGTCGCTACAGGTGAAGCAGGCTGCCACGATGATAAAGGAGGATCCAGCAAAAGCTTCTGAGGCTTTTGATGAATTATTGAAAGGTAAGAATAAGAAGAATGCCTTTTTGTTGGTAGAGATAGGCCGGGCTTATCTAGATCAAGGGAAAACGGCAGAAGCTGCCGAATATGCGCAACGCGCTAAAGATATAAACAGTAAATGTGCTGTGGCTTATCTACTGAGTGGTGATATAGCATTGAATTTGAATGATGTGAATAAAGCTAGCAGCGATTACAATCAGGCTATTTATTTGGATGAGGACTGTAGTGAAGCTTATTTTAAATATGCACAGGTATATAAAGGCGTAGACCCTCAACTGTCATTGGATATGTTGATGCGCTTACAGTCCAAAACTCCGGAGGATAATCGCATCAGTAAGGAACTGGCGGATGTATATTATACTATGGGGCAATATGGTAAGGCAAAAGAAGCATACGAAAATTATCTGAAAGTAGGTACTCCCACTGAGCAGGACTATACCCGCTATGCCATGCTGTTATATCTGAATAAAGATTATGCACAGTCTTTGGATATGGTGAAGAAAGGTTTGGAACTTGCACCAGAAAATCATGTGCTGAAACGTCTGGCAATGTATGATTATTTAGAATTAAAAGACTATAAGACAGGATTGGAAGCTGCTGCTACATTCTTCGCTAATCCCGGTAATCCGGATTATGTATACTTGGACTATGTTTATTTCGCTCGTTTACTGGAAGCGGACAAGCAATACGAAGAAGCAGTGGTACAATTTAACAAAGCATTGTCTATGGATAAGTCCCATACGGAAATTTATAAAGATATCTCTGATGTGTACGAGAAGAAACGTGATTTTCCGAAAGCGATAGAAGCTTATAAGAATTATCTGGATGAAATGAAAAGCTCCCCGGATATTAGTGATCTCTTTTTATATGGTCGTTTGAACTATTATGCTGCTACCGATTCGGCTTATCAGGATAAACAACCGACATATTTGGCTGAAGCCGATACTATTTTTGCACAGGTGGCTGTTAAAGTTCCTGATAACTATTTGGGAAATTTTTGGCGTGCCCGTGTTAATTCTTTGCGTGATCCTGAAACCACTCAGGGACTGGCAAAGCCGTATTATGAGGCTGCACTGAGTATTCTGGAACAGAAGCCTGATGCTACTAAATCAGTATTGGTAGAATGTAACAGCTATTTGGGGTATTATTATTTTGTAAAAGAGGATTATAACCAGTCAAAACAGTATTGGAATAAAATATTGGAAATTGATCCTGAGAACGAAACTGCTACTAAGGCACTAGGAGGAATTAAATAGTCCTTCTTTTTTTCATTTATCATTTGGGTTGAGCGGACAGTACTTAGTTGCTGCCCGCTTAATTTGTTTAGAGATTAACGAAAGTTAAACATTGGCTATACTTCTTGTTTATTCAAATAAACTATATATATTTGTAGTATACTAATGAACTAGTACACTAAATAACTAATAAAAACATAAACACAATGATGATTGAAATAAAGAACTTATCTTTCAGTTATGGAAGAAAAACAGAGTGTCTTTAATGACTTCTCGTTGACGCTGGATAAAGGTTCAGTTTACGGTCTTTTAGGAAAGAACGGTACAGGTAAATCTACTTTGCTCTATTTAATGACAGGTCTGCTTCGTCCTCAGGCCGGACAGGTACTTTACAAAGGGGTAGATGTTTCCATGCGCTATCCCCTGACTTTGCAGGATATGTTTCTAGTGCCTGAAGAGTTTGCTTTGCCATCAGTCAGTTTGAAACGATACTTAAAACTGAACACACCGTTCTATCCGAATTTTAGCAATGAGCTTTTGAATGCCTGCCTTCATGATTTTTGATATGAATGAAGATATTCATTTGGGTGAACTTTCGATGGGGCAGAAGAAGAAAGTATTTATGTGCTTTGCATTAGCTACCAATACCTCTTTATTGGTTATGGACGAACCTAGCAATGGATTGGATATTCCTTCTAAAAGTCAGTTTCGTAAAGTAATCGCTTCGGGCATGACCGATGAAAAAGCAGTCATCATCTCTACGCACCAGGTGAGAGATATTGACAGCCTGCTGGATCATGTGGTTATTATTGATGGAACCCGCGTATTATTGAATGAATCGGTAAAGACGATCTGTGAGAAACTTTATTTTGTAGAGCAAGGAATGAATGAATCGACGGATACAGCATTGTATGTTCAGCCGTCCGTCCAGGGAAACAGCGTAATTTTTCCGAATACGTATAATGAGGAAACGAATCTGAACCTGGAAGTATTATTTAACGCTATGCTGACAGAGAGAGAAAAAATGCAATTTCTGTTTAACAAGTAATACAAACACACTATGGATACGAATAAATTCTTTAGCTTTTCGCGTATTGCAATGGTAATGAAACGCGAGATTATGGAAAATTGGAAAACAAATCTTTATCGTCTGATCGGAATTTATGCTGCATTTGCATTGGTAATGGTGCTCACAATGTCGAAACAGGTGACGTATAGTGATTCTCAAATGGCTTTTCAGCATTATTGTTCTAATATAATGGGAACCTTTGCTTTTATCATCGGTATTTTTGGCATTGTCTATGCTGCTAACATTATGGAAAATATGATTACAAAAGAAAAACGTATCGCTTTTTTGATGCTTCCGGCAACTATGATAGAGAAATTTGTAGCACGATTCTTGATTGTTACGGTAGGATTGGCTGCGGCTGTCTTTGTTGCGGCGTCATTGGCGGAAATTACCCGTTATCTGTTACTTCCTTTATTTAATGTGCCTGAAACATTCCATCAATCTGTTTTGTATAACCTTCTTTCTATGGCTTCGGTAGATGGTGAGCAGATATATAGGGGATCAGGCTATGCTATGAATATGCCGTACCAGAATTGGTTGGGTGAATTGTGCGGATGGGCTTTCCTGTTATGGTCACATTCATTGTATATTCTAGGGGGAAATTATTGGTATAAGAAACCTTTTTTCAAGACATTGGGTGCTTTGATGCTTATTTCTATTCTGTTTTCTGTTTTATCGGTGCACATTCTTTCATGGATAGGAGATGACAATATGCGCAGTTTTTCTGAGTGGCTGGAAACTAATTTCCAGTGGATGACATTAAACAAGTTACTTTCGTTAGGAGTAGCGTTTTTCAGTGCATTCACTATGTTTAACTGGTGGCTGAGTTACCAGCTTTTTACCCGTTCGCAAGTTGTTAAACCTAAATTCCGTTTGCTATGAAATTTAAAGAAAGTAAATCCATTTACTTGCAGATAGCCGACCGGATAAATGATGAAATCCTGCAAGGACAATATGCCGAGGAAGGGCGTATTCCGTCTGTCAGAGAATACGCCGCCACGGTGGAGGTGAATGCAAATACAGTGGTCCGTACGTATGATTACCTTCAAGGACAAGAGATTATTTATAATAAACGCGGTATCGGTTATTTTGTATCGGCAGGGGCTAAAGACCGGATTATCACTTTGCGTAAAGATATATTTCTGCATGAAGAATTGCCGGAGTTTTTCAGACAAGTGAGTGCATTGGATATTCCCATAAAGGAAATAGAGAAGATGTACAAGGAATATCTGACCCAACAATAACACAACACATATATGGAACAATGCAGACATGGCATCGGTTGAATAAAGAAATCCCGGCAGAGTGGCGCTCGTCGGGATTTCTTGTATTTGTTCACTTGTTTGCTATAAAAATAGTAGTCCAGTATAACCATTCGGTTGCAGCTCGAAGGATATCGGGGTTGATGGATCGGATATTATCTTTAGGATGATGGTAATAGCCACCTCCTAATGCCCATAAATCAATGCATGGATAACCGGCTTTCATAAAAACAGCACCATCTGTACGAGGACGAGTCAGGAAATGAGTTTCATTAGTGAACAGACGTCGATGCACATACATAGCATTGGCTTTTTGGGACAGTTTGGCCAATTCGGGGTATTTATAGTGGTAGTTCGCCCCTAACATCTGGCCTACACCCACCTGCTCCAGATTCAGGATTGCTATTACTTTATCCTTTTGGTACAAGAGGATGATTTAGTATAATAAGTGCTACCGGTGAGTCCGGCTTCCTCGCCGTCCACACTCATGAAAATGATGCTGCGTTTGGGTTTTTATCTTTTGATTTTGCCAGTGCTTCGGCTACTCCCAGCATGGCGGCGGAGGAAGAATTGTTGTCATTCGCTCCTTCAATAAGGAAAGGAATCATTCCCAAGTGGTCCAGATGGGCGGAAATGATTACATATTCATTGCACAGTATAGGGTCACTGCCTTTGATCATACCCAAAATATTTTTTCCAGTAGCATTGGGATTATAGGTAGCATTCATTTTGATGTGGGCTCTCTTTCCGGTATGGAAAGAGGCAGGCTTCTGAGTCTTATAAATCTGCCGGATAGTCTCTTTATAAGTCTTGCCTGTTCCCCTGAAAATATCATTAACCACAGTGTCTGTAACATGACAATAGACAAATCCTGGATTATAGGGGGCATTTGGACCGGGAACCCATTTGTATAACAAGCCTGCCGCACCATGGGTTACGGCATTGTTCAGCTTGGTTTGGTGCAAAGTATGTTTGTACCACATGGTCAGTGAATCGGGGTTACGGCTTATATTGGGTGTTTCTCCCTCCACCAGCACAATCTTGCCTTTTACATCTATATCTTTGTAATCATCATATGCTAATTCGGGTGCTGTAACGCCAAATCCGGCGTATACCACATCGGCTGTCACTTCCCCGTCACTGGTCATTCCTCCGGCAAACCAACCATCTGCCCAAGGATATGTCTTAGAGATCCATACAGTTTTTTCTTGCCTTGGGTGACAGGAAATAGGATATCCATAGTGCTTCCCGGTTGTATTTCCACACAAGGGTGGGGGAATAGCTGTATGTAGGAACCATTCTCACCACCGGGTATCAGTTCCCACTCTTTAAAATATCCTTTTACGATATCTACAGCTTTAGCCATTCCGGGCGAACCTGCGAGTCGTCCCTCCAAGGCTGGGTCTGAAAGTTGCTTTACATAACCGAAAATCTTTTCGGTAGTGATGTTATGATGCATGGCATCAAGGTACATTTCTTCATCAGTCATGGTGGCTGTTCTTTTTTGGGCGGATGAGGACAGAGAGCCCAATGCTAGAATTGCAGATAACAGAAGGATTCCTTTTTTCATGTTGTTCTATTGATTTAAGATTTGGTTCTAAAGATAAAAAGAAAAGATCAGATTCCTGTTTATCTTCTGGTAAAAATCTTAAGTTCATATTTCTTGATATAAATCAAACCGTTGCATCGTGAAAAGTCCGTACCTTTGCACCCCGAAAATCAAAGATGATAAGTGGACGTAATTCAAGAACCGAGGAGCATACGAAAGAACCTAGCCAGACTGGCGGTTCCTATTTTCATTGAAACATTACTGATTATGATGCTGGGTGCAGTGGATACCGTGATGCTGAGTCAGTATTCAGACAATAGTGTGGCTGCTGTAGGGGTGGTCAACCAGCTCATTATGTTTGCTTTCCTGATATTTGAGGTGATCAATATAGGAACTTCCGTACTCTGTTCGCAATATTTGGGAGCAAGAATGCACAAGAATATGGTGCAGGTGGTGGGAGTATCATTGATACTCAATCTGGCGTTCGGTTTATTCGTTAGTGCCATTTTACACTATGGAGCCACTTTCCTGTTGTCCATGATGGGGCTTCGTTCCGAACTGATGGAATATGGAGTGAGTTACATGGAGATAGTAGGGGCATTCGCTTTTTTTCAAGCCATATCTCTGACTATTTCTGCCTCTTTGCGCAGTGCCAATAAAGCAGTTTATCCCATGATGGTAACGGTAGTTGTAAATATTCTGAATATCATTGGTAACTATTCGCTGATTTTTGGTAAGTTCGGTATGCCGGCTTTGGGAGTGGAAGGTGCTGCTATTTCTACTGCATTTGCCCGAGGGGTATCTATGGTGATACTTTTTGTGATTCTTTTCCGTAAACATATTCCCAGATTTCCGTTATCCTATTTTCGCCCCTTCCCGTTTGTCGAGCTGAAAAACCTGTTGAAAATCGGAGTCCCTTCGGCCGGAGAAAATATGTCCTACAGTTTCTCTCAGGTAGTATTGACCTATTTTATTAATATGTTGGGGAATGAAGCGCTGGCTACTCGTACCTATGTGGTGAATATAGTGATGTTCGTTTATTTGTTTGCTATTGCCATGGCACAAGGCGGAGCCATCTGTATTGGTCATTTGGTAGGTGAGAGGAAACTTCATGCAGCTTATCTGTTGGGCAAATATGTGATGCGTATTTCTATTTTGGTTTCTTTAGTTTTATCCTGTATCTGGGCTTTGATGGGGCATACTTTGTTTAGCTGGCTGACGGATAATCCGGAAATTATCCGTTTGGGTACTATTATCCTGTTTATTGATGTGATTTTGGAAGTGGGCCGGGCTATTAATATTTATGCGACGAATGCTTTACGTGCAACGGGTGATGTGAATTATCCGTTTTATGTAGGATTTGTTGTTCAGTGGAGTGTTGCCGTAGGTTGTGGTTTCTTGTTCGGTATTCATTGGGGATGGGGACTGGTAGGTATGTGGTGTGCATTTGTGCTGGATGAAAATCTTCGTGGTATTATCTTTGTACAGCGTTGGAATAGTCTGAAATGGACTAAAAAGGGATTTGTGAAATAAATCTTCATTTTCGCAAACTTTATGCATCTTCAGACCGTTAAACTCAAGAAAAAGAATTAATTTTGCAGTCTGATAATTATCAAAGAATATAATATGGAGCTCGATTTACTCACGGCAATATCACCTATTGACGGTCGATACAGAGGAAAAGCGGGAGCTTTGGCCTCTTATTTTTCTGAATTTGCACTCATCAAGTACCGTGTGCAGGTAGAAATTGAATACTTTATCACTCTGTGTGAACTACCGTTGCCACAGCTGAAAGACTTTGATCATGCACGTTTTGATGCATTGCGCGCTATTTATAAGAACTTTTCAGAGGCTGACGCACAGCGTATTAAAGAGATAGAAAGTGTAACAAACCACGATGTAAAGGCTGTAGAATATTTCATCAAAGAAGAATTCGATAAGTTGGGCGGAATGGAGGAATGCAAAGAATTTATTCATTTCGGATTGACATCACAGGACATAAACAATACCTCTGTACCTTTGTCTATAAAGGAGGCATTGGAACAAGTATACTATCCGCAAATTGAAGAGCTGATTGCCCAGTTGACTACATACGCTGAAGAATGGGCAAATATCCCTATGTTGGCAAAAACACATGGACAGCCTGCTTCTCCGACTCGCTTGGGTAAAGAAATCATGGTTTTCGTTTATCGTCTGAATCGTCAGCTGGCTGTATTGAAAGCTTGTCCTGTCACAGCTAAATTCGGTGGTGCGACGGGTAACTACAATGCGCATCATGTAGCTTATCCCGAATATGACTGGAAAGAATTCGGTAATAAGTTTGTAGCAGGAAAGCTGGGATTGGAACGTGAGGAATATACTACTCAGATCTCTAATTATGATAATCTGGGAGCCATTTTTGATGCGATGAAACGCATCAATACCATTATGATTGACATGAACCGCGACTTCTGGCAGTACATCTCTATGGAATATTTCAAGCAGAAGATTAAAGCGGGTGAAGTAGGTTCCAGTGCCATGCCGCATAAGGTGAATCCTATTGATTTCGAAAATGCTGAAGGTAATCTAGGTATGGCAAATGCTATTTTGGAACACCTTTCTTCTAAGTTGCCTGTTTCCCGCTTGCAACGTGACTTGACAGACTCTACTGTGTTGCGTAACGTCGGTGTACCTTTCGGTCACATTGTGATTGCTATCCAAAGTTCGTTGAAAGGTCTGCGCAAACTGTTGCTGAATGAGAAAGCAATCTATGCCGACTTGGATAATTGTTGGAGTGTGGTGGCGGAAGCTATCCAGACAATTCTGCGCCGCGAAGCCTATCCTCATCCGTATGAGGCATTGAAAGCTTTGACCCGTACAAACCAGGCTATCACAGAAGAGTCTATTAAAGAATTTATAGAAACACTAAATGTAAGCGAAGACATTAAAAAGGAACTGCGGGTAATTACACCGCATAATTATACAGGTATTTAAAAAATAGTTAGTTAGATTTTAATCCAAAAAGCCCGAGAGGGCGTTATACATTAATTAAAAAATAAAGGAAAACCATGAGTACAGAAAATGAAAGCAGACAAGAAGGTGCTGCAAATGAAGAAAACCAGAATGTAAGCCGTGATGGTGGTTATAAGTCTTATAACAGAGACAGTAATTACAACAGATACAACAACGACGGCGAACAGCGTCCTTATCGTCCTCGTACGAACAGCTATAATCGCGAAGGTGGAGACCGTCCTACCGTTCTTCTTATAACAACGGTGACCGTCCTTCCTATAATCGCTATAACAATAACGGAGACCGTCCGCAACGTCCCCGCTTTAATCCTAACAGTGAGGATGGAGGAGACCAACGTTCATACCGTCCTCGTACAAATTATAATCGTGAAGGTGGCGAGCAGCGTCCGTATACTCCGCGCCCTCGTTTTAATAATAGTGAGGAAGGTGGTGAGCGTCAATATCGTCCCCGCACAAACTATAATCGCGAAGGGGGTGAGCAGCGTCCTTATACTCCGCGTCCCCGTTTTAACAGCGGTGAAGGGGGTGAACAGCGTTCTTACACTCCGCGTCCTCGTACCGGCGGTTATAATCAAGGCGGTGACCGTCCTTATCGTCCTCGTACCGGCGGTTATAATCAAGGCGGCGACCGTCCTTATCGTCCTCGTACCGGTGGTTATAATCAAGGTGGTGGATACAATCGTCCCTATCGTCCCCGTACGGCTGATTATAACCCGAATGCAAAGTATAGTCTGAAGAAACAGATTGAATATAAAGATATATTGACCGATCCAAATGAGCCGATTCGTCTGAACAAATTCTTGGCTAATGCAGGTATATGTTCCCGTCGTGAGGCTGATGAGTTTATTACAGCAGGTGTAGTCAGTGTAAATGGTGAAGTGGTAACCGAATTAGGTACTAAAATCAAGCGTACTGACGAAGTGAAGTTCCATGACGAACCGGTAAGTATTGAACGCAAAACTTATATTTTGTTGAATAAACCGAAGGATTGTGTGACTACTTCTGATGATCCTCAGGAACGTAAGACTGTAATGGATTTTGTGAAAGGTGCTTGTAAGGAGCGTATTTATCCTGTTGGGCGTTTAGATCGTAATACTACCGGTGTGTTATTGTTAACTAACGATGGTGATTTGGCTTCCAAGCTGACTCATCCTAAGTATTTGAAGAAGAAGATTTATCATGTATATTGTGATAAGAATGTAACCAAGGCAGATCTTGACCAAATTGCAGCAGGTGTGACATTGGATGATGGAGAGATTCATGCAGATGCCATCAGCTATGCATCGGAAACAGACAAATCACAAGTCGGTATTGAAATCCATTCCGGAAAGAACCGTATTGTGCGTCGTATTTTTGAATCCTTGGGATATAAGGTGATCAAGCTGGACCGCGTTTATTTTGCTGGTCTGACTAAAAAAGGTTTGCGCCGCGGTGATTGGCGTTACCTGACTGAACAAGAAGTGAACATGCTCCGCATGGGCTCATTTGAATAATAAACAATAAAGAGACAAAACAATGGAAAAAATTAGTAGAACAAAGATTGTTGACCTGCTGAAGTGCCGTGATTTTGGTGCGATGGTCAATGTAAAAGGTTGGGTTCGTACCCGCCGCGGTAGCAAACAGGTAAATTTTATCGCCCTGAATGACGGTTCTACAATAAATAATGTGCAGATTGTTGTTGATTTGGCAAACTTTGACGAAGAAATGTTGAAGCAGATCACCACCGGTGCATGTATCAGTGTGAACGGTGAGTTGACCGAATCCATTGGCTCTGGTCAGGCAGCCGAAGTTCAAGCGCGTGGAATCGAAGTATTAGGTACTTGTGATAACACTTATCCGTTACAGAAGAAAGGTCATACGATGGAGTTTCTTCGTGAGATCGCTCACTTGCGTCCCCGTACCAATACATTTGGAGCTGTATTCCGCATCCGCCACAACATGGCTATCGCTATCCATAAGTTCTTCCATGAACGTGGTTTTTTCATTTTCATACACCTATTATCACAGCGTCTGATTGTGAAGGTGCGGGACAGATGTTCCAAGTTACTACCAAGAACCTTTATGATTTGAAGAAGGATGAAAACGG
>ENA-OQOA01000564-OQOA01000564.1-human-gut-metagenome-genome-assembly--contig:-NODE-564-length-15360-cov-7.525241_pt1 | contig 15360 bp, 16 predicted proteins | sample MGYA00242633_ERZ504888 | MGnify/ENA primary metagenome ERZ504888 (study PRJEB26092, sample SAMD00036372) | human gut metagenome | host: Homo sapiens | study: EMG produced TPA metagenomics assembly of... | reverse complement strand
ATATCCACGTCCACATCGTGATCGGCAGCATCCGAATGCGCGAGGTTGAACGCAAGCCCTATATGCAGAAGCCCCGCGACTGGCTAGAGGGCATGAAACACTCCAGCACGGCCCAGACCATGCGGCACCTCCGTGTCGAGGTCATGGAGCTGTGCGAGGGTGCCGGACTGTACCAGATTGACCTGCTCAACGGCTCGAAAGAGCGTGTGAGCGAAGCTGAGTATTGGGCGCGCAGGCGCGGCCAGTTGAAACTTGACCGTGAAAACGCAGCCCTCACCGCAGCTGGACAGCAGCCCCGGCAGAAGAAGTTTGAAACCGTAAAAGATACCCTGCGGAAACAGATTTCTTCGGTGCTGTACTGTGCCACCAGCTTTGAAGATTTCTCTGACAAGCTCATGCAGCAGTATGGCATCGCGGTCAAGGAAAGCCGTGGATGCCTAAGTTATCTGCCTACTGGAAGAGCAAAGTTCATCCGGGCGAAACATCTCGGTGACAAGTTCGATAAAGTGGCAGTGCTTGCCACGTTGCAGGCAAATGCCGAACGCAAACCCAAGGTTCAGTTCAAGCAGGATACCATCGGGAAACTGATCGACATCCAGTCGAGGATGACCGAGGGCAAGGGCATCGGCTATAAGCGTTGGCTCACGAAACACAATCTCAAAGTTATGGCACAGACCGTGAATCTTCTGCAGGAAAAGAACTTGACCGACGAGGACGCCTTGAACCAGCGCATCGCCGAACTGGAAACCAAGTATCACGATTCGCTGGCAGTAGTGAAAGACCTCGAAGGTCGCATGAAAACCAACAAAGAGCTGCGCTATCATATTGCAGTCTACGCCAGTACCAAGAGCGGCGCACAGCAGTTAAAGACTGCCAAACGACCCGCAGCCTTTGAGGAGCAGCACCGTGCAGAGCTGACAGCATACCGGGCAGCAGCAGCCTATTTCAAGGCAAACGACCTCACCAAGCTGCCCAGCCCGAAAAAGTTGGAAGCTGAGTATGCGCAGCTGGCATCCGAAAAGGCGAAGTTCTACGAGCAGTACAAGGAAGCCAAAGAAGAACTGCTCAAGCTGAAAACCGCAAAGCAGAATGTTGCGTCCTTTTTCCGGGAGGAAGAACCGGCGCAGCAGGAGAGATAAAGGAGTGTGCGTATGATCAATTTGAAAATCGACCCGGAGTTCCAGTCCCAGATTCCTCCTCTGACCGATGATGAATTTAAGCAGCTTGAAGAAAATATCCTCAAAGAGGGCAAGCTGCTCTCTCCTTTGATTGTCTGGAACAGTACCCTTGTTGATGGACACAACCGTTATGAGATCGTTCAGGAACATCCCGAAATCTCTTTCTCCACGATGCCGCTCCCGTTTGAAAGCAGAGAAGAAGTCCTTGCTTGGATCTGTAAGAACCAGTTAGGGCGGCGCAACCTCACGCCGGAACAGAAGAAGTTCCTCATTGGAAAGCAGTACAGTGTGGAGCATCGAAAGCCCGGTGGAAACGGCAACAACCAGCACACGGCTGCTGCCAAGAAAACCGCCCCGGAGGAATTGTGTCAAATTGACACAATTCCTCCCACCTCTGCGGAAGCGAGCATCCGCAAGCAGATTGCGGAGCGGAACAATGTCAGCGAATCCTACGTTGCCCGTTCTGAAAAATTCATGCGTGGCGTAGAGATCATGGAACAGATGGTGCCCGGTATGCAGGAGAAAATCCTGTCCGGGCAGTTCAAAGTCCGTGATGCTGATATGCACCGCCTTGCCAGAGCCGATTTTCCGAACCGCAAGCAGATCGTGCACGAGATTCTGCACCCGGAAGACCGCCCCGCTCCGCAGTCGAGCTACTCACACTACTCTGGAATCAACTACTCCGCGCTGGAAGTCGCTGTCCGGCGGATTCAGCAGGACTTTGATTTTTTGATGAGATACTTGCCTAAGCTACCGAACGATTCCTACGCCAAAACTGAAACGCTAAAAATCCTCAAGCAGCACAAAGCGTATATGGCACAGTTTGAAGAAATGCTGAACGAGAAAGAAATCGCATAACGACAGGCACTTGTAAGCCATCAATGAGCCACCAGCCGCAAGTGCAGGGTGGAAGACTTCCGCGCCCTTGCGCCTGATAAAAATTGGAACTTTGATTTTCTCGCCCGACTTTGCCACGGTGGGACGATCAAAGGAGCGTGCGTTTGAACAAAAAGAAAAAGTCCACAAATACTTCCCCTTATCCCGATGAAGTCATCGAACGTCTGGCACGGGCATTCTATCCGGCGATCCTTGCCTGCTGGAACAGCGAGGAAGGTCAAAGGGAATTTGCCGCATGGCAGGCAGAACAGGCTCATCTCTCCGGCAAAGAAAAACAGAGCGTTTCCGACGGGGAACACCCTGCGTTACTTATCGTGTGTGGATTTTTGCGGGGTGCGTCCGGCAGGGCGCACCCTGTTTTTGTGCTTAACAAGTAATCATCGCATAGCCTTGACGAGCAAAGACAGCAGTGTTTGATAAGAATAGTAGCCATTTCTTACCGATAGTTATTTTTTAATGTCTTGGGGTGCCTGACATTATACGTTTACAGCAAAGGATGAACCTGTCGTTTCATGTAATTTTTTCTTGCACAGAACGATATGGTTTTTTCATGTCACTCGCTGTATGATAGAAATATCAAAAGAAAGGACGTCTTCTACTATGAAAAAATTCTTCTCGATTCTGGCTTCCATTTTTTTCTGTGCAGCAATTTTGCTAGGGACACCCATCGCCATTCATTCACCGACTGAACTCGAACCTTCCTCATCTGATTTGGCTGCTTCATCTGAAAGCAGTTCTAGTAGTGAACCAGAATATCCCACTACACCAGCAGATGCCGCCACACCACAGGACGATATTACTTGACATTTAGAAAATAATGTCCAGATATTTTTTGGCCTCATTACGAATAATCTGTAAGTCATCCTCGTATCCCATAACTTTGCAAATGTAAAAGGCCTCACGATATCGCTCGGCACTCTCTTCTTTTTTGCCAAGGAGAAAATCACACTCAGCTTCGATTTCCAGACAAGAGTGAAGCACTTGATAATGTCCATATTTAATGCAAGCTTCTTTTCCATTTCTTGCAACTTTTGCGCTTTCTTCATATCTTTCCAACAAGTCCAGAGATCTGGCAAAATTATAGAGAACCAAAGGAAGCATCCTGTTTGATGTGACCATTTCTTGGAGATGTCGTCTCATATACTGAAGCAACCGATAAAAAATATCGGCTGCTTTTTCATTATCCCCAGCCAAGGAATAAGCATTTCCAATTTGATTAACTAGCTTCATTTCGTCCAACGTGTAAAGATAGTCTTCAATTTTACTCAGTTGAAAATTTGGTATCGTCATTTGAACCGCTTGCATAAGCATCTGGATTCGTTCGTCACTTGAATACCTCTTATCCAACCCACCAAGAAGAACTTTTGAGCGGAGAATAAACTGCTGCGCAATTTGATCATCTGGCTTTACGATTTTCTCAAGCTGGCCGATTTTGTCAAAGCCTTCATTAACGTGTTTCAGCGCATTGCAGGCCACGATTTCCTTTTCCAATGCCTCAATTTCCAGTTCCTCTGGTGTTACAAGTGCATAATACCGATCATCTGGCAAGCCAAGGCGTTGTAGAATAGCATTGATCCTTGTACGACTAGGGGTCTGCCTTCCATTTTCAAATCTGGAGAGAGTAACAGGCTCGCAAATGCCTGCACAGACTTGCTCCTGCGTCAAATTCAACTCCTGCCGCCGCTGGCGGATATAATTACCAAGCCTATAGTTCTGCATTCTTCCTTTACCTCAAATAATCAATATTACAATTATTATAGTACGGCTTATGTCATCACGCAAGCACTTCTCTCGTTGACTTGTCGTCTTATGAAATTATTTATTCCACCAGACGATATGGTCAACCGGCTTTTATTGTGATAAGATGTAGACGCCGCAAAACTCACGGCTTAACATAAAAGAAGTATGGCAGGCAGAACAGGCTCATCTCTCCGGCAAGAAAAACAGAGCGTTCCCGACGGGGAACGCCCTGAGTTACTTATCGTGTGTGGATTTTTGCAGGGTGCGTCCGGCAGGGCGCACCCTGTTTTTGTTTTGTCCTCAATCCTCTAATCCATAGCTTCCAGCCGCATTCTTCAGGTATTCTTCCGGCTCACCGTTCAGGATCAGCTCAGCATACGCCAGCGGGTCATTGTAGATGAGGTAGTCCAGTTCTGACCTCTGCGCCATGGTTACATCCAACGCATCCTCGATTCCGGTGCAGTCAATGGAGATCATTCTCCCATCCCGGAGCAGCAGCTCCACGCACCCGGTATCCATGTTGAACTTACAGGCTCTTGCAATGTACTTCATGTTTGTGTCCCTTCTGCCTTACGGCACTTTTACAGTTGTGACCTTCGTGATACGGTTTTTCTGATAAGGTTTCGGACACACAGCCGTCAGGGAAGAGCCAGAATTCTCATTTCCGAAGAAAACAAAAATCCGAACCCTTCTCCTATTGAGAAAAGGTTCGGATTTTCATGGTTTGGTGCACCAAGAAAAACCAGTACACATTGTGTGCTGGTTTTCTTTTTGTCCACACGATGGAAGGGCTCGAACAGGGCAGCGGCGCACAGCGCCGCAAGCAAAGCCACAGAGCGGCTTTGCTTAGCCTGCGGGTCCCAACGGCTAGGAATGTCTACCGTGGAAGCTGTGGATCGAAAGATTTCATGGCTTTTTTGTTTTGTGAGCCATGGGTGCACGGTTGCGGAAAGAGTGAGACTTATCTCCAGAAGATTCAAGACGGAAAAGATGAAATTTCATATTGACAAGACATCAAGACAAGTATATAATCGAACATGGAAACAACAAAGCATCACGGCGAAAAGCGTTCGAATGCCGCTTTGGATAGAAACAGGTTAAGGAGATATTCAATGACTCAGAGACAAAAAGGTGCTCTTTATATGATCTTGTCTGCATTATGCTTTGCATCCATGCAGGTGGTGGTGCGGCTGAGCCGCGAGATCCCCACGATGGAGCAGATCTTCATGCGGAATTCGTTCGTGCTGATCGTTTCGGCGATCATCATTCTGCGCAAAAAGGGCTCACTGTTCGGCCCGGCCAAGTATCAGCCCTATCTGTTCGGGCGGTCGTTCTTTGGCTTTCTGGGCCTGATCACCCTGTTTTATGCCTCCAGCCATGCGGCGCAGGGCGATGTGACGATCCTGAACAAAACTTCCCCTATCTGGGTCACCATTCTGGCCGTCATCTTTATGAAAGAAAAGCTGCCCAAGATCCAGATCCCGGCGCTGGCACTTTCCATGGTGGGTGCCTTTATCGTGTTCCGCCCCAGCTTTGAGTCCAACCCCTTCCCGCTGGTGGTGGCATTTTTGTCGGCCGTGACCTCCGGTGTTGCCTACACCTTTCTCTCCTTCTTTAAGGGCAAGGTGGACGGCCTGACGGTCATGATGCACTTTTCCACCTTCAGCGCCGTTGCTTCTTTCCCCTTTATGCTGAAGGATTTTGTGGTGCCCAGCTTCAAGCAGGCGGTGCTGCTGCTGCTCATCGGCGTGTTCGGCTCCTTGGGACAGGCCTTTATCACCTATGCCTATCGCTTTGCTCCGGCCTCGGAGATCAGCATCTACAACTATTCCGGCATCATCTTCAGCATGATCCTGGGCTTCTTTATTTTGGGTGAGCCGGTAAAATTTACCTCTGTGATCGGCGGCGCACTGGTGGCAGCCGCTTCTGTGATGGTCTATGTTTACAACAACCGCAGCAATAAGAAGGCAGGTGACGAAACTACGAAATAATCATTGCCCCCAAAGCAAAAGTATGCTATGATACAAATGAATAGCATACAGAACTCTTTCTCGTTGTTTGGCAACTTATCAACCTGAGAAACCAAAAAACGAACGGAGAGTTTTACTATGTGGACGAAAAAAGAAAGATTTGAAGCAGTTCTGAACCATGAGTTGGCAGACCGTCCGCCGGTATCGGCGTGGCGTCATTTCACCGAGAACGAGCACAGCGGTGCGGACCTCTTTGTAGAAACGATGCTGAAATGGCAGAACACCTACGACTGGGACTATGTCAAGCTGCAGCCGCGCGCTTCCTACTATGAGGAGGCATGGGGCGGTCAGTTCGACTACAACGACTACGAGGGCGTTTTGCCCAAGGTGGTAAAGGGTCCCATTGGCGGTGTGGCGGATCTGGAAAAGATCACGGTGCTGCCGGGCGATCAGGGTGTGTTTGCAGAGCAGATCGAGGTCATTCAGAAGATGAAGGCTGGTCTGAACGAGGACATCCCCATGTTCCAGACCATGATGTGCCCCACCAGCGTTCTGCAGAAGCTGTGCGCCGTCAACCCCATTGGCCGTTACCGCGCCGCAAGCCGTAACGACCTGATGATGACCCTGATGCACGAGCAGCCGGAGCTGATCCACAAGACCCTGCAGAACATCACCGATACGATGGCCGATTATTCTAAGCACCTCATCGAGGATGCAGGTCTGTACGGTGTGTTCTACGGTGCCACCGGCCTGTCCCGTTCCACCTACATGACCAAGGAGGAGTGGGAAGAGTTTGTCAAACCCTATGATCTGCAGATGATGGAGGCGCTGAAGCCCTGCAAGATCATGGTCCATGCCTGCGGCCTTGAGGTGAACCCGGAGTATTTTGCGCACTACCCCATCGACATCCTGCACTGGCCCGAGAGCGCTACCGGCAACCCCAAGCTGGACACCGCACCCCAGTGGCTGGACAAGTCCATCACTCCGATGGGCGGCTGTGACGAGCGGCTGTTCGGTCAGCACAAGGCCGAAGAGATCGCTGCGCTGACCCGCAATACCCTGAAGCGGATGAAGGACATCCCCTTTGTGCTGGCACCGGACTGCTCGCTGGCCACCAATACCTATGATGAGGAGCTGCGCGCCTTTATCGAGGCCGCACATTCCAACGATTGATCTTCTTTTTTCACTTCCTCCTGTCTGTATGCTGACCGATTGCATGAATAGAGAGTTTTGTCTGTCTGCAAGCTGTGAAAGAGCGGACAGGAGATGGGAAGAGAGGAAAGATTATGGCGGACGAGAACTACTCCTATGCGCCCAAATACGTTCAGATCCAGAACTATATCCTGCAAAAGATCGAGTCTGGCGAGTACACGGCCGGGGACAAGATCCCTTCAGAGATCGAGCTTGCCAGACAGTTTGATGTCAGCCGCCTGACGGTGAATACTGCCGTCAAGGAGCTGGCCAACAGCGGCATTGTGGAGCGGGTGCAGGGCAAGGGTACCTTTGTCCGGTTTGTCCCGGGTCAGTCCTTTTCCAGCCCCATGGCATTTTCCGGCGGCATCAAGATCGCACCCTTTGAACACTCCAACAACAAGCCGCACCGCCTGCTGGAGCATGGGGTCATCAAGGCGGATGCTGCCTTGTGCCAGAAGCTGGGCCTGACGGCAGAAAACCCCTATGTCTATAAGATCGTTCGCTGTGTGGATGTGAGCAGCGAGGTGGATGAGGTGGATTACAGCTATGTCCCGCTGTCGGTGTGCAAGGATCACACGTTTGACTGCGAGGCGCTGAAGACCTTTTTCCTGCACGATTATATCTGCCGCTATTTCAATGAAAAGCCGACCCACATCCGCATTTTTGTGAACACGCCCCTTACCTCGGATATGGAGCTTTCTCTGCTGAACGCGCCGCCGGAGAAGCTGTTCAGCTGGGATACCTTCATATATCACGGGAATCAGGTGCTGGCGGTCACCACCACGGTTTCCATGCCCAAGGAGAACCGCCCCTTCATCACGCTGGAATTCTGAGCGTTTTCTCTCCGCAAAACAAAATAAGTACCCGGAGGCTGCTGCACAGTGCGCTGTGCAGCAGCCTTTTTTGTGTGGGGATGATCCGATACGCTTTGGGACGGAGCTGCGTGGCAGATCCGTCCTGTTTTTACAAAAAAGTGACTGCTTTTGGCAGAACAGAGAATTTTCAACGAATAAATTGGGATTACTCACAATTTACAACAGAGAACATCACGATTATACTTACGTCAGGTTGATAAGTTGTCTTTACATATAGACAATAAAATGTCTTGAAAACCCACCGCACAAATCGTACAATTCATTTTGGAGGTATCACTGTTATGACAACACAAGCGATCATTACCTGCGTCATCCTTGTGATCACCATGGTCCTGCTGATCTCTCAGAAGGTCCCGCTGGTCATCCTCGGCGCAGCCATCCCCGCAGCACTGGCCGCCACCGGCGTTATCAATGCCGGCAGCGCCTACACCGAGTTCGGCAACACCACCATCGTGTTCTTCATGGGTCTGGTGGTCGTTGGCGAGGCCTTCTTCAAGACCGGTCTGGCCGACTTTATCGGCGGCAAGATCATCGGTCTGCTGGGCAAGACCGAAAAGGGCCTGCTGCTGGGCACCGGCCTTGTGGCCGGCGGCCTGTCCGCATTCCTGAACGATACCGGCTCCACTGCCTGTCTGATGCCCATCGTCAGTTCCATGGCCTCCAAGGCTGGCATCAAGAAGTCCAAGCTGCTGATGGCTCTGGCATTCTTCGCCTCTCTGGGCGGCACCATCACGCTGGTGGGCACCACCCCCCACATCGTGGCAAACGGCATCCTGAAGGATATGGGCCTGCGGGAGTTCGGCTTCTTCGAGTACACCAAGATCGGCCTGCCCCTGCTGGTGTGCGGCATACTGTACATGTGCTTCTGCGGCACAAAGCTGCTGCCGGATAAGGACATTGAGATCAAGGGCGGCGACCGTGTGGCAGAGTACGACACCAAAAAGATGGTTCTGGTCGCTGTGATCTTCATCGGTGTTCTGGTTGCCATGGCTACCAGCATCGTCCCCATGCACATTGCCGGCGTCATCGGCGCGATCCTCGTCGTCGTCACCGGCTGCATCAGCCTGGACGAGGCCATCAAGGCCTTCCCCACCTCCACCATCTTCATCGTCGGCGGTATCTTCCCCCTGAGCAAGGCTCTGGTCAGCAGCGGCGCCGCTGAGTACCTGGTCAACGCCATCAGCCCCGTGCTGAGCAACCTGCCTCCCATCATTCTGCTGGGCGCCATCACCTTCCTGATGCTGCTGACCACCCAGTTCCTGATGAACTCCTCTGCCACCGTTCTGGTGCTGCCCATCGCCATCATGCTGTGCCAGGCCGCAGGCATCAACCCGCTGGCCGGTGCCATGTCCGTGTCTGTGTGCGCCTCCGGTGCCTTTGTTACCCCCTTCGGCACTGCACCCAACCTGCTGGTCTGGGAAGCAGGCGGCTACTCTGTGAAGGACTACCTCAAGTGCGGCTTCCCCATGCTGATCATCTTCGGTGTCGTCACCACCGCCCTGTGCGCAGTGTTCTACCTGTAAGTACGCTGTAAAAAAGAAACCGAGGTTTTTTAGAATGGAAAAGACGGATAAGAGATACCAGGCTTATATTGATATTCTGCGGGAGGAGCTGATCCCGGCTATGGGCTGTACCGAGCCTATCGCCGTGGCCTATGCCGCCGCTGCTGCCCGCAATACGCTGGGCGAGCTGCCGGACAAAGTGCTGGTGGAAGCCAGCGGCAGCATGATCAAAAACGTCAAGTCGGTCATCGTGCCCAACACGGATAACATGAAGGGTCTGGAAGCCGCCGCCGCTGCGGGCATCGTGGCCGGCAAGCAGGAAAAGAAGCTGGAGGTCATTGCCGATGTGACCCCGGAGCAGACCAAAGCCATCCGCGCGTACCTTGACCAGACGGATATCAAGGTGCGGCACGTTGAGAATGGTGTCACCTTTGACATCATCCTCACGGTCTGGAAGGGTGAGCATTCCGCACAGGTGCGCATTGCGGTGTTCCACACCAATATCGTCCATGTGGAAAAGGACGGCGAGGTATTGGTGGATATTCCGGTACACGGAGATAGCGAGGAGACCCTGACCGACCGCAGCCTGCTGGATATGGAGCATATCTGGGACTTTGCCAACACGGTGGACGTGGAGGATGTCCGTTCCATTCTGGAACCGCAGATCCGGTGCAACATGGCCATTGCCGAGGAGGGTCTGCGGGGCAACTACGGTGCCAACATCGGCAGTGTGCTGCTGGATATGGAGGGCAATGATGTAAGAGTCCGTGCCAAGGCATACGCCGCAGCCGGCTCCGATGCCCGCATGAACGGCTGTGAGCAGCCGGTGGTCATCAACTCCGGCAGCGGCAATCAGGGCATTACTGCCTCTGTACCGGTCATTGTCTATGCCCGGGAGCTGGGCGTGAGTGACGAAAAGCTCCTGCGGGCGCTGACCCTCTCCAACCTGACCACCATCCACGAAAAGACCCCCATTGGCCGCCTGTCTGCCTACTGCGGCGCTATCAGCGCGGGCGCTGGTGCGGGTGCCGGTATCGCCTATCTCTGCGGCGGTGACTATGATGCCGTCATCCATACGGTTGTCAATGCACTTGCTGTGGTTTCCGGCGTCATCTGCGATGGCGCCAAGGCCTCCTGCGCGGCAAAGATCGCAACTGCGGTGGAGGCCGGTCTGCTGGGCTACAATATGTACATCCGCGGCAATCAGTTCCGCGCTGGTGACGGCATTGTGGCCAAGGGCGTAGAAAACTCCCTCAAGAATGTGGGCCGTCTTGGCAAGCAGGGCATGAAGGAGACCAACAACGAGATCATTGCTATCATGGTGGGCTGCTGATTCTGCTTATCGCGATTTTCAAAAATAGTGCCTATCAAAATGGCATATTTGCGATATGCAGTTTGCGGATGTTGCTTGTGCATTAAAAACGCAAACTGCTATAGTAACGCTATTTTCAATGCTGTATGAGGTCAAAGTCAACCTGAGCGAGGTTCTCTCCCATTCATGACATACTCCTACTTGCCATAGATCATACCTCTACCTTCTACTTGCCACGGGATCTCAGACAGCCTTTCTCCTTAAATAGCAAAGCCGCACTCCGGATCTGCTCGGAGTGCGGCTTTGCTTATGCTGTCAGTGGCACCCGCCCCCGCAGTGGGAGCCGCAGCTATGGCCCTCGTCGTGGTCGTGGTGGGTGCAGTGGATGTCCGGGTCGAAGACCAGCTTCCCGGCCAGATAGTCGGCCACAGCGGCGTCTGCGGTGCCGGAAAGGCCGCCGAACAGCTGGATGCCGGCCTGCATCAGCGCCACCTGCGCCCCGGTGCCGATGCCGCCGCAGAGCAGGACGTCTGCGCCATGCTGTAGGAGAAAGCCCGCCAGTGCGCCGTGGCCCTGACCATTTGTCGGGATGACCTCGGTGCGCAGGAGCTGGCCGTTTTCGGCCTCATAGAACTTGAACTGTGCGGAGCGGCCAAAGTGCTGGAACACCTGACCGTCTTCGAATGGGACTGCGATTTTCATGAGAATGTCTCCTTTACTACTGAGTTTGTACAGCCTCCCGGATGCTCTTTGCCAGCTTTTTGGCGTCCAGAGGTTTGACGATGCGCTGGGTCTTGCCGCGGCTCATAGTTCTCCGCCTTCGAGCTTTCTGCGCACCTCGTGGAGCGAAGCACACTCGCAGGTATAGATCCTGCGCATCTCGTCGGTGGCGGGCGAGAGGTCGGGGACCATCACGGTGACAAAGCCCCCTGCCGCGCCGGCCCGGACGCCGTTGTAGCTGTCCTCGAGCACCATCGTCTTTGCAGGCTCGGTGCCGAGTTTCTGCGCCGCCAGCAGGAAGATGTCCGGCGCGGGCTTGGAGCGGGTCAGGTGCTCGCCCGAGATGACGGCCTTGAAGTAATGGCCGAGGCCCCAGTGTTCCAGATGTCCCTCGATGACGGTCATGGGGCTGGAAGACGCCACCGCCATGGGGATATGATGTTCGTCCAGCCAGGCCAGAAGCTCGTCGAGGCCGGGCATTTTGGGGACAGGCTTGTTGAAGGCTTCATAGGCCAGCCGGTACAGCTCCTCCACGATGCCCATGGCGGGGCAGTCCTCGCCGTAGAAGCGCCGCAGCACATCGCAGCTGCCGGCCTTGGTGGTGCCGCGGGCAGCCTGCGAGAGGCCATCCTTGCAGGGCAGGCCGAATTTTGCCAGTGCCGGCTCCCAGCAGATGTTCCAGATGCGCTCGGTGTCGAACATCAGCCCGTCCATATCAAAAATAACACCCTGTATCATAACGCAAGCTCCTTTCGGCGAAAAATCTACACACATACTCTATTGTACCATGTTTTTCCGCTTTTGAACACCGATAAGGTCATAATTTGTGGCAACTTGACTGCCCCAAAGATGAAACATTTTTCGGTTGCTTGCAAATCCGTTTCACGGCATTATAATAGAAAACAACATTCGGCATATTTGGCGCAGGGCGTGCAGCCCGCGCGGCGCTGTGTGAGATCAGAAAAGAGGGAAATTTATCATGTTGGACATCAAGATCACTCGTACTACCTGCCCGAAGGAAAAGCCGCAGGACGAGTCTAAGCTGGGTTTTGGCAAGAAGTTCACCGACCATATGTTCGTTATGGACTACACCGAGGGCGAGGGCTGGCATGACGCCCGCATCGTCCCCTACGCACCCTTCCCGCTGGACCCCGCTACGGTCGTGTTCCACTATGCACAGGAGATCTTCGAGGGCATGAAGGCTTACCGCACTGCGGATGACACCATCCAGCTGTTCCGCCCCGAGTGCAACGCAAAGCGTATGCAGGACTCTGCTGACCGTCTGTGCATCCCCAAGATCCCTGTTGAGGATTACATCCAGGCCGTCGAGGCTCTGGTGGATGTGGACCGTGACTGGGTGCCTCACGCTGACGGCGCTTCCCTGTATATCCGTCCCTTCGTGTTCGCAAACGATGTGGGTCTGGGCGTCCACGCTTCCAAGCACTACATCTTCTGTATCATCTGCGCTCCGTCGGGCGCTTACTACGCCGAGGGCATCAATCCCGTGCGCATCTACGTCGAAGACGAGTACATCCGTGCCGCTCCCGGTCTGACCGGCTTCACCAAGTGCGGCGGCAACTACGCTGCTTCCATCAAGGCCGGCGAGCTGGCTGAGGAGCAGGGCTACGCTCAGGTGCTGTGGCTGGACGGCGTCGAGAAGAAGTACGTCGAGGAAGTCGGCAGCATGAACATCATGTTCAAGATCGACGGCAAGGTCTACACCGCCGCCACCGTCGGCACCGTCCTGCCCGGCGTCACCCGCCGCAGCTGCATCGAGCTGCTGAAGGACTGGGGCTATGAGGTCGTCGAGGGCAAGCTGGCCATCGCCGACATCATGCAGGCTGCCCGCGACGGCAAGCTGGAAGAGGTCTTCGGCACCGGCACCGCCGCTGTCGTCTCCCCCGTCAAGGAGCTGGTCTGGAAGGGTGAGCACGCCTACATCGGCGACGGCAGCATCGGCCCTGTCACCCAGAAGCTCTATGACACCATGACCGGGATGCAGTGGGGCAAGATCCCCGATACCAAGGGCTGGATCGTCCCTGTGGAGAAGAAGTACTAAGAGCTGAAAGGCTTATGAACGCCGCCCGGCTGTACGCCCGGCGGCGTTTGCTGTATCCGGTGCGGATTGCAATTCTCTGCCGCGGGTGATACACTTATCGCAAGTCAAGAAATTAGTGCAACATCCAAACAGCATATTTGCGATATGCAATTCAACGCTGTTGCTGTTGCATTAAAAAGTTGAATTGCTATAAAGTACACCTGAAAAACGAGAGGGAATGAGAAGATGATAAAGAAGTGGAGCATCCGCTACCCCGCTGTGGGCGGCGAAGAAGAGCGCCGGGCCTATGTCTATCTGCCCACCATGTACGAGGCTGACCCGGACCGGCGGTATCCGGTGCTGTATATGTTCGACGGGCAGAACGTGTTTTTCGACGAGGACGCCACCTACGGCAAGAGCTGGGGCGTGGCGGATTATCTGGACTACACCGATACGCCCCTCATCGTGGCGGCGGTGGAGTGCAACGCCGGTGCCAACAATGAGCGTCTGGTGGAGTATTCGCCCTACCGCTTCGACGATAAGCAGTACGGCCACTTCGACGGCAAAGGCAAGGACACCCTGAACTGGTTCGTCCACGAGTTCAAGCCCTGCATCGACGCCAACTACCGCACAGAGCCCGACCAGGCTCATACCTTCATCGGCGGCAGCTCCATGGGCGGCCTCATGAGCCTGTACGCTCTTTTGCAGTACAGCGACGTGTTTGGCCGTGCGGCGGCGCTCTCGCCCTCGCTGTGGGTGGCTCCGGAGGCGCTGACGGCGCTGGTGGGCCGCTGCAAGCTGGCCCCGGGTACCGTGCTCTACATGGATTACGGCTCCAAAGAGATGGGCAACCACGACGGGATGCGGAAAGGCTTCGGCGAGATGTGCAGCAGGATCTTTGCCCGGGGCATCAACCTGACGGCCCGCGTCGTGCCGGGCGGAGACCATAGCGAAGCCAGCTGGGAAAAGCAGCTGCCCTTTGTGTTCCACACCCTGATGTACGAGCTTGATTGAACCAAACGGAGGAGGAAAGCATATGGAGATGCAGTATTTTAAGGAATACAGCCCGGCGCTGGGCCGGGAGATGGAGTGCAAAGTCTACGGACATGGGGGACGGCCCATGCTGTACATCCCCTGTCAGGATGGCCGCTTCTTCGACTTCGAGGACTTCCACATGGCCGACACCCTTGCACCCTGGATCGAGTCGGGCCAGCTCATGGTCATGTCCATCGACACGCTGGACAAGGAAACCTGGTCGGACACCAATGGCGACCCTTACTGGCGCATCCGCCGGTATGAGCAGTGGCTGCATTATATCGTGGATGAGGCTGTCCCCAAGCTGCGCTATCTGTCCAAGGAGCGCAACGGCTGGGATGACCTGCCCGGCGTCATCGCCTTCGGCTGCAGCCTCGGCGCGACCCATGCGGTCAACCTTTACCTCCGCTGGCCCGACATCTTCTGCGGCTGTCTGGCCCTCAGCGGCATCTACACCGCCCACTACGGCTTCGGCGACTACATGGATGAGCTGGTGTATATGAACTCTCCCGTGGACTATATGCGCAACTTCCCGGAGGATCACCCCTATATGGAACTGTACCGGAACCAGAAGGCTGTCATCTGCTGTGGTCAGGGCGCATGGGAGCAGCCCGACACCACCTGGATGCTCAAGCGCATCTTTGAGGCAAAGAACATCCCTGTCTGGGTGGATCTGTGGGGCCACGACGTCAAGCACGACTGGGATTGGTGGTATAAGCAGGCGGTTTATTACATGCCGTATATTTTTTGGGTGACGAAAGGCTCTCCCCTTGGGAGAGCTGGCGCGTGAGCGCCTGAGAGGGCAAGGACGCTGAAAAGAGACAAAGGACTCTGCGATAGCATCGCTCTGACAAAGGGCCTGCTTATCGCTGTGCGGCGGCGCTGTTTTACCGGGCTTG
>ENA-OQOA01000563-OQOA01000563.1-human-gut-metagenome-genome-assembly--contig:-NODE-563-length-15367-cov-2.772638_pt1 | contig 15367 bp, 13 predicted proteins | sample MGYA00242633_ERZ504888 | MGnify/ENA primary metagenome ERZ504888 (study PRJEB26092, sample SAMD00036372) | human gut metagenome | host: Homo sapiens | study: EMG produced TPA metagenomics assembly of... | reverse complement strand
TATTTTACGGTTCTATTCGGCATAGGTAACTTACGAGCCAAGTATCCGAATATCACAGAAGAAGTTTGGAACATGATAAGCCGCGGTAAGGTACGGAAAGGAATGACAACCGACGAATGTCGTTTGGCTTTGGGTAATCCCATACGCATTCATATAGTCACGGGTGACCATGAAACATGGTCCTACGAAAGAAAACATTAGATTTCACCAATAAGAAACTAGATCATATCAACTAATACCCAAAATATTTTGTTATCTTTGCCCTGTGAAACGGTAATGTTTGCCGGGCATTTTATTTTAACAAGAATAAAAACAGCAAATGGGTAAAGTATTAATTATCGGTGCAGGCGGTGTAGGTACTGTCGTAGCACACAAAGTGGCTCAGAATCCGGATGTATTCACTGACATCATGATCGCCAGCCGTACAAAATCAAAATGTGATGCAATCGTAAAAGCTATCGGCAATCCAGCTATTAAGACTGCACAGGTAGATGCGGACAATGTAGACGAACTGGTAGCCCTGTTTAATAGTTTCAAACCCGAAATCGTCATCAATGTAGCTCTGCCTTATCAAGATCTGACCATCATGGAAGCTTGTCTGAAGGCTGGAGTGAATTATCTGGATACAGCAAACTATGAACCGAAAGATGAAGCTCATTTCGAATACAGTTGGCAGTGGGCTTATAAGAAACGTTTTGAAAACGCAGGACTGACAGCTATACTGGGTTGTGGGTTCGACCCGGGAGTAAGTGGTATTTATACAGCCTACGCTGCAAAACATCATTTTGACGAGATGCACTACTTGGATATTGTGGACTGTAATGCCGGTAACCATCACAAAGCGTTTGCTACCAATTTTAATCCTGAAATCAATATCCGCGAAATTACTCAGAACGGACGTTATTATGAAGAAGGCAAATGGGTGACCACCAAACCATTGGAATACCACAAGGATCTGACTTATCCCAATATCGGTCCTCGTGATTCCTACTTGCTGTATCATGAAGAGCTGGAATCATTAGTTAAGAATTTCCCGACTATCAAACGTGCTCGCTTTTGGATGACTTTCGGTCAGGAATATCTGACTCATCTGCGTGTCATCCAGAATATCGGTATGGCCCGTATTGACGAAATAGATTATAACGGAACGAAAATTGTTCCGTTACAATTCCTAAAAGCCGTACTCCCCAATCCACAGGATCTAGGAGAAAATTATGAAGGCGAAACTTCTATCGGATGCCGCATCCGAGGCGTAAAGGATGGCAAAGAACGTACTTACTATGTTTACAACAACTGTAGCCATCAAGAAGCTTACAAAGAAACTGGAATGCAGGGAGTGAGCTATACAACAGGAGTTCCTGCCATGATTGGAGCCATGATGTTCCTGCAAGGATTGTGGAAAACGTCCAGGAGTATGGAATGTAGAAGAGTTTGATCCCGATCCATTTATGGAACAACTGAACAAACAAGGGCTGCCTTGGCATGAAGTATTTGATGGTGATTTAGAACTTTAAAAAGTGATTAACGGCCCATGGTAAGTAATTCATACCTGCGGCCACAATAACCATAAATCATTAACCACTAAAAAATGAACATAGGAGATAAAGTCCCAGAAATATTAGGCTTGAACGAAAAAGGAGAAGAAATTCGTTTAAGTGATTACAAAGGAAAAAGATAGTACTTTATTTTTATCCTAAAGATATGACATCGGGTTGTACTGCCCAGGCATGTAACTTGCGTGATAATTATGCGGAACTGCGCGCCCATGGTTATGAAGTAATCGGTGTCAGTGTGAATGATGCCAAATCGCATCAGAAATTCATTGAAAAGAACGAGCTGCCCTTTACTCTTATTGCCGATACCGACAAGAAGTTGGTAGAACAATTCGGAGTATGGGGGAGAAAAAAAGTATGTACGGACGTAAATATATGGGTATATTCCGTACGACTTTCATCATCAACGAAGAAGGCGTGATTGAACGTATCATCTCTCCCAAAGAGGTGAAAACAAAAGAACACGCACAACAAATTTTATAAACCAACAGATTTATGGCAAAAAAAGATAACGAAGAAATTCCATTCTCAGCAGCTCCAGGTGCCGGAAATAGTGAAAAACTGAAAGCACTGCAAGCTGCAATGGATAAGATAGAGAAAACTTTTGGTAAAGGCTCTATCATGAAAATGGGTGATGACAACGTACAGGAAGTGGAAGTGATTCCTACCGGGTCTATCGCCTTGAACGCCGCATTAGGGGTAGGCGGCTATCCCAAAGGTAGAATCATAGAAATTTATGGTCCCGAATCATCCGGTAAGACTACATTGGCTATCCATGCCATTGCTGAAGCTCAGAAGGCAGGCGGCATTGCAGCTTTCATTGATGCCGAACATGCTTTCGACCGTTTCTATGCGGCCAAACTGGGAGTGGATGTAGATAACTTATGGATATCACAACCCGATAACGGTGAGCAGGCACTTGAAATTGCTGAGCAGCTAATACGATCATCCGCTATTGATATCATTGTTATCGACTCTGTCGCGGCATTGACTCCAAAAGCTGAGATTGAAGGAGATATGGGTGATAACAAAGTAGGTTTACAAGCGCGTTTGATGTCTCAGGCTTTGCGTAAGCTTACGTCAGCCATCAGCAAAACCAATACAACTTGTATTTTTATCAACCAGTTGCGTGAAAAAATCGGTGTCATGTTTGGTAATCCAGAAACAACTACCGGTGGTAATGCTCTGAAATTCTATGCTTCCGTACGTTTGGATATCCGTCGCTCCACTCAACTGAAAGATGGTGAAGAAGTAATCGGCAACCAGACTAAAGTAAAAGTAGTGAAAAACAAAGTGGCACCTCCTTTCCGTAAAGCCGAATTCGATATCATGTTTGGTGAAGGTATCTCAAGAGCTGGTGAAATCATTGATTTGGGTGCTGATTTAGGCATCATCAAGAAAAGCGGTTCATGGTACAGCTACAACGAAACCAAACTGGGACAAGGACGTGACGCTTCCAAACAAGTGATTCAGGATAACCCCGAACTGGCGGAAGAACTGGAAGGTTTGATTTTCGCAGCACTGAAAGAGCAAGAATAAACCGTTCTCACATATATGCAATATATTACATTCATGACCAGTATATACAAAAACAATACATGTTAATAAAAAACCGTTTTAACCATAATAATAAGGTTAAAACGGTTTTATCCTTAAACATTATTTCCAATCACAATTTTTCAACTTTTATAAAAGACTTGTATCCCATATTTTACAAAAAGCATCTACTTTTCAATTCAAATCCTAACATCAGCCCGTCATAAGCTTCAGCTACACTGTTAAGAGTGGCAGCTGTAGAATTTACTTTGGAAGCCGCTCCAGTAATCACCTTTAGAATAGACATCAACTTATCGGCATTAAACACAAGACTCATACTATTGCCTGTTACTGTCACATAAGCTACCGTCTGTATGCCCAACTTACTTTTCATAATAATCGTCTTAGCTTCCTCATCAAAAACATAAGTGCCGCTTACCGTACGTCTTTTCAATATATATGAATAAGTACCATCCTCCTTGAAAATATACTTAATACTAGTCAAACCAATCTTATCATATATAGTCTGTAATTTTTCTTCCACTTCTTTGGCCGCTACCTCTCCACCAGCCTTTGCCAGTAACTGATCACTCTCGAACTGACATTCAGGAGCCTGATAAGACCAAGTCCCCACAATAGAATGAGCCGTAGTAGCCTTGTTACCAATTGCCGCCTTTGCCACTCCTGTCAATATAGATTTCAAATCCTGCGCCTCAGCATGAACAGAACACATACATAATAACAAAACAACTCCCCACCATTTAAAAACATTCTTTTTCTTCATATACTTAATTACTTATAATATTCAACGACAAAGATAAAACAAAGAGACGAAAAGATAAATAACATCACATTGTAATTTAACAAAATATGCTACATTATGAAATAGAACATATATAATAGGAAACAAACGATAAAGGACAAGTTACAGCCTTATCACCACATACTTGTCCTTTATTTCAAGAAAATACCTTTTAACAATCTCTTACCTCATCACAGTTATATTACAATAGATAATTCAATCATTCTTATTTCCATTCACTATGTTGCTCCAACATCGGATTCGTATCAATCTCACCTTGCGGAATAGGCCAAACCAAATCTTGCGCACCACGAAGATTACCCCGCGAAACTACTCCAAAGCCATAGAATGACTGGTCTTTCTGCATACGCTTTTGAGCATTTTCAAATTCTCCCCAACGGTAAAGATCTGCAAAACGCAAATCTTCAAAAGCCAATTCCACACGGCGTTCGTGACGTACAATGGCGCGCAATTCTTCTTTATTCAAATTAGTTCCTTCCACTACTTCTACCGCTGGCATACCAACACGAGCACGAACTTCATTAATACATCCTGTTATTTCGGCTTGTGGATAACCACCTTTCTCAATCATAGCTTCAGCAAGTGACAAAAGTACCTCTGCATAACGGATAACATAGAAGTCAAGACTACCGTCATATTCATTAACTGTATCTTCTGGAGTGTACCATTTACGAATACAACAGGTAGAACTTGCCGGCAAATTATTAGTAAACAGTTTTCCGTTCCATTCCATACCAGGTAACATCAATGTACCTTTCATACGAGGATCACGATTCTCATAACGTCCCATATCCGGATTAGCCTTCGTATGGGCTCCTTGAACAAGACTTCCTTTAAATAAAGGTGACTTATCGATGGGCAACCCATCTATACAATAAAAATCATCACACAAGTTCATAGAACCTTCAATAGCATTCATTGGAGCAGACCAACAAACCCCAAAGCAACTTCCTTCACCTAATCCCGGACCTTTAAAATGGACACTCAACAATACTTCTGCTGCCGTTTCATTTTGCTCTTTAAACAAATCAGCATAATTGGCAGCATAATCAGTTCCGTCACCCGACTTAAAAAGCTGCACTTTTCCTACTACATTTTTATAAGCCGTTATTGCCTCGTCCCAACGTTGATTAAAAAGAGCAATTCGTCCCATAATGGCATAACCTGCTTCTTGGGACATACGTCCTTTTTGCGCTTTCCCTATAACTGGTATTTTAGGAATCCAAGTCTTCAAATCTTCCAGCAAGGACGAAATAATCTGACTACGTTCCGCCTTGGGAGCCTGTGCTTCAGCCAAAGTTAAAGGTTTCGTCAGATAAGGGACATCACGGAATACGGAGGTCAGATTGCAATACATCAAAGCTCGTAATGCTATTGCTTCCGCCTTGTATGCATCTATCTTTTCAGCCTCCATCGGAATACGTTCCACATTCTCTACCAACATATTACAACGCTTAATCACTTCATAATTAGCATTCCAGTACATAGAAAAGCATTCATCGGTAGTGGAAGAAGCACATTTCGAGATAGAACTTCCCAGCATCCAATCACCCCATGTGTGGTCTCCATTATCCGTACTGGTTTCACGTCCTAGAAATCCAAACTTCCAGCCATCAATATTGTCATCATATAAATTCTGGCTCTGCATGGCATCATAGCAAGCTGTCAAAGCCATCAATGCATCCGATTCGGTCTGCCAATAAGTGGTTTGAGAAGGCTGATTCGGAGAATCCGTCTGCAAAAAACTATCTGAACATGCACTGGTAACCAATAACACTCCAGAAAAAATAAAACTCTGCATATATTTTTTGTACTTTTTACCATAATGTATATCCTCCTTATAAGTTAGAATTGAATATTTAGCCCAAATGAATAAGTGCGCATATTGGGATGTACGTCATTCTAGCATCACCCGATGTTTTTCCGATCCAGTTTTCAAAGACGTAAATGTCAAAAGGTTGCTTCCGGCAAAATAAACACGGACACTGGAAACACCCATCTTAGCAAGTCCAGGCTGACGGAATGTATAGCCGAATTCCAAGTTCTTCAAACGTAAGTAACTGGAATTTTCTAACCAGAATGAAGAATAAGAATCATTCATAGTATTACCCAATGCCGGCATAGAAGCATTTACGTTGCCGGCAGAATAACGATCCAACCAACGTTCGGTTAAGTTACCGCGAATATCGGTAGAAGTTTCCCAACTGTAACGGTAAATACCTCCCACTCCTTGCCAAAAAGTAGACAAGTCAAAATTCTTCCAAGAAGCTCCTAAATTGAAGCTATAAGAATATTTAGGAAAAGGATTGCCAATAATATCACGATCATCAGCAGTAATATTACCATCATCATTCAAATCAGCATACATAATATCGCCCAATTTAGGAGCCACACCATTTTGTTTAATGACTTCCCCTTTTGAATTAGTACGCTGTAAATCAGCTTCTGTACGGTACATACCAATCGCTTTATATCCAAAATAAGCGCCAATAGGATTGCCAATACGATTGATTGTTTGCCCACTTATTGTTTCTTCCAAACCGCCCATTTCCAGAATTTCGTTCTTCACGTGTGACAAGTTGAAACCTACATTCCAAACCCAATCGCCTTTACTATCCGAGTAATTCACATTCCATTCCCAACCACGATTGCGGACAGCACCCACATTCTGATAAGGAGCATTAAGAGAACCTAAGAATATGCCTGGCATAGCTAATTGCATCAAGATATCAGAAGTTTTCTTATCAAACCATTCAAAAGTAGTCTGTATCCTATTATTAAAGAATCCAAGATCAAGGGCCACATTGATGGAGCGGGTCGTTTCCCATTTGATGTCTTCATTTGGAACAGAAGTCTGTACCATACCAGCCTGTTTGTCCCCACCTTGGTCAAAGAAATAATTTCCGCTTGCGCCCAAAGTAGCCGCATAAGCATAATTACCGATTTCCTGGTTACCCAACTTACCCCATGATAAACGCAACTTTCCAAGGGAGAAGTTTTTTATAGTCTTTCATTAATTCTTCATTCGAAAACACCCATCCTCCTGATACGGAAGGAAATGTAGCGTAACGATTGGCTTTAGGCATACGTGATGAACCATCGTGGCGAATATTGAACTCAAACAAATAACGGTCATCATAACCGTAATTCACACGACCAAAAATGACTGGAGTTTATATTCTTCCGAATTGCCTTTTGCACCCGGATTAATTGTTCCTCCATCAAGTTCATAAATATTTTCTGTAGGAAAGCCCTGTATGGAAGCAGTCGTTTTATAAAAGCGCGAGCCAATAACAGAGTGCCCTAACAACACATTAACATTATGTTTATCAAATTGTTTGTTATAAGTCAACAGGTTCTCACTCGTCCATGTTGCATTGCGATACCAATAATCCTCCTCCTTATTCGTTTCCCCTGCCGCTTTTCTAATATTTCCTTCTGCATCATAACGGGCAGGAGATTTGGGAGAATAAGATTTCGTTGCATTTAAATCAAAAGCATAAGCAAAACTGGTCTGGAACTTCAATCCGTCCCATAAATCAATACCTGCAAAAACCTTACCGTTAAAACGCCAATACTCATTGCTGCGGTGCCCTAAAGACATTGACTCTACAGGATTCTTCATCAGTTCGGCACTCAATGACGAACCATCTACATAGCCGTAGTGTCCGTTAGAATACATCACCGGCACAGTAGGACGAGTAAACCAGGATACATAACGCATGATTCCACCTTCGCCGGAAGGTGCGACAGCAGGAGTAGTCACATTATTCTTATTACCGGATAAGTTCAATCCAAAAGTAAAACGTTTGTAACGAGTATCAATATTCGAACGAAAAGAAAAGCGTTCTACTCCTGTCTTCATCATGATACCATCTTGATTGGAATAGGCCACCGAAGTCATAAAACGGGTATTCTCATTACCTCCTGATACAGACAGATGATGCTGGTGCATACTAGCATTACGCAATACAGCATCCAGCCAATTGGTATTTGCATAATGATCCGGATCTGATCCGTCTTGCAACTTTTGCAAAGCTTCCGGTGAAAAAGTTCCAGTGCTCACTTCGTTTTTCATCAAAGCCCAATTATAACCATCCACATAATCGGGAACAATACCTGGTGTCTGCAAAGTATAACTACCTGAATACGAAACCTTCACTTTGCTTGATGCCTGTCCCCGCTTAGTAGTGATCAAAATAACGCCATTAGCAGCACGCACACCATAAATAGCTGCCGATGCCGCATCCTTCAATACAGAAATGCTCTCAATATCGGCAGAAGGGATTTCTGCAATTTGTGAAATACTACCTTCCACCCCGTCAATCAACACCATCGGATTATTATTCCCAAAGGTACCAATACCACGAATCCTGATTTCTGGATTATCATTACCAGCTTGTGCACCGTTCTGAGTTAGTACTAAACCTGGCAAACGTCCCTGTAGCAAAGTAGTTGTATTAGCCACCGGAATATCTTGAATATCTTTTGCTGATACGGAAGCAACAGATCCTGTCAAATTCACTTTCTTCTGAGTAGCGTATCCTACCACCACCACTTCGTCCAGCTTTTTAGAGTCTTCTTTCCAAAATAATTTTAAAATATTTTACTTCCTACCGGCAGGATCACATCCTGATATCCCAAAAAGCTAATCACTAAAGACTGGGAAGGTTGCACCTTCAACTGAAAAGCACCGTCTATATCAGTCACCACTCCCTGCATAGTACCCTGTACCATTACACTAGCTCCTATAATAGACTCACCGGATGAATCATACACCTTACCTGTCACTATACGTTCCTGTGCGTATACCATAAATGAAAATATCATCAGGACGCCTGCCAAAACCACGCGAAATAATTTTTGCCTTTGTCTTTTCATAATTTCAATTTAATTAAGTTAATAGGTTACTTATAATTTGTATTACAACAACAAATATCAGAATAGCTTTATTTCCATTGATAATGACGTACCCAGTCCACTTCCATCTCCACTGGTAAATCCGTAGAGTCCACTGGTCCTACCCAAGTACCTCCTAATTGCATATCAATCAACAAATATTGGGGAATATCAAAAGGAAATTGACCTTCTTGTTCCGTTTCGATACGAGGATAAACAAAATGTCGTTTTCCATTCACATGAAACACCAAACTGTCCGGCCAAAAAATCTACCCCATATACATTAAAGTCCTCAGGATTAATGGATGTAGTGCCTCCATGTTTCGGATTATTCTCTATCCCCAATGTATAAGTATAGTGCGAATGCACGGTTTGATAAACAATAGAATCATAATTCAAACGTTCCATAATATCTACCTCTCCTCCCATAGGCCAAACATATTTATCAATTTCATAAGGCAAAGTCCATATAGCCGGCCATGCTCCTCTCGCCCCATGCAATCTAGCTCTTACTTCGATGCGTCCCCGATGAAAAGCATGCTTGTCTTTTGTCCACAATCCCCCAGTCAGATACTTCGCCGTATCTACATCCATATTATCATTCACAATTCCCTTTAATATTAAACAACCATCACGCATTTCATAACAACGATTATCAAATGACTGAGTATTTTGCCAATCAGGTCTTCCGCGAGGTATGCGGCTCCATATTGTGGTATCAGGTTCCGCACCATCAAAATTATCTTCCCACACTAATTCCCATTTCGGTGTATGAGTACAAGCAAGCATACCACATACCGACAATAATAAAAGTATAACATTTTTCATACTACATTAATTTTGGTTCACAAAACTTATTTTAAAAATTTAACTGTGCAAACTTAGTCTATTTATCAACTAAAGAGATCAGAAATTGTATAAATCAAGTCCATTTCTGTCTAATAAGGGGATATTTCTCAATTTTTATTCCTAAAATATCTTAGTATTCTTATTACTTCATACTGAAAAATAACCCTTAAATTCTTATCAAAAGAAAAAAATGTATTTTTGCAAAAATAAAAAATACAATGTATCGGACCTTAATTATCATTTTATTCTTATGGGCAGACACAAAATTGTTCTCTTCCGAACACAGTGTCAATTATTCGTTCACCCAGCTCTCTATAGAGCAAGGACTTTCCCAAGCTACTGTCCAATCCATCCTGCTAGACCATAAAGGTACTTTATGGATAGGTACCCAAAATGGATTGAACAGTTATACTCAAGAGGGAATCAAAACCTATCTGCACCATTCAGACGATCCCCACTCTCTACCTAGTAATTATATCAATCATCTGACAGAAGACTCATTAGGAAATCTTTGGATAGCAACTCCCAAAGGGTTAGCCCTTTATGATGCCGAACAGGACCGATTTTAATACTACCATTTTCCCAAGCGATCTATTCTTCTATCAAAGTAAAAGGTGGAATATGGTTTGGCAGCGAGAATACCATATATTGCTACGACTATCATAAGTAAAAAACAAAGATCATTCACATTAAAAACAAGAAAGAAAAAAATATCAACATGGTAGATTATAGAATCCAAAAAATGGTTTTATCTCGATAAAACAAAATTTTAGTAGGTACCCGAAGAAAAGGAATCTACTCGTACAACTGTCAAACTCAACAATTTAGTCTTTTTATTCCAAGCAGTCCTAACCTGCTGACATCGTTATACATAACTCTTGACCAGCATATTTACACATCCTTTTATGGATCTGGACTATATTGCTATGACCAAACAGGAAAAATCCAAGAACACTATACTCAAACAAATTCCGGATTAAACAACAATTATATTTTAGACATAACAGAACACAATGGCAAACTATGGTTGGCTACAGACGGAAGTGGCATCAACCAATTTGCTCCCCATACTCAACAATTCTCACAACTTCAACATATAGTAGGAGACTATTCTTCCCTACCAGTAAACTCCATCACCTTGCTCTATAAAGACCAAGAAAAAAACTTATGGGCAGGAAGCGTACGCGGAGGCATATTCTGTATTAAAGAAACGTACATTAAGACATATAAAGATGCCGTTTTAAACAATCCCAACGGACTCAGTGAAAAATCAATCATCAGCCTTTACGAAGAAAAGAATGGAAAAGTTTGGATTGGAACTGATGGAGGAGGTATCAACCTATACGACCCTTCTACTGACAAATTTACCCATTTTCCCCTCAACCTACGGAGATAAAGTTATTTCCATTGCTGAAATATCTGAATCTGAATTAATGGTTTCTTTGTATACCAAAGGCATTTTCCTGTTCAATAAAAGACGCAGCAATATCGTCCTTTCACCATTATAGATAAAGAGACCAACTATAAAGAATGTTTTTATGGTTACCTTCCTTTGGCCAATCAAGTGGCAAACAACAAAATATATATAATCAGTCGTAATGCATATGCATATAATACACATAACCACACATTCTCAAAGATGCAAACAGATCGTCACTACGACTTCTCTAATAATGCACTTTGTCTATCATACTCCAACGATAAATTCTCTCTTTTAAAATACGCTCACCAAGCTTTTTGGGTAGATCAACAAAATGACAGTATCCGATTACTATTCGAGTTGGAAAAAAATGAAACCATCACTTCCATGTCTTATGACAACAACGATATAATATGGACCGGAACCGACAAAGGACTTGGATTCTTCGACTTGAAAAGTCGAAAATACCATCGCATACACACCAAACTATTTAATAACATATCCTTCCTCATTGCCGATAGAAAAGGACGTCTATGGATCTGTGCTCAAAATCAACTATATTCTTATATTATCAAAGAAAATAAATTTACTATCTGGAATAGTTCTGATGGTTTCCCATCTAACGAAATTTTATTCGCATACCAAAAACAATCTAATAAGAATTACATCTATCTAGGTGGATCCGAAGGATTGGTAAAAAATCAACACAAACATTCCCGAAACTGAAACTCAGATACCAGAAATATACCTGTCCGACATTCTCCTTAACGGTAGTCCTTATTTAAAAAAAATCAAAGAGAATACAATAAACATACCTTGGAACTACAATTCTCTTTCCATCCACCTTCGAATAAAGAACAGAGACATATTCCAAAAATACCTGCTCCGATACATAATTGAAAGTAGAAGCAAACAATTGATTGAAACTTACGATCCAACTTTAAATTTATCCTCTCTATCCGCAGGCAACTACACAATACGGGTTTCTTGCAATACTAAAGACGGGAATCATACCACACCCCAAAAATTGATAAACATAATCGTTACTCCTCCTTGGTATAAGACCAGCTGGTTCATCGGCATAGCCGCCATCTTGTTTATTATTACCACAGCCGGTATAGGCTACATTTATTTCCGACGGAAAGAGAAATATATGAAAGGCAATATGAACCACTTCCTACAAGCTATATTGAACGACATCTTAAAAAACAAGAAGAAAAAATACCAGTCGAAGAAAACATTCCTGCAACGGAATTATCATCTAATAGGCTAGTAAAAGAAAAAACGAAAAAGGATAGAAACAGAACAGTCTCAAAAGAAAACAGTAAAGAAGATGAGGAATTCATCGCCAAACTCAATATACTTATTAATGAAAATATGGCTGGAGAGGAACTTTCCATTAAGTTTCTCACAGATAAAATGGCTATGAGCAGAGCATCCTTATATAATAAGGTAAAACTTCTAACCGGGTTGGGCGTTAATGACTATATCAATAAACTACGCATAGAAAAATCTGTTTACTTGCTTACAAATACCAACATGAATATCAACGAAATATCTTACGAGGTAGGCTTTTCCTATCCGAGGTATTTCAGTACCTCCTTTAAACAAGTAAAAGGAATGACACCTACCCGATTTAAAGAAGAAAATAAAAGAAACTAATATCAATGACGCAAATGTACGAATTTATTTTAATTTTATTCGTACCACTTACGTCATTCATATTTCAAAAAAAGATCCAAAATTTGAAGTTCTCTCTTATCATAAAACATTTCCTTAACAAGCCTTGAAGCTCATATCCAATCCTTTTACAGAATGGGTCAACGCACCAAAAGAAATGAAATCCACTCCTGCCTGCGCATAGGGTAACATAGTATCGTAAGTAATACCACCAGAAGACTCGGTTTCGCAACGTCCTCCTACTATCTCTACAGCTTTACGAGTATCTTCAGGTGTAAAGTTATCAAACATAATACGATCCACACCTTCTGCCAACGCCTGATTCAATTCGTCAAAATTACGCACTTCCAATTCAATCTTCAAGCTCTTACCCTTTGCCTTACAATATTCTTTAGCACGGGACACCGCATTGTGTATGCCGCCTGCAAAATCCACATGGTTGTCTTTCAGCAGAATCATATCAAACAACCGATACGGTGATTGCATCCTCCTCCTATCTTTACAGCCATCTTCTCCATGATACGCATACCCGGAGTTGTCTTACGGGTATCCAGTACACGAGTTTTCGTACCTTCCAGTTTCTTCACATATTTATTGGTCATAGTAGCAATGCCACTCATGCGTTGCATGATATTCAGCATCAAGCGTTCTGTCTGAAGAAGTGACTGAACTTTACCTTCCACCATCATAGCCACATCACCCGGTTTCACGTGAGTTCCATCTTGAATGAACACCTCCACCTTCATTGTGGGATCAAAACGGCGAAATACTTCTTTAGCCACTTCAATGCCAGCTAAGATACCTTCTTCCTTAATCAACAACTTTGATTTTCCCATTGCATCTGCGGGAATACATGACAAGGTAGTATGGTCCCCATCACCTATATCTTCAGCAAAAGACAGGTCTATCAGTCTGTCTATTAAGTCTTTTACTACTAATTCGTCCATAATGTTATCGTTTTTTTATGAATTGATAGGCAAAGGTAGAGATTTTCCGTATTTTTGCAAAGTAAACCAGAAAAGAACGTATGAAATTTACATTATTAGTAGTAGGACGCACTGTCGAAAAACATTATATCACCGCTATCAATGATTATGTGGAACGTACCAAGCACTTCATTTCTTTCGATATGGAAGTCATCCCCGAGCTCAAGAATACCAAAAACCTGAGTATGGAGCAACAAAAAGAGAAGGAAGGAGAATTAATTCTGAAAGCTTTGTTGCCGGGCGATGTAGTGGTTTTATTGGATGAACATGGAAAAGAATTCCGTTCCGTAGAATTTGCCAACTGGATAGAACGCAAAATGCACACTGTAAACAAACGGTTAGTATTCATCATTGGGGGGCCATACGGATTTGCACCCAAAATATATGATGTAACCCAAGAAAAGATCTCATTATCCAAGATGACCTTCTCACATCAAATGATACGCCTTATTTCGTAGAACAGCTATACCGGGCGATGACTATATTGAACAACGGTCCTTATCATCATGAATAGAAATATATAGCGGTTAGTGATTAACACCTGCGGCATAATAGCGCAGTCCATTCATCACTAACCACCAATCTCTCCCTATTTTCCAATTTCAAAGTCCACACACACTGGCAAATGGTCGCTATAACCACCATGATATTTCTTTCCCCAATAGGTACGTGATGGAATATTACCACCATATTTTTCATCCTCTTCCAGCAGGAACGGATATTTTAAAATCTGTGCCTTATCATATGAAGTGCGCATACTATCATGCCCTTGTAACAAAAAACCGGAACAATCAGCTGATCAAGTATTCCCCACTCACCTCGATAACGATAGGTTCCCTCCTTACGCCCGTCCATCAGATTATATAATTTCTTGGCCTGCACTCCACTTTTCGGAGCCACAGCCCCAATACTTTTGCAATAGAATTATTAGTGGGATAATCATTAAAATCACCCATAATCATTACATTAGGATGCTGACGGATATTCATAACAGAATCTGCCGCTATCTTCAATATCTGCGCCGTAAAAAGGCGGTAGGGTTCACTCTTCTCCTCACCGCCTGCACGAGAAGGCATGTGACACACAAACACATCCAATGTATCTCCGGAAGCTACCTGCCCTGTCACATGAAGTATATCACGTGTAGGCCGACGCTCTATTTCCTTATAAGGAACAGAAATACAGTTTTTCCCTACTAATTTAAAGGTACCACGTTGATAAAGCAACGCCACGTCAATACCACGCTCATCAGGAGAATCAGTCATGACATAGCGATAACCCGCCTCGCGTAATGGCGAGTTTTCTGTCAGATCTTTCAAGCAATGATCATTTTCCACTTCACAAAGTCCCACCAAATCGGGGACATTTTCCTCACCCGTGGCAATAATAACTTTAGCTATCCTAGCCAATTTATCATGATAGCGCGCTTGCGTCCATCCTTTCGGAGCATCCGGCAAAAATTCATAATCATTTTTCAACGTGTCGTGCTGACAATCGAACAAATTCTCTACATTATAGAACATTACCCGGAACGGTTCCTGTGCATACGTCACCCCTACCAGGTAGCACAAACAAAGGAATAGAATTGTTTTCTTCATATAAATTATTTTGTCGGTATATT